>PVMK01122648.1_pt1 | contig 11114 bp, 11 predicted proteins | sample 1853481 | NCBI WGS metagenome assembly PVMK01 (sample SAMN08533507, study PRJNA380276) | Marine sediment metagenome, whole genome shotgun sequencing project. | reverse complement strand
TGTCCTGAGCAGACTGCATAAGAAGCCTGACCGTAAGGGCTACTCCAATGTTCCGGGCTGCTTGGTTGCCAGCCAAACCGCACTTCCACAGCACCATAACCGTCATCCAGCTTACCTTCCAACCCCTCGCCGGAATATAAATGCATTCCGGTATGGCCTCTTATTTCAATAAACCTAAAGCGGCCATAATTTTCTACCTCTTTAACTTTGTCATAATCTAGACTAGATTCTTGAGCAAAATAATATTGGGCAGAAAATACTATTAGTAATAAAAAAAAGTGTTTGCGCTTGATTTGAAAAACTGACATATTTAAAATAGTTTCTTTAATGGTTTTTATCTTTTTTGATTAAGAACCTACTCAAAGCGATAAGTAAAATACCGATAGGGACAATTGTCAATTGCCAGTTATAAACTCCATCGGCTAAAAATGCATCTGAAACAAATTTTATTACCAATGTGGTAAGTAAAGTATCCCAAAGGATCAGTTTGAGTTCGGTGAAGTCTTTCACCTTTAACCAATCAGGTGTTATCGTGTCGATAACCCTCATTAATCTAGATGGTTTTGGAAAAAAAAGTTGAGAAAATCCGATGGAGAAAATTAAGAAAAGAAACCCAATCAAAAACAAATCCAAAGATTCTATAAGTTTTAGACCCGGAGATGTTTCAGTACCTATTTCTCCCTTAAAGATACCATAGGTTCCAAGACTTGCTGATTGTACGCCTACTCCAATAAAGACCAAAGCGATTAACATTGAAGAAATTACGGGTACTCCAACAATAATTTTAAATAATATTTTCATAGTAAGATGTATTTAATATTAATTAATTTCCCACCCAAAGCCAGTGGTAAAAAGGAAATCTAGATCACTTCCATCTAGGACCGGTTGATTGTCAAAATTTAAACTGAATCCCAATTTAATGTAAAAATCATAAGGGAGATCGTATTTGACCGATATATCATAATCGGTCCGTATTCTGCCTTTTTCCGATAAACTGTAATAAAATTTTAACCCGGAACTGAGATCAAGATCCTTAAAATCGAACATATTATAATTTAAAGTTATTAAAGCTTCAGTGGAGGTTTTATTCAAAGAGGCATCTATGTAGTTCTCAATAGTATAGGCAAACCCAAGGCTAGCTCCCAGATATAGTTTGTTTGTACTAATTAAGAACTTTCCACCACCAATATTTGGACTGGTCCTTCCGTCAAGAGCTTGTTCGGTATTGGAAAGAAAAGAAACAGCACCTAAAAAATACCATTTCTTGGGCAATATTCGTATGAGTTGTCCTTTGGCTTCCGTTCGTTCAACTCTTTCGGTATCGTCCTGATTAGAATTCAATAAGCTAATAGTTCCATCGAATAACCATTTATCATCTGCATAATTAAATTCACCTCCAATGGTAAACTGAGTACTATTATTTGCTTTTGTTATGTTAACTCCAAGGTCAATACCTACTGAAAAGCGACGCCAAAAGTTCTCATGAATTTCCTGTAAAGCGATTATCTCATTCAACTTAAAATGCTCAATAGTACCATCTTCCAAAGTAACCATAACCATTCCAGGACTATCTGTTCTTATATTTCCAAAACGACGCCTGCCTTCAGTAAGTATGATATTGCATTTTCGTTGAATGATAAGCCCTCTCACTTTATTGAACTCAACCTTAAAGTCTTTATCACTATAGGAAGTCTCAATGGTCAAAACGCCTCTGTCGAAAGATTTTACCTCTCCCGCTAAAAACTCATTATTCACTAAATGAATGGTATCGTTTTGAGCATTTCCTACTATACAGATCAGAAGAAAAAATAAAAAAAGATATTTATTCATATAACAATATTCTAAAATGATTAGTAGTTCATTTTATCTTCTTCGTCCACCAAACGACTGTCTTGTACCACGGCTTGATCTATTATTATTATAGTTTCTTGTATTTGTATTACCCCTGCTTCTGCTATTATATTGGCGATTAAGTTGATCTCGCTGCTGATTTCTGTTCACATTAGGTGTCGTCCTGTTATTTGTATTGGGGTTCTGCCTTGTGTTATTTCGCTTTTGCTGCCAATCTCCATTATTTTTACGCTGATAAATATTTCCTGATTTATCGGAATACAGGTCATTGCGTTTTGGACTTGCATTATTTTTCCGATTATTAGCTGAAGGCCTCGTATTATTTCGTCGGTCATTAGTTGAAGGCCGGGTATTATTACGAGTTGTACGTCCGTCTCTGGTAGATATTCCGGTTCGTGGATTATTACTTGGACGATTGTAAATATTATTGGAGTTATAACGCCCTCTTGCATATCCCGCAGCATAGCCATTGTGATAACCACGATGATATCCGTGGTGATATCCGTGGCGATATCCATGGCGATATCCGGCCGGCCCCCAATAACCACCGGATCGAAAAGAAATGGTCATCCACCCATAGCTCACACCCACCGAGAATCCCCAGCCAGTATAAGGATTATAATGCACCCCAAAACCATAAGTTACGGGTCTTGGGTAATAATGGACGCCATACCAGGGATAGTAATAATATCCGGTACCATAAACCACTACACCACCATACATATAAGAGTGATAATAGCCTGGCGTGTATCCAACATAAACAACTTCCGGAGTGGAATCATAGATGTATACATATTTAACATTGTAAACGGGATTACTTGGTGGAATGTCCTTGACTTCCTCAGGACGTTTTTCTGAAACTTTCCAGGGTCCATTTGCTGTGTTAGATTCGAACCAAACACCGTCATCGATCACATAGAATAATCCATCGATCTTGAGTACTTTACTCTGAGTATTCACTGCATATTGCATGGTTGTACCTTCAATCTCTTCGAACTTCGGATCACCATCATATTCAACTTTGGTCGATGCAGTTTTTCTATCGACCACTGCGGTTTGGGGCATATACTGCTCGTACATGGCCTCTTTGGCCTCTAGGGTTCCGGGTATACTGGCTCGTATAGCCGCATAGCTTTCATTATCAGCCGGAATGGATTTAAATGAATCAGGAAGGTCTTTCGGTTCCACGAATTGCCATTCCTTATCCTTCATCGTTTTTGTTCCGTACCAACGGCCATTGAGTAGTACAAAATGCGTTTGTGTATCAATTTCCAGAATAATGTCACTCTCGGTATTCTCGACAGACAAAAGAGATGTTCCACTTATGGGTTTATAGGCTAATTCGCCATTCGTAATAATGAGTTCTGCGGGTGAAGTAACCACAATGATATTCGGAGTACTATTCTCACCTTCTTCTTTCTTATCGGGTGTGTCGAATTTTTTGTCTGCAAATTTTTGAACGTCCTTGGGAACCGATTTTGTTGTTTTCCAATCGTTGGAAACAAGGGTGTTGGATTGATACCAGTTTTGCTCTCCCTTTAAGTAGAACGTATTCTTCTTTTTCACTATGAAAAAAGGTGTATTCACGACATATTCTATATTCTCATTATCGACTTTTTTAAGAATAGGATCACCGTCTATACTGATCAATACCGTAGGTTCTTGCCTGAAATAGATAACAGGAGGGTTATTTGATAATTTATCATTGATTTCTTTATCTTCAGCTATCGACTCCAAACTGGAAATAATATTATCGATAGACATCTCAATATCTATGGTACTCATATCTTTAATGATAATCGATTTTAATATGTTGATATGTTCTTCGTTATCTACATCCGAAAACTTGATCTTTGGAATGTCAAAAGATTCTAAGATAGCGGTATTGGATTCCAGATCAGTAGATAGACGCGCTTCGAACCACAAAGCACCGAATATAATTTTGTCCTTATCGTCCTTGACCGATAAAGCCATTCTTCCGACTAATTTGTTGTCCTTTAATGTCTCAAGCTGTGGTTGATATAAGCTAACGATATAATTGTCACCTGCCTTAATTTCTCTGGGCCATTCAAACTGGTCTTGCTGTGCAAATACCAAAGAACTTATAAAGCAAAGGACTATTGTATAAATTGTTTTCATACTTATTCTTCTTAATTAATTCGGAATACCAGGCCTCCGGTAAAGCCTCCAATGATAGTTGTACTGGAAACACCAACACCTCCGGAAACGCCACCTGTTCCACCTCCAACATAGACACCGCCCCAGGTAACCGGGAAATTCAAATTTCCTTGAAGGTTGATCCCAATCATATCACTGATCATGATATTAACACCTCCCTTTGAAAGGCAAAGGCAAATTTGGTGCTGATTTGCTCAAAGATCTGCTGATGAGCGAAGAGTTCTCATCACTTGGGACTAAATATTACCGCATGCCTAATGCACCGCCCAAAAAAGGGTCTTAGATTCCCGGCGGGAAAATATTTTGCGCCACCAACAAGGATCCAATCGACAGATAGATCGGATAGTTTTTGTTCCGAAGGACTATAAAAAACATCCCGGATACTCAACTCTGATCCATAGTGAAAATATGAGGCTTCTATCATCAGATCGTCACCGGCTTCCATACCGATCGTAATTCCAAATTGCTCACTGTCCTGGATCTTTATATAATTTGAGCCATAACCCAATTTAGATCCAAATTGATACCCATAGGAAGGGGTGATCTCGATAGTTTGTGCGAGACTATTGTGGCTAATCAAGCTAGTTACAAATACTGCTATTCCAAATACTATATATTTTCTCATTTTATTTTTGTTCTAATCGTTATTTAATTATACAGGTTTATTACCATATCCGGTTCTTCAGCGCTGTAATTTATTACAAATTCTTGTAATGTTGAATCCTTAGAGTTTATTTTTAGTAATCGGGAATTATTCTCTTGGATTTTTACAGAATTTTTCATTTGAAAGCATATTATTTTAAATGGTTAGCTCAAAATCTTTTACCAATACCTATGGCAATTGTAAATGCACTAATATTTCCATCTTTTAGATCGTAAATGAATTCGGGAGCAAAATCCCATTCATTACCTATTTCGAACTCGTGGTCTATACCAAACCTTAAAATAGAAAAGTTTTCTTCATCTTCAATTTCAATTCCGGGGCCAACCAAGAATGACCACCCATTTTCCCAAGGACTCAATAGTACCGGGAGAGTCATTATAAATGGATTTTCTCTAACTATATTCTCGCCTGTTTCATGTTCATTTTCTACTAAATAATTGGTGATCTCTAAATCACTTTTTAATGCTATCCCCCAATTTGAATTAAACCAATATTGAAGATCAAGACCAATAGTCGGGATTATCAATAAATTTGAATTGTTTGAATCAGCCTGTGAAATATATCCTTGTCCTATGGCAAAGGCTACCCTAAAATGTTTATGTTCTTCAGATTCATTTTCCTCCTGTGCTTGAATAATTCCAAAACTCAGCCCCAGGAGTAATACAATTGCTGATTTTTTCATGTTATTTATATTTAGCTTAATTTCCATTCCGTGACTGGTGTTATCTGTCTTTTTTCACCATTACCTCTTCCAATGGATCTCCAATGGATCCGGATGGAAATTTAATATTCAAATATTTCGCAATTGTCGGGGCAATATCAGCAGGTGAAACCCGCCGGGTGATCGTTTGTGCCGGAATACCGTTTCCAGCAAAAAATATAGGAACATAGGTGTCATATGCCCATGGTGATCCGTGGATGGCTGCAATTCCTTCAAGCCCCATTTTTTGTCCCTCATCTGTAGAATGTAGAAACCAGTAGTGTTCCTGTATCATATGAATGTTTCCGGAGCGAACAGGGTGAAAATTACGTCTAATTTGTATTTGTAAAGGAGAATTGACTATCCGTCCCTCAAGTAGGTCACCGCGAGTTTGAGCATATGCGATTCCGGGAATTTTCATTACCTCGTCTGCAATAAAGTTTTCTACTTCTTCTATATCAAGCCCGGCTTCAGCAATGGCAGCCAGATTCAGATAGAGATAGGGATGACTATGGGTCGCGATCAGATCATCACGACCGTAGCGCTCCATTAACACTTCGTTTAAAGGGCCTTGTTCTCTAAAATAGGTAAAGTCGAATCGTCCTGCTTCCATTCCGATCGTTGTCATGTACTCAGGAGCTTCCGGGGCACCATGATCGGCTGATAGAACGATGAGCGTATTTTCTAATCCTACTTTATTATCCACATACTCAAAAAGCTCCGCCAAGATCCTGTCAAGCCGTAATACATTGTCCTCAGACTCCAGGCTAGAAGGCCCGAACAAGTGGCCAATATAATCGGTTGATGAAAAACTAACTGCCAGGAAATCAATAGCATCGCCTTGACCCACATTTTCATTTTCAATAAGGGTCTTGGCAAAGTCAAGGGTCAATTCATCCCCTGCCGGAGATAGTGATAGAAGTAGATAAAGGTATTTATTGTCGCCATAATGATGGGGAAATGTTCTACCTAAAGGTTGAAGGTCAGCTTCATATGGCCGGTCATCTAAATTTTTTGCCATATAGGTTGAACGGTCATGAAGTAAATCCCATGTCTTTCCTCTGTATTTATCGGCCGGTTTGGCATCTTTCCAATTCTTAACCCACCCAGGATATTCATCATAATAATAGGTGCTGGTGACAAAATTTCCTGAACTTTTTGAGTACCAAAAAGCTTTCCCGGCGTGCCCTCCCGGGATGATCGCGCCTCTGTCTTTAAGCGATACGCTAAACACACGTGATCTGCCTGCGTTGGAAATGACCAATTCATCACCGATGGTGCTGGACAGTAGATTGTGTGGAGAGACACCTTCATGTGGTTTCGGCTCTTTCCCTATCAAATGATAGCGATCATCTTCGGTGTTATAAACCGATTCACCCGTTGAAGGATCGATCCAGTTATTACCAACCAATCCGTGTCTCGATGGATCAGCTCCGGTAAAGAGTGTTGCATGTCCTACGGCTGTTTCCGTATTTGCATGACGATAATGCGCATTTGAGTAATAGGTGCCATTTTCTATAAGATAGCGCAATCCTCCTTCGCCTAAACGATCTAAAAACCTTGTGGGCAGGTCGCCACGAAATTGATCAACAGTAATTTGCAAGACAAGTTTAGGTTTGACCGAGTTCGGCTCTTGTGCCTGCAAACCGAAAGACATTGTGGCCAATGCCATTGTAAAGAAGAGTGTTCTATGTATTTTCATAATTTTTATTTTGTAAACAAGAATTGCCATTATACCCTGAACGACCAATCTGGTTTGACTGCATTATAAAAAGACCGGATAATTTTCATTATCCGGTCTTAGTTTATTATTAATGATTTCCTGAACTTGTTAATTTTTCCATCACATTATCAAGAGAAAAACTAGCAGCCTTCATTCTTGGTGGATACTCTTTAAAGGTCATTAAAAACTGACCTACTATATCCTGAGCCGGAACCAAAAGATAAGCACGTTCTATAAGCCAGTTATAATAGGTAATAGACGTGATAGGTGCAAACTCATAAGGATCTCTTCTTAGATTTAATATTAATGGAATTCTTAAAGGAACAAATGGATCCATCCATACTCTAAAACCTCCAACGGTTTTTTGCTCCATAAATATTAATTTCCAATCATCATAACGTAGGGCAGTTAAATCACCATCATCAGAAAAATAAAAAATTTCATGACGTGGACTTTCTTTTTCTTTCCCGGTCAAATGGGGTAACATATTATAACCATCCAAATGAACTTTGAATGTTTTATTTCCAACCCTTTTCCCTTTTAATAGCTCTTCCTTAACATTATCATTTCCTGCGGCAGCAAGAAAAGTAGGCAACCAATCCATACCTGAAATAATTTCGTTTGAGATTGATCCTGCTCTAATATTTCCGGGCCAACGGATCATCGACGGTGTTCTCCAACCACCTTCCCAGTTGGTGTTTTTTTCTCCTCTAAATGGATTAACAGCGGCATCTGGCCAGGTGTTCTTATGAGGTCCATTATCGGTTCCATATTGTACAATGGTATTATCTGCAACACCTAATTCGTCTAATAGGTCTAGTAATTGCCCAACATGCATGTCATGTTCGACCATACCATCTGCATATTCGTCCTGACCTGAAATTCCTCTCAATTCATCCTTAACGTGAGTTACAAAGTGCATTCTTGTTCCATTCCACCATACAAAAAATGGTTCTCCAGCCTTAACAGCATCTCTAATAAACCTTTTTGCAGCAGCAATAGTCTCATCATCCACGGTTTCCATTCTCTTTTTTGTCAATGGCCCGGTATCTTCAATTTTTCCTCCTGCAATTGAATGAATTACACCACGTGGGCCATATTTCTCTGCAAAATCCGGATATTTTTTAGGATCCGGATAATCCTCGTTCTCCGGTTCTTCCTCAGCATTTAGGTGGTATAGATTTCCGAAGAATTCATCAAAACCGTGATTGGTTGGTAAATGCTCATCTCTATCACCGAGGTGATTTTTACCAAATTGACCGGTTCTGTATCCCAAAGGTTTTAGTAATTCTGCAATTGTAGGATCTTCAGCAGTAATGCCTTCTTTAGCACCAGGTAAGCCTACTTTACTTAGACCTGTACGAAAAACACTTTGTCCCATAATAAAAGAAGAGCGTCCCGCAGTACAACTCTGTTCCGAATAATAATCGGTAAAGATCATTCCTTCATTGGCGACTCTATCAATATTGGGGGTTCTGTATCCTACAAGTCCCATAGTATAGGCACTAATATTAGATTGTCCTACATCGTCACCCCAAATTACAAGAATATTGGGTTTGTCTTGGGCAAAAACTGATGCAGCAATAAATAAAGTTAATAATAAATTAGCGGTTGTTAGTTTTTTCATATTGATTTAATTTAAAGGTTAGATGAGCTATTTACATGATCATGTAAATAGCTCATAGTAAATTTAATGATTTTATATATTTAATTATTTTAAACAGATAGGTTTTTACAATACTAGTTATTAATTTTATTTATAACTGTAACAAATGTCACATTCAATGACTGTATCCTCAACGGCAGGTTTCTCATGTCAATGACCAATTAGTTTCATATTTTATTATTATCTCTTTAGTCCAATAAAATAGCAGACCAAGCCAGGATAAATGAGTCCGTATCCGAACCTATATCCTTTAGAGTTTGAGATCTTAGATAAGTTATTTTTATAGCTTGTCTCTTCATTATCGGAAAACCGAAAGAAAGTGCTCCTAAAATATCCCCACGATTATCATCGTTGGGTTGTTTGTTTACAATAGACTGTCCGCCTAATCCATATCCTGCACTCAATGATGTCCTTAAATATTTTTTTTATATCTATCTAACGATAAGTATAAAGGGCGTTTTTAACGCCCTTTATACATTGTTGTATGAATACTTAAGATCTAATTTGTTCCCGCCTTATTCATTGACTCCAATACTCTATCTAAGCTGAAACTTCCAATAGGTTGCCGTTGAGGATAATCTTTAAATGTCTTAAGGAACTGGCCCACAATTGCTTGAGCTGGAACCAATAAAAATAGATGTTCAGCCATCCAACGCTTGTAATCTTCTGATTCAAAATAGGCCCTTTCAAATGGATCTCCTTTTAGATCCATTACCTGCGGCACCCTTAATGGGGTATAAGGCTTGACCCAAACATCAAATCCATGGTTCTCCTGGATCTTAAAATGAATTTTCCATCTGTTATACCTCAAAGCATTCAGCCCACCATCATCATCAAAATAAAATATTTCTTTTCTCGGGCCTTCCTCGGTTTCTCCGGTGAGATAGGGCAAGAAGTTATATCCATCCAAATGAACATTGAAATCCTTTCCATTAGCCTTATGACCTTTCAGCAGTTTTTCTTTTACGTCAGCATCTCCGGCGGCAGCCAGGAAAGTCGGGAGCCAATCTTCCCCTGAAATGATTTCATTGCTGATTTGACCAGCTTTAATTTTCGACGGCCATTTGATTAAACAAGGAGCACGGAAACCACCTTCCCATGTAGTGGCTTTTTCGCCATGAAATGGTGTCATACCTCCATCAGGCCAAAAAACCAATTCTGCACCATTATCAGTTCCAAATACGACAATGGTATTTTCTTCAACGCCCAAATCTGCCAAGGTTTGAGTCAATTCTCCTACAATGTCATCCAACTCCATCATTCCATCAGCATAGATCCCCAATCCCGTTTTGTCTTTATACTTTTCACTTAGGCGTGTCCAAACATGCATTCTGGTGCTGTTGTACCAAACGAAAAAAGGCTTTTCGTCCTTCACAGCCTGCTTCATGAAACCGATGGCGGCATCCTTCGTTTCGTGATCAACGGTTTCCATCCGCTTCATATTCAACGGGCCGGTATCTTTCACTTTTTGGGTACCGTCGCCATTAGCGTAGGAATGCATGACTCCCCTTGGCCCGAATTTCTCTTTGAAAGTCGGGTCTTCCGGATAATCAGGATGCTCTGGTTCATCTTCTGCATTCAAATGATATAGGTTTCCCAGAAATTCATCAAAACCGTGATTGGTAGGAAGATGTTCGTCCAGGTCTCCCAAATGATTTTTTCCAAATTGTCCGGTAGCATAGCCGTGATTCTTTAATAATTCGGCAATGGTTGGATCTAATTCACTAATTCCTTCTTTCGCACCAGGCATTCCGACTTTTGTCAAGCCGGTTCTGTAAGGAGATTGTCCTGTAATAAATGCAGAACGACCGGCCGTGCAACTTTGTTGAGCGTAATAATCGGTAAATACGATACCGTCCTGACCTATCTTATCGATATTAGGGGTTTTATAGCCCATCATTCCCATATTATAAATACTCGGGTTGGACCATCCAATATCGTCTCCCCAGATAACAAGGATGTTGGGTTTGTCTTGTGCAAAAACTGATGCAGCTATCAATATTGCAATTAATAAATTAATTTTTTTTAGTTTTTCCATATTTACTTATTTTAAGGTGGTTAAACCCTATTAAATGAAACATTTAATAGGGTTGTGTGAAATTAAAGAATTTCTTTATTCGGATAACCTACTCCTTATAGGTATTTACAATAGCAGCTATAAATTTTATTTATACTTGTAACAAATGTCACATTCTATGACTATATCCTCAATGGCAGGTTACTCATGTCAATGACCAATTAGTTTCATATTTTATTATTATCGCTTTAGTCCAATAAAATAGCAGACCAAGCCAGGATAAATGAGTTCGTATCCGAACCTATATCCTTTAGA
>PVMK01114693.1_pt1 | contig 11114 bp, 13 predicted proteins | sample 1853481 | NCBI WGS metagenome assembly PVMK01 (sample SAMN08533507, study PRJNA380276) | Marine sediment metagenome, whole genome shotgun sequencing project. | reverse complement strand
CGAATTTATTAAGCGCGTATGCGCGCTTAATAAATTCGACCGGGTATTCGGACAGGTTGCCCGGGTAAAACAACATTTTGATAAAAACGCCGTTGATTAAGAGAGACAGGCCGACGATCAGGTAGATACGACCCGTCGAAAGCGTCTCACCCAGAATCCATACCTCTCCCGTCAATGCGACGGGAACGCCCAGCATCAGCGCCCCGCCAATGAGCTGCATGATGTCTTCAAATTTCAGCTGCACACGCAGCGGCGTCGAAATCTGGGTAAGCAACTTGCCGGCTTCGTCGTGAATATCACGAATCGAATGAAGCCGTCCGTCTATTTCCTTTATGACTTCGTTTTGCTTTTCTTTCACCATATCTACTGATTATAGCGAGCAAGTACAGATGTAAAAACCAGCGCCTAATTCACCGCCGGAAAAACCACTCGCCAGTCGTTGCGCATGCTGACCACTGTCCATCCCCGGGCGCCGGCCTCGTCCAGGGCTTTGTCGAGGCGCCCGATCGGCGAGTCGCGATCATAGGCATACTCGCGTTCGGCATCGTCGTGGCGGACCAGCACCATGAGCCTCACTCCGTCGCCGCCGGCGGCATACTGCAGCATCTGCAGATCGCCATCCGAGTTGCCGAACGCGGCGATCGGCCGTTGGCCAATGTGCAGGTTGATTGCGACCGGTTTGCCCTCCTTGTCATCGTTGAAGTTCAGTTCGGGCAGCCGCAATAGGTAAGTTCGGTCACCTTCCTGGTGAAACTCGGTCACGATACTGCTGCCAACGACCTGATCCGGCGGAATGCCGTAGGCCTGGGCGGCGAAGCTTCGAATGAACTCGATGCCGCCACCGGAGACGATGAATGTCTTGAAACCGCTGGCGCGCAGGTAATCCAGTAGCTCGAGCATCGGCTGGTAGATCAGGCTGTCGAACGGCCGGTCGAAACGCGGGTGTCTGGCGGTATCCATCCATTGACGTGCGATGCCCGCAAATTCATCGGCGGTAATGCCCGCGTGGGTGGCTGCGAGCAACTGGCCAAGCTCGCGATGGCCCATGGTTGAAAGGGTTTCCCTGTCATCCTCGAGAATCGCCTTGAAAGGCTGATCGGTCTGCCACTCGGGATGGTCACCGGCCATCGACCGAACCCGATCCATGGCGAACATCAGTTGGAAGTAGAGAGGATTCTCCGACCACAGAGTGCCGTCGTTATCGAAGGTCGCAACCCTCTCCGCCTCGGGCACGAAGTCACGGCTCGCAGGATCGGTGACCCGCGCCACGAAATCCAGAATTTGTTGCTTGACCTCGCCGTCATTCCAGGACGGCAACGGCTCCGATGATGCAGCAGGTTCGCCTCTATCCGCCTCGGGGCTGCAGGCGACAATCAGAACCAGCGCTATCAATACCCCAAATTTTCTGACGATCGACATTCGTCGCACTCCGCGGCCAAAAGAGAGGCCGCCAGCAATTCAAGAATTGAGGCGGCCTTTACATTGTTGCTTCCGTGCCATGTGTTACTTTGAACCGCCGGAGCTCTGCATCTTCTCCATCACCTGGTCGATACTGAAACTTGCCGGCTTCTGACGGGGCGGAAACTCCCTGAACGTCGCGAGGAACTGGCCGACATAGACCTGTGCGGGCACCAGTAAAAATACCCGGTCAATCATCCAATCGTAGTAGCTGTTTGAGGTCACATGCGCTCGCTCATAAGGATCGCGCCTGAGGTTCGTGAACAATGGCACGCGCAATTCGGTCCACGGCTCGATCCACGCCCTCAGCGTGTTGTATTCCTTCTGTTCCAGGAAAATCATTTTCCAGTCGTCATAGCGCAGCGCCGTCAATTCACCGGTGTCCGCAAAGTAGAAGATCTCGTGGCGCGGTCCTTTTTCTTCCTGACCGGTCAGGTGCGGCAGGAAGTTGTAACCATCCAGGTGCACTTTATATTTGCGGCCAATGGCGCGAACACCGCCTTCCTTCAGCTGCTCCTTGATGTCCGGTTCGCCCGCGGCTGCGAGCAGCGTCGGCATCCAATCCATATGATGCATAATCTGGTTGGATACGCTGCCGGCTTCGATCTTGCCCGGCCAGCGCACCATCGAAGGCACTCGCCAGCCGCCCTCCCAGTTGGTGTTCTTTTCACCGAAGAAAGGTGAAGAAGCTGCGTCGGGCCAGGTATTCATGTGCGGACCATTGTCTGTTGAGTAGTGAACGATGGTGTTGTCCGCGATGCCCAACTCGTCGAGCAGGTCGAGCAGTTGGCCGACGTGCATGTCATGTTCGACCATGCCATCGCCGTACTCGTCCTGACCCGAGATGCCGCGCAGTTCTTCCTTGACGTGGGTACGGAAGTGCATGCGTGTCCCGTTCCACCAGACATAGAACGGCGTGCCCGATGCGTTCGCGCGCTTGATAAAGTCAATCGCTGCCGCGACGGTCTCATCGTCGATCGTTTCCATGCGCTTTTTGGTCAGCGGTCCGGTATCGACAATTTCGCCACCCGCCGTGGACTTGATGACGCCACGGGGCCCGAACCTGTCCGCGAAGTTCGGATACTCGGCCGGATCGGGATAATCCTCATTCTCCGGCTCTTCCTCTGCATTCAGGTGGTAGAGGTTGCCGAGAAACTCGTCGAAACCGTGATTGGTGGGCAGGTGTTCATCCCTGTCACCGAAATGATTCTTGCCGAACTGGCCCGTGGTATAACCCTGCGCCTTGAGCAGGCCGGGGATGTTCGGATCTTCGACCTGCATGCCGAGCTCCGCGCCCGGCAGCCCGACCTTCGATAGCCCGGTCCGGTACACGCTCTGTCCCGTGATATAGGAGGAACGGCCGGCGGTACAACTCTGTTCGCCGTAGTAGTCGGTGAAGATCATGCCCTCGTTGGCGACGCGGTCGATGTTGGGAGTCCGGTACCCCATCAAACCCATCGTGTAGGCGCTGATGTTGGACTGACCGATATCGTCACCCCAGATAATCAGCATGTTGGGTTTATCCTGCGCGAAGGCCGCAGACGACATCAGCACAGCAATGAATACTGCCGCCCGTCTTTTCAAAACGATCATCTCGAACTCCTTGGTTGTTTTTCTTGGCCCATCATTCGTCCGACGCACCAGCACGTCGGGAATCAGCGATACTCGGCAATGAAAACCCGAGTCGAAGGCGTGCACTCCGGCACGCCTTCGACCGGTTCGTGAACATCAATCAGGCCGCCAGCGCTTCCTTGATCAAACCGCCCGCTTCGCCGAGCTTTGCGATGCGCGCCTGGTACCCGGCCTTGACCTCCTCGATACGCTTCTCGATCTTGGCCTTGGCCTCCGCATTAGCGTCGACAACCTGCTTCTTGAGTTTTTCGACTTTGGCGTGCTGCTCATCCTGCAACCGGCTGATCTTCTTGCTACCCTTCTCCCGCGCATCTTCGAGTTGCTTGCGGACGGCATCCTTCTTAGCCTGCAGCTTTGCCTTCGTGTCATCCGAGGATTGCTGAATTTCCGCATCCAGTTCATCCATCTCGTCATTCCACGCCTGCACTTCCTGCGCGAACTGCTCGTCCTCGAAATCCGTCCGCGTCCGGCGAAACACGGTCCCGCCGAGGTCTTCTACCCTGGTGTCCAGCGGCGCCGTCCAGTACTCCTCGACTTCCGCGACGACTGCGGCAGATCCCGCTTCCATCCGGTTGCCGACAATATCGAGGAAATCTGCGCCGACTCCCAAGTTATTGAGATCAGCGACGGAGCCCAAAAGCCCGCCACTGGCTGCCCCGAACACTATCCCGGCGGGCCCGGCCAGCGCGCCGATCAATCCACCGGTCAGCATGCCCAGCGCCGTGCCGACCAATCCTTCGCCCTGTTCGTCTTTGACCGACGCAGTGCCATCGGCGTTCTTGCCGATAACGGCGATGCCATACAGTGTCAGGCTGCCCTCACGATCAAGTGCGTTAAAAGCGCGTTGACCTTCATAGGCTTTTGATTCATCGGGGAATACTGCAACGACGTACTTGCTCATGATGACCTCTCCTTGATCCGTGCACCGGATTCAATTGTTGTAAACAGACGAATCAATTAATAGCAAACCGACGTCGCCGCCACTATCCACATTTTCGTCAACATTCACCGACTCTCACCCGGTCGGATTATCATTAGCCGACTAAAAATGAAGACCAGATTGATTGCATAAAGCCACAGACAAATTCATACGAAAAAATTCTTGAGGCCCGTAAGGAGCATTTGCGCGCCGATCGTAGCGAGCAGCAAGCCGCCAACGCGAGCAGCTACGGTCACGGCAGCCGGCTTTAATTTGGCGAGAACGTCACCCAGCCAGGCATAAGCAATGAATGCCGACAGCGCGACCAGACCGGCGGCAATAGTGGCAGCCACCACGCCCGCATTGGACTCGCCCTGGGACGAAATCGCTATGGTGGTTGCGATTGCCCGGGGACCGACGATCAGGGGCATCGTGAGCGGGGATCAGCAGCGTGTCCGCTTCCTCGGGGGCATCCTGATCGGCCGAATCGCCCTGCTTGCGGCCCGTGCCGCTGCCGCTCAGCATCCCGAAAACCGATGATGGCGATCAGTATTCCCCCGACGGCGCCGAAACACGTCCAGGTCGATGCTCAGCAAATCAAGCAGTTGACGGCCGGCCAAGGCTGTAGCGCCCAGCACGATGATGATTTGGCCGCGATCTTTGCGGCCGCCGAGGCATGCGGCTGCGGGGCGGATGGGAAATCGCATCGTTAAAGAACATGATTTTGATCGGATCGAACGGCGACGTCATGACGAGCATGGAGATCACGGCCTTGGAAATGAGTTCGATGTCAATGGTCATAGATTCATTCGATTGGCATATTCAGCGATCAATTAATTAGCAGTATTTTCCGCCATTCACTATCCGAATTTCGGCAGGTTTACGATTCATGACGCGTCAACGCCGAAAGCACCGCAGAAATTATCGAAACGAAGGTTGCGAGAGTGCCCTTGGGCAGGCCAAAAGACGCAGACCTCAATCAGTTTAATCGCACGGTCTCACTGGGTAGTTCGCCAAAATGCGCGCGATAAGCGCTTGCAAATCTGCCTAGATGAGTGAAACCGAAGTCCATAGCAATACGGCCTATCAAATTCCGGCTCGATTGGGGATCCTTCAAGGCACGATTCACAGCCTCGAGGCGGCGAGCAAGAATATACCGGGTAGGGGACATCGCTAGTTCGCGCCGAAAAGTTCGCTCGAGTTTGCTGCAGCTGGCTGCGCAATTTTTGCAGATACCACCAATAGAAATCGCCTCGCTCAAGTTCGCCTCGATAAATTCGCGCGCGCATTTTATCGTGCGCCATGAATCACCGGAGGCGGCTTGCCTGTCCTCGATACTGCGAAACCCCACGGATTCCGGCGGCGACTCGCCCATCGCAACTTCGAGAGTGAAGTTATGGGTATCTGTCTCACAGAAATCCGTCGAATTAACGATCGGTTTCATGGTAATTTTTCTCCCAGTACTGCGAATTTAATTCTTCTAGCGGTCAGACCACCGGGTGTAATTATGTTAACGTTATTTAATCGCCGTGACCACTTACTAAACTGAAGAATAAGACTCTTTATCTATAGACATCAATCAACTAATAGGACAGGGCCGCTCGCGCTAGTGGGGAAATCTGCCGAAATTTGGATATATGCGTGATTTAACCGATGCCAATATAACTCGTTAGACAAAGCAGATCGCCGAAGGAAAAAGAAAAATTTTAATCCCAAACGCAACAACCAAAAGGTAACCAATCATGGGTTTATTTGGCAACGACAAAGAACAGGACGCGCGGATCGACGCGATTGAATATCACGTCCGCCTGGTTTCAGATGCGCTCCAGCAAGGGCAGCTTGATATCGCGGCGCTGACCGTCAAAGTAATCAGCCTGCAGTCCCAGTTGGGCGACAAGCTGTCCGAGGAAGACTTCGACCCGAGCGTGATCGCGCTCAATGAGCAACTCGCGGCGGCGCGGATCGAAATTGGCAAGGTGTCGTCGGCCGCCACCGAAAGCTGGTCCTCACTCCACTCCGGCGCGAGCGACGCGCTGAGTACTCTCCGCACGGCGGTTGAAAGCGCGTCAGCTGAGGTGGAAAAAAAGCAGAGCGATTGATCTTTTCCGGGCGCGAGACGCCTAGTTTTGGTGCGGCTCCGACCTCCGCGTAGGGCCGCCAAGGAGTCCGTCATGAGTAATGATGATACCGCGAGTGAACTTCAGAAGCTGCGGGCCGAAATGGCAGCACTTAAAGAAGCGCAGCAGGAACCGGCGGCGGGTTCGCCTCCCGGGCCGTCGGAGAAGGTAAGCATTCCAGAGAAACCAATTGTCGAGACCGCAGCGCCGGCTCCGGCGGATGAGGCCGAGGCCGGCGAAGAAGAAGTGAAGAGTCAGCTCGATGAACTGGCTGCATTACTCGAGCACGAAATACGCGATCTGCCAACGATAACTTGCCTGGCGGTGTTCTCACTCGGCATCCTGATGGGCCGGCTACTGCGCTAGAGGTGAATCATGAAAGAATTTGTTATGAAACTGCGTATCCTGCTACGGGCGGAGGTAACACTGTTCAAGGCCGACGCGCGACGACGTGCCAACGAATATGCGCTGATCGGTCTTTCCGTCGGCTGCGTCCTGGTCGCGCTGGTATTTGTCAATATCGGCGCTTTTTTCTACCTGACAGATTCCGACATTGACTCCCGAGCGGCTTTTATTCTTGCCGCGTGCAATCTCGGGCTGGCGTTCGTGCCCCTGCTTCTAAGGCGACAAGGTAAGCCCGGCCCCGAGGAGCAGATGGTGCGCGAGATCCGGGAGGTAGCGCTGGACGAAGTTTCGAAGGATGTCGACAAGGTTGCAGAAGAATTTGCTGCCGTCGGCGCGACCGTCAACCAGGTGAGATCGGGCGTATCTGCTTTCACCGGGGGTGGCCTTGGCGCTGGTGGGCTGCAGGCGTTGGGGCCATTTATCAGCATGGCGATCAGTATGCTAAAAAAAACTAAATAGTGCGCCGGTGAAAATGCCGTGACGCAGACCAATGCACCGCTGACTTTCGACCCGGTCCGTCTCGCAGTCTGGAGCGTCATTATTCTAGTGACCCTGATCCTGCTGGTCGTCGGGAAGAATTTCCTGATTCCCCTGGCCATCGCCTCACTATTGTGGATTCTCTTCGACGCCATCCGCGGGACGATCGTGCGTCGCATGCCTGGCACGACTCCAATACCGAGTTGGCTCGCAACCACGATTTCTATCCTGCTGATCGTTGCCGCCAACGCGTTCGTGGTCTCGACCATCGTCGCCCAGGGCGAATCGATGGCCAACGCGATTCCCGTCTACCAGGAAAACTTTTCCGCTCTCATCGATAGGGCGGCCGTTTCACTCGGTCTGGCCGAGATGCCTTCAGTCCTCGGCTTGCTGGACCAGGTGGATATCGGCGCCCTGCTCGGATGGGTCGGTGACTCGGTCGGCATCCTGATGTCGAACATCGTCCTGATCGCAATTTATTTCGGTTTTTTGGTCGCGGAGGAGGAGATTTTTCCCGACAAGATCAGCCGACTCACGAGCGATCCGGCAAAAGCAGAACAATTTAAATCAATAACAAACGAAATCGCCGGGCAAGTGCAACGATATATCGGTATGAAGACAGTCATCAGTGCGCTCACCGGCGGAGTGAGTTACGTGATATTGGAGCTTGTCGGCGTCGACTTCGCGGCCCTGTGGTCGCTGTTGATCTTTTTCCTGAATTTCATCCCGAACATCGGCTCGGCGCTGGGCGTGTTGTTTCCGGCCCTGCTGGCATTGGTTCAGTTCGACACACTGACACCGTTTCTTATTGTCGCGGCCGGCCTCGGCTTGGCCCAGTTCGTTATCGGGAACATTGTTGAGCCGGCCTATATGGGCAAATCACTGAATCTGAGTTCGTTCATGATCCTTTTGTCGCTCTCTTTCTGGGGTGCCGTCTGGGGGTTGCCGGGGATGTTTCTTTCAGTACCGCTGATGGTTGTCACCGCGATTGCGTGCGCCCACTTTGTCGGGCTGCGCTGGATCGCGGTCATGCTGTCAGCCGAGGGGCAGCTATTGTCCGATATACAGCAACACAAGTAACATTTTGTCGTTTAAACAGGAAAAACAAGGAGAACGGTTATGAGTATTGTTTCAGATTCATTGCAGGATTCATCCCGGGTCGGTACCGGCTGGGGGTTCGCCGTCATGATACTCGGCGTGCTAGCGATTATGACGCCGTTCATATCCGGCATCGCGGTCACGATGCTGCTTGCCATCGTTGTCACCGCGGCTGGCCTGACGATCACAATGTATTGCTTCAAGGCGGGTTCATTCGGGAAGGGGCTTCTGCAGTTCCTGTTCGGTGGTATCACGATACTCTTCGGGGTCAGCATGTTCTTCATGCCTGTAGAAAGCATGATGACGCTTACGATGGTCTTGCTGGCCTATTTCTTCGTCGACGGAGTTCTTACGATTTTCGCCGGCTTCAGCGCCAGACCCGCATCCGGTTGGGGCTGGATCATCATCAGCGGCATCAGCAGCATCGTTTTAGCGATACTGTTGTATTCCGAGTGGCCAGTCACAGGCGCGTACGCGATTGGCATACTGCTCGGCATTCGGTTGATCTTCACCGGCTGGTCGATCGCCATGCTTGGCGCGGTGGGTGACCGCGTGAGTGATGAATTGAAGAGTGCGACCAGCGGCTAATGCGCGATGAGTCCAATCCCGGCCTGGCCGAATGAACAGGTCAGGCCGGTGAGATGCCTAATCTATCAACGCGCGGTGCACGCATTTCGTATATCGCGTGACCCGCGCCCCTAGGTCACTGACGCAACCGGATTTCTAGATCACCCGCGTCAACGCGGAATTGTATTCCGCGCCAAATATCAGGATCACCGCCATCAGGTACAGGAAAATCAGCGCGGTCATGATACCGGCGAGTCCGGCATAGGTCGCCGTATAGTTGGCGAAAGATTCAAGATAAAAGGTAAATCCGGAGGCGACAAGAATCCAGAGCACAAGGGTTAAAAGTATGCCGGGCCAGAGCCGGGCCAAAGGACGACGGGTCCCAGGCAGCCAGCGGTGGCACGCGAACACAAAGAAAATCAGCAAACTGAAAGCGGCGCACCACCGAATCGCGTCACTCCTGAAGAGCCAGTTATAGAAAGTCGGGGAGGATGACTCGATAAAGGAGAAATAGATCGGCGCGAAGACGAGCAGCGCCGATATCAACAGCATCAAGATTGCACTAATTATGACGAAGAGCAGACTCTGTAATCTCTGTTTCCATATCGATCGATTGTCCTCATCTCCATAGGCCCTATTCAGCGCGGCTCGAACCGCCTCGATTCCATTGGACGCAAAAAAGATGGCCAACACAATACCAACGGTCAGGAACCTGGCGCTGGCCGTCTCGACGACGGCCTCGATTTGTTTGACGATCGGGTCCGCAATCGTATCGGGCCAGTAGTCAAAAACCAGATCGATAATTGTCCGCGACACGCCGTCCGTATTCAGAATACCTGCGAGGGAGACCGCGAAGATCAGAAACGGAAATACTGCGATCATCAGCGATAGTGCAACGTGACTCGCCATGGCAAAGCCGTCGCTTTCATTGAAATGGCGCACCGTTTCTTTGACTGCACCTAGACGCCATCCGACAGTATTGGTCCAACTCAGCATAGCCCCATATTAACCGCGTCTCGCACAGTTGATTATCGTGTTCCTGCTAGCACACGCAAACAGCGGTTTAGAGATCGAATCCCGCCACACTTTAGTGAGCTAGGGGGCGGACGAAAACAACCTGACAGCCAAGCTTCGCGACGCTTCGGTGTCGATCCGGGTTCGGCGGGCAAGAACTGCGTATTTTGCCAATTTTCTGATCTTCTAAACTACGCATTCCAAAGGCACCCCTTATTATCGTTATTACATAGCTATTGTAGGCGATCGTGGGTAACGGAAGGCTGGAAGGACCAGTTGTAGGCTACCATTTGGATTCTAAATTCCATTTCAGAGGAGTAACCGCACGTGGCCGGGTCTTCGAAAAAAGCGATTTACGCAGCCCTGGCCGGAAACTCCCTGATCGCAATGACCAAATTTGCCGCCGCCGCATACACAGGTAGCTCCGCGATGTTGAGCGAAAGCATTCACTCGCTGGTCGACACCGGCAATCAGGTTTTGCTGTTGTATGGGATCAAACGTTCAAATCGACCGGCGAGCGCCGAGTTCCCATTTGGCCATGGCAAGGAAATCTACTTCTGGTGTTTTGTCGTCGCGATGCTGATATTCGCGCTCGGCGGCACAGTCTCAATCTACAAGGGCTGGCAACACATCATGCATCCAGTGCCGATCAAAAATATTGCGATCAACTACGCGGTGCTAGGCCTGGCCCTGATATTCGAGGCGGGCGCCTTGTGGGTCGCGTTCCGGGAGTTCAACCGCAGCCGAGGTTCGCTCGGTATCGTAAAGGCGATCGCACGCGGAAAAGACCCGACCCTGTTTGTTGTCATATTCGAGGACTCGGCCGCCATGCTCGGGCTCTTGATCGCCGCGGTTGGAATTTTCTTATACCAGGTCACTGGTAACCCGGTATTCGATGGCCTGGCATCGGTTGGTATCGGTCTCGTGCTTGTGATCACGGCCTACATTTTGGCGCTGGAGAGCAAGAGCCTACTTATTGGTGAGAGCGCCGATCCAAGCGTTGTCAGGGAAATTCGTCAAATGCTCTCCGCTGATGAACGGATAACGTTCGTCAACGAGATCGCGACGCTGCATATGGGCCCCGATTTCATAGTGGTGATCGTATCGGCCGACTTTATCGACGTCTTGTCTGCCGAGCAGCTCGAAGCCGCCGTAACCGAGTTCAACAAACGGATAAAAGCTATCGATAAGCGCATACAGCGAGTTTTCATCGAAGCGGAGCGCAAGGAGGACCATCCGAAGTAATCGTCTTATTCTCGCCGACTGCAGCACCAGAAAGGCCATGATTGTCATGGCATTTACGGATGCGAAGGCTAAAGGAGATGGTCGCCTGAATAGTCTGGGGAGAATGGTGGTGATGGGTGGACTTTAAGTGACGCCATCATTCCGACGGCGCAGAGCGCTGACGGAATGATTCTGGCGGAACT
>PVMK01121112.1_pt1 | contig 11116 bp, 8 predicted proteins | sample 1853481 | NCBI WGS metagenome assembly PVMK01 (sample SAMN08533507, study PRJNA380276) | Marine sediment metagenome, whole genome shotgun sequencing project. | reverse complement strand
GGAATCTTTAAAAAGAAGCAACAGATAGGCAGCCACCTGATCGGCCGCGTCTTCTTCGCGCCCAAACACCGGCAGATCGAGCATATCGAACAGGGCATGCCCGAACTCGTGGAGCGAGGCTTCGAACAACGGTCCGAGAACCGCGTCGAACGGCCTTATACCGGAGGGCGTTGTCTCCTTCGGCATGTCCTGCCACAACTCATCGACGTATTCGTAACAAATCGTTATGGCAGCATAATCGTACCAAGCATCTGCCTCACCGTCACACCCTTTCAATGAGATTCGTAATTTTCTGGGAAGCCGGATCGGGCTGAGGATTTTTTGTAACTTTTCAAGCGAGCCGCGTTGCTTCAGTTGCGTATAAATCCACTCATGCTCAGGATTCTTCGGGGGTACGTAACGGATGCTAATCCGGTCAGACTTCGAAGCGGAAAATGCTGTTGTCGCCATTGTTGTTATGAGGACCATACCAGCAATCGTTAAAACTAAATTTGTTTTCATCATTGCACCTTTGCTCAACCAATTCCAGCTCTGCCACTGGCCGCTCTTTTCACACAGAAGAGTGCGGTCTGAAGGATTGTGAATAGAATAACCACCATGTGAGCCGGTTACAACGGATGTGAAACAGCACTTTACCTCAGTTTCTTTAAGCTGTGTCAGGCTGAGCCGCACATTTTGGTACAGCGCTGTCTGCTCCTGGCCGCATCCAGTCAGTTGCACCGTTGGAAATTACAGTTGATGAATGACTGCTTATCAGCGAGAGCCGGAACCTCAATATTTGTTATGGTGAATAGGAACTAACGGTCAGAAGCAGAACTACAAACAGTTAACTTCACCTCTCGATTGTTGACACAAAACGATCATGATTTACTGTTACGTGTACTATCTAATAAAGAAACCCGGAGAATGAATAAGTGTGCAACCCTATGAAGATATTTGCAGGATTGATAATTGTGTCTTTAGTGTTCACCGTCCGTTATGCGCTCGCTGGAGAAAACGAGTCGTCAATTGCTCCGTATAATCACGTCCTCAAGAGAAGCACTCTCGAGGTTGAGAGTGGCGACGAAATTCAAGTTCGTGAGATTCTCTTCGCACCCGGATGGCAAGCACCGCGCCATTATCACAATAGTGATTTGTTCATCTACGTTATTGCCGGGGAGTTTGAGGTAGATATGGAAGGTGAGGGCATTAAGACATACACCGATGGGCAGGCGTTGCGCATGAAAACCAACACACCAATGGATGCGCGAAATCCAAGCGAGACGAAATCGCTGGAGCTGGCTGTTTTCCAAGTCGGCAACCCGGATGCTCCGTTCGTGGTTCCGATTGAGCAAGAGGACGGAAGTGGCGGAATGTCGGCTCCCGTTACTACGAGTAACCGAGAACGGCCAATAGCCGACATTCAAGATAGTGACAAATTGTGCTGTTATCAGAAACTTGATCAACACTTAAGAAGTCAGGCTTTACACATCTGTGCAAATAGTCAATGATTCTTCAAAGACGTATTGCTTATTCAATAAAAAAGGGCCACCGTAGTGACCCTTTTTGGTTTCATAGGGTATCTAAACTATTAGAACAATCGTCTCCTATTCGCATACACCATCAAGCCAAGAAGCATGGTTAACAGTATCAACGCCCATTCAGACATTGCAGGAATAGGTACCATTGGTACTGGTGGTGGCGCGACAACATCATCTATACAAGCCACGGAAACGTCAGTGACATCTGCAGTTGCGATCGTGCCACTGCCATTGGTGACGCTACAGGTCTGTCCGGCAGGCTGGGCTAATACCGTTATTGCATAAGCAACACCATCTTCCAGTTCGGTTTTTGGAGTTTTGACCTTTTTTCCTTTACCACGCTTGGCTGGGGTCACCATTGCCCGATATTTACAATTCGGGGCAAATACACCATGGAAACGGGTCAGGTTAACTCTTGGTTTAGGCACCAGGGAAACCAGCCTGGAGATGAAATCCAGTGGCTCAAATATGAACAGCTGAACGCCACCAATTTTTCATCGTGGCAGGCTTCGCACCTGACCCTGAGAAAACCATGTTCAAGCCTTCCACATTTCAAGTACTCATCGAATGGCGCACATACACTGCAGTGGCGTTTGGCGTTGCTTGGCGGACTTGGTGTGAGAGCAATCCCATGGTTCAAACAAATAATGAAAGTATTCGTTTGTGGGCTTGCGCAGCGCAATGGTCATATTCTCAAATTACTGTGAGCAAAGTTCGTCAATCAATGTCAGATTTTGCCAGGAATGCGGGTTAGGCCCATTTATTGGCCTGATCTGGAAAGTTTTGAACCCGGTGCAATCCTTGGCCCAAGAGTTTCTTTTGATAAAATACTCAGGGTATCAATGCACTTTTTGTTTTAATTTGGTCGAGCACTGCGTTTAACTGGCTGGAGTAAAAACGGAAGGATGAACCTCTGCACATCAGTGCGAGCGCCGATACGTTTGCCTCACGGCTTGCCTCGAAAAGAAATCAGCCCTGCTTGATCTTCCTGAACCCGTCCAGCATGACCTGGGCCAGCACATCAATCTCCGTTTCGGTCATGGCCGTGGACAGGGCGCCTGAACCGGTCCCAATCAACATGATGCCATTGTCGAAAGCGTGATCCAGCAGGACCTTGAGCTTGCGTGCTTCATCTGCGCTGGCAAATGTGTCCCGGTAATCATTCGGTGGTTCGGGTTTCATGTGTAAACGGAACATGGAGCCACCGCCGGTGACACAGGCCGGGAAACCGGCAATAGCGATGGCTTCGGTGATCCGGTGACGGGCCATTTTTGTCAACCGGTTGAGACGATTAACGGCGGACTGGTCATATAACCTCATAGCGGTCAGGCCGGCGGTCATGCTGACTGGGTTGGCGGAAAAAGTACCTGAGTGTGGAAACAGAACAGGATCGGTGAGCGGGTTCATCACCTCCATGATATCTGCTCTGCCGGCGATCGCACCCACCGGGAAACCACCTCCGATCATCTTGCCCATAGCCGTCAGGTCAGGATTAATCGGATACTTGGTTTGTGCGCCCCCATAGGTAGCACGCAGTGTAATAACTTCATCACAGACCAGCAGCACATCATTGTCCTGTGTCCATTTGCGCAAGGCATTGACGTATTCATCGCTGGCCTTGATCAGACCGATACGATGCGCCATCAGGTCCACCAGCACACAGGCCAGTTGGTCCACATGCCTGTCCAGGATCGCAATGGCCCTTTCAGTGTCGTTATACGGGATCACGACCACGTCATCCAGCGTTGCGGGTGGCGTGCCGCGGGAAACCGGCACACTGGAGGGTTGTTCTGCGTCACCCCAGTTTTCCGGCTTGGCCGTCTGGCTGATTTCTGCGTAATCATATATGCCGTGATAGGCGCCCTCGACCTTGGCGATTTTTGAACGTCCGGTAAAGGCTCGCGATGCTTTGAGGCAGGCCATCACGGCCTCGGTGCCGGAATTGACGAAACGTATCTTCTCAAAGCCCGGGATTACGGCCGCACATATGTTCGGCGAACTTTACCTCCACTTCGGTAGCCATCATAAAGGCCGTGCCTTTTTGCAACTGGCTGGTGACGGCGGCGACGATTTCGGGTTGCGCATGGCCATGGATCAACGATGCCATGTTATTGGCAAAATCAATCCTGCGGGTGCCTTCGATATCCGTTACATAACAGCCTTCACCGTATTCAACATAAAGCGGGTGAGGCTTGCGCAATATGGTATTACGGCTACAGCCACCGGGCATGACTTTAAGTGCCCGTTCATACAGAGCAGCACTACCGTGCGGTGTGTCGTTTGTAGTTGGTGCGGGGGATAAGCCATCGTTATGTGAGGTCATTGGTTCCTTCCTGCTCAGCGTTGAATTTTCAGGCGTTGGATAATTGCGGGCCAGGGATCAGACCGGGCTCCGGTGCGCTCCTGGACATAGTCAAAGCTGATGCCCGGCGCCAGCTCAAATACTTCAAAACCTTCTGCGGTGACATCAATCACCGCCAGATCGGTGTAAATCCGGTTGACTACACCCGGCCCGGTCAAGGGGTAGGTGCAGGTCTCAATCAACTTGGGATCGCCATTGCGGGTGCAGTGCTGGGTGATGACATAGATGGTCTCTACACCCGCCACCAGGTCCATCGCCCCGCCAACTGCCGGAATGGCGTCCGGCGCGCCCGTGGACCAGTTGGCCAGGTCACCATTTTCAGCAACCTGCATGGCACCCAGCACACAAAGATCGATGTGGTGGCCGCGGATCATGACAAAGCTGTCGGCATGATGGAAATAGGCGGCACCGGGTATTGCTGTGATCTGCTTTTTACCCGCATTAATCAGCTCCGGATCCTCTTGCCCGGCCTCGGGGGCTGGCCCCATGCCCAGCAAGCCGTTCTCGGTATGGTAAATTAGCTGCCGGCCGGCGGGTACAAATTTCGCTATCAGTTCGGGCATGCCGATGCCGAGGTTAACGTAAGATCCATCCGGAATGTCCAGCGCAGCGCGCTGGGCCATCTCGTCCCGACTCCAACCCATCTTCTTGTCATTCATGGGTAACTCCTTTCCGCTGCGACCAGTAGTGATTCATGTGCAGGGTCAGATACATTCACCAGGCGGTGAACAAAAATACCCGGTGTTACGATCACCTCAGGATCCAAGATGCCGGGTTGTACCACTTCTTCTGCCTGGACAATCGTGATTGCCGCAGCAGTGGCCATGATAGGGCTGAAATTCCGGGCAGTCTTGTTGTAAACCAGGTTGCCGTAATGATCCGCTTTTTTACACTTGATCAGGGCAAAGTCGGCTTTAAGGCCGGGTTCCATTACGTATTCCCGGCCGTCGAAAACCCTGATTTCCTTGCCATCGGCCAGTGGTGTACCCACGGTGGTGGCAGTATAAAATGCCGGGATACCCGCACCACCGGCACGGATGCGCTCGGCCAGGGTGCCTTGCGGTACCAGTTCCAACTCAATCTCACCGGCCCGGTAAAGGTCGGGGAACACGGTGGAATTAGCAGTGCGCGGGAAGGAACAGATCATCTTGCCGACCTGCCGGTTTTTAATTAATGCCGCCAGGCCAACGTGACCGCTGCCGGTATTGTTATTCACCACGGTAAGATTTTTTGCACCCTGATCGATCAGGGCGTGAATCAACTCAATGGGGCTGCCGGCTTCGCCAAAGCCACCAATCATCACCGTTGCCCCGTCGTGAATATCGGCGACAGCTTGCGCCAATGAACTTGTGCGTTTATCAATCATTGCTATTACCTCAGCCAGTGGCCTGTCAACTGGTCACCACGGCCTGCAGTGGGTTTGTGTTTACGTTTTCGAATAAGCCAGCTTCATCATACAAAACACGGTCGTTATAACCGTCGAACCAGATGGCGTCCGGATTACGGCCCAGTATGGTTACCTTGCCCCGGTCAGGCGCATCTGCAGCACCGCGCAACAGTTTCATAATGACGAGACCGTTTTCGCCTCCAGGTACACCTGGCAGCGGGTCGCTGGTAACTGCGGAAACTTCGGTTTTACCCTTGTAGTGTGTTATGGAAAGCCGGGCATGGGCTTCGACACCGGACAAGCCCTTTTGTGACTCGTTAAGAATCCGCCATGCTTCCTCTATAGGAACGTTGAAAGCCTTGTGGCCGATAATGTCCCTGCCACAGAAGAAGTAGTGGTTTTCAACACGGTTACGCTTGAGTTCTCTTTGCATGATACGCAGGGCATCCGGATCATTGTTGATGCCTTTTATAATGGGTGCCTGGTTGTCGATCGTTAACCAGTTACGGTTACCCAATTCCTGGATCGCCTTCCACGTGCTTCGTATCCATTTCAGCCCGCCTGCGGGGTGCTCGATATAATCTCCCTTATCGTCTTTTTGCAGGAACTCATCAGGGTGGTTGAAATGCACCATCATCCTCAGTTTGGTCTGTGGATAGAGTGCGTGGAATTTATCCAGCATGTCAAAGAAACAACTGTCAAACCGTTCCGGGAAAAACGCCAGTTCCTTGGTGCCCAGGCGGATGGATTCGATGCCCGCATCGGCCAGTGCCGATAACCACGCAGCAATGTTTCTGTTTCCAAGCACCATTGGATCACCACCGGACATCAGGATCTCCCGAAGTTTTTCACGACCTGTTTGCGGGTGGATTCCACCATTGGCGGCAACCAGTGCATTATGCTCTTTCACATAATCCACAATCTCACTGATCTGCGCCAGACCTTTTGGTGCAATCGAGCCATCAGGGCGTTCAACGTCTTTACGGGCAATAAGTTCTTCGCGGTAGCAGAAACGGCAATGGGCAGAGCAGGTGGAGGCAACGTAAATCAGCCCCAGTTCATACTTGTGAATCAGGCCTTCAACCGGGCTGTAATCCATCTGTTTGCCAGGATCAGCAGCACCTTCCAGATCGTAGGTTTCTTTAGGGCTGGCTTTGACCAGGACCTGTAAGGGCACACTATTTTTTGCCAATTCAAAATAGTGCCGTGTCATCTTCACCGGCATGCGCGCTTCGACGTCTTGATCGGTGTCTTTCAGTTCACTCAATACCTGTAATTCATCAGCACTATAGAAGGACCGCATGTCCTCCGGCGCTCTGCCATCCAGGAATTTTTTTAAGCCCGTTATGATTTGACGGTCGTATTTTCCTTTTTCCACTGAATCCAGGAATGCCTGGCCTTTTTCCGAAGGTATATATTTTGCTGCTTTTATCATGGTGACTTCCGTAAATTGAGTGAGTATTTATCTGTCTCAGTTGTTCTTGGCTCATACATTGGTGAATGATGGTAATTACATTGATGTTATGAAAAAATCAGTTATCACCCAGTATAGCTACAGATATACTTGCATGGTGTATCAAACAGGACGTTTGAACAAACGATTTTATTTCACTAATACATGAGGTTTGGTAATCATTTATGTCCTATCAGAGACGTCTTTTACCCAGCACGAGTATGCTGATGGCATTGGATGCGGCAGCCAGGGCAGGTAGTTTTACAGCGGCAGCCAGAGAACTTAACCTGACCCAGGGTGCGATCAGTAGGCAGGTCAGTGCTCTTGAAGAGCAACTTGATGTTGTTCTCTTTGAACGGGCTGGTAAAACCGTTCTCCTGACTGAGGTTGGTAAAATTTATGCACGTGAAATCGGCGTTGCCTTGCAAAGCATCCGTAACGCATCCCTCAAAGCGATGACCAACCCGCTCAGCGGCATACTGAACTTAGCGATATTACCCACTTTTGGCACGCGTTGGTTAATGCCACGTTTCCCTTCATTTTTAAAAGAGAACCCGAACATAACGGTCAACTTTGTGACCAAGCTCAGTGTTTTTGATTTTCATGAGGAGAATTTACAAGCTGCCATACATTACGGTCAGCCTGATTGGCCTGACGCAATCAGCACATTTCTGATGGGTGAGGAAGTTCTCCCTGTTTGTTCTCCCGGGTTTTTAGAAGAATACCCGCTATCGCACCCGGGAGATCTTGCCAGCCTGCCACTGCTGCAGTTGACTACCCGGCCCGATGCATGGGACAGCTGGTTTCGATCAAATGATTTTGATCCACCACAGGAACAGGGGATGGCCTTCGAGCAATTTTCGATTATCGCGCAAGCGGCGGTTGCCGGTCTGGGTGTAGCGCTTTTACCGAAGTTCCTGATTAAGAGTGAACTTGATCGCAATGAACTGGTGGTTATTTTGAACATGCCGGCGAAAAGTGGAGCTGGATATTACCTGGTAACACCCGTTGATAAATCGGAGTACGCACCGGTAGCAGCATTACGTGAATGGCTGCTCAAATTTGCTACCAGTGAGGATCAGTAAACGCTCCAGAAAAATACGTGGTTTTCGCGTGTTTTTATGTGTTTTTTTCACTTCTATTTGATCCAGGACAAGGCAGGTTTAATTTAACGTGGCATTCTGTCGCCAGCTAATGGCTATCCACTCATGTGATAATGGTTAACTTGTTAAGGAGACAATAATGAACCAGTATTTAAACTCTGTATTGGCCACGGTCAAAGCAAAAAACCGCGGTGAAGACGAGTTCCACCAGGCAGTAGAAGAAGTCCTCGAAACACTCAGTCCAGCATTGGACAAACACCCTGAATATGTCGAGGCAAAAATCCTGGAACGCCTTGTTGAACCGGAGCGGATGATCGTATTCCGGGTCCCCTGGATCGATGATGGCGGCAATGTCCAGGTCAACAGAGGTTTCCGGGTTGAATTCAACAGCGCCATCGGCCCTTACAAGGGTGGCCTGCGGTTCCATCCCAGCGTCAACCAGGGCATTCTGAAATTCCTGGGTTTTGAGCAGGTACTCAAAAACAGCCTGACCACCTTGCCAATGGGCGGTGGTAAAGGCGGTTCTGACTTTGACCCCAAGGGCAAATCTGATTTTGAAGTGATGCGTTTCTGCCAGAGCTTCATGACCGAGCTTTCCCGTCATATTGGTCCTAACACAGATATCCCCGCAGGCGACATCGGCGTTGGTGGTCGTGAAATAGGTTATCTGTTTGGCCAGTACAAACGGGTACGTAACGCGTTTGAAGGTGTACTGACCGGTAAAGCCCTCAACTGGGGCGGTAGCCTGATCCGTCCGGAAGCAACCGGATATGGCACCGTCTATTTCGCCAAGGAAATGCTCAATACCAAAGGGAAATCCTTCGATGGTCTGAGAGTTGCTGTTTCCGGTTCAGGCAATGTAGCCCAGTATGCTACCGAAAAAGTGACCGAGTTCGGCGGTAAGGTCGTGACCTTGTCCGATTCCAGCGGGTATATCGTTGATGACGAAGGCATCTCAAAAGAGAAGCTCGACTTTGTCTTTGCGCTGAAGAATGAAAGACGCGGCCGGATTTCAGAGTATGTCGATGAATATCCATCCGCGACTTATCATGAAGGTGCGGATGTCTGGAATGTTCCGGTTGATGTAGCACTGCCTTGTGCCACCCAGAATGAATTGCATGGTAACCATGCCGAGACGCTGTTGAAAAACGGTTGTATCTGCATCGCTGAAGGCGCCAACATGCCAAGTACCCGCGATGCGGTCGAAAAAATCCAGGCGGCTGGAATACTTTACGGTCCGGGTAAGGCTGCAAATGCTGGTGGTGTGGCTGTATCAGGTCTGGAAATGTCCCAGAACAGCATGCGCTTGAGCTGGACCCGCGAGGAAGTGGACAAACGTCTGCACGATATTATGATTTCTATCCATAATTCGTGCACGGAAACTGCTGCGGAATATGGCGAACCAGGCAATTATGTCCTTGGTGCCAATATCAGTGGATTCCTCAAGATCGCTGACTCCATGCTTGATCAGGGCGTCGTCTGATCAATTCAGAAAAAGCCGGATATTCACACATCGAATATCCGGCTTTATATTTGTACGACAGGTATACATACCCCATGGTGCACCGGTATCCTGAATGCTGCTACGCCGGATTTGCTACTGTTACCCCATGAGCCCTGTTAAAGAACTGGAAGAATTTGAACTCGAGTCAGCGCATTTTGACTCGTTGATGCCTTTTAAGGTTAAGAATATTCTCCTCGTTTCAAGTCTGTACGATATGTACAACCTGCGCGAGGACGGCCAACTGGCCAATATGCTGTTGTCTGAATACGCTGAATTACGACTTTCCAGTGCGCCTACACTCAAACGGGTTGCGTCCGGATCGAAAGCGCTCGAGGCGTTAAAAGATGCCAAGTTTGAGCTGATAATAGTTTTTCGCTCAATCAGCGATATTGATTCATTCGAGTTCAACCGTCAGGCCAAAGCGTTGTGCCCTGACATCCCGGTTGTTTTGCTCGCATTTCATCACCGTGAACTGGAATTGATTCGCGACCACGTAGGCAAGGCATTTGACAATATATTTATCTGGAGTGGTGAGTCCAAAATACTCCTGACCATCATAAAATTTGTTGAAGACAAATTAAATGTTGAAGCTGATACGGAGCTGATCGGTGTCCGGGTGATTATCCTGGTTGAGAATTCAGTCAGGTTTTATTCATCCTTTCTTCCCCTGGTTTATACCGAGATAATGCAGCAGACGTCGGCGTTGTTGTCGGAAAGTATCAATTCCGCCAACCGGCTTCTGCGCATGCGTGCCCGGCCAAAAGTTCTGTTGGCAGAAAATTATGAAGAGGGGCTGGCCTTATTCAGTAAATACAAAAAATACCTGTTGGGCATCATTTCAGATATCCAGTTTTCAAAAGATGGCCGGACCGATGAAACAGCCGGTATACAACTCATTAAAAGGATTAAAAAGGAAGTCAGTGATTTGCCGGTACTGCTGCAGTCATCGGATGACGCTAAAGCGAAACAGGCCGCGGCATGCGACGCAGGGTTTCTGAACAAGAATTCACCAAGACTGCTAAAAAAATTGAGCACCTTTATCAATCAGAACTTTGGCTTTGGTGATTTTGTTTTCAGATTGCCCGATGGGACAGAGCTTGACCGTGCCGGTAGCTTCAGGGAAATGCAAAAATGCGTGGCACTGGTTGATATCAGGTCGCTTATCTTTCACGCGGAACGAAACCATTTTTCCAACTGGCTGATAGCCCGGACCGAGTTTGACCTGGCTGCCCGCTTGCGTCCCAGGCATGTCGGTGAATTCGACGACCCTAAGGATATGCGCACATTCCTGGTTGAAACCCTCAAGAATTTCCGACACGAACGGCAGGTTGGTGTCGTTACTGATTTCTCCCGGGATCAATTTGACGGACATGCCGAGTTCTTGCGAATTGGCAAGGGCTCCCTGGGGGGCAAGGGTCGTGGCCTGGCATTCATTAATAACCTGGTCAGCCGTTACCCCACCCATAGCGCCTTTCCTGGAACCCGGATTTCGGTTCCACGCTCCGCGGTCATCTGCACGGATGCTTTTGACCAGTTTATGGAGAATAACCAGCTAACCGAATTTGCGCTGGGTGAGCATGATGATGAAGAAATTATCGAGGCATTCACCGATGCCACGATACCGCAGGAGTTGGAAGAGGATTTGAAAGCCTACCTGGCTATTGCGGACTACCCCCTGGCAGTGCGGTCATCATCGCTGCTCGAAGATTGTCATTATCAGCCGTTCGCAGGGATATTTGATACCCATTTTCTGCCTAACAACCAGCCATTGCTCGAGGACCGTCTGG
>PVMK01123274.1_pt1 | contig 11119 bp, 10 predicted proteins | sample 1853481 | NCBI WGS metagenome assembly PVMK01 (sample SAMN08533507, study PRJNA380276) | Marine sediment metagenome, whole genome shotgun sequencing project. | reverse complement strand
AATAGCCCGGCTTCGGCCGGGCTTTCTCTTTGGGATGCGCGAGGACGACTTGTCCTCCGGCCCAGTGTCCGGAATGACACCTTGGAGCGCCAGCTGACGCGGAACTCGTGGAAGATGAGCGGTCACCATCATCCCTCCTTTGGGCCCAAACACGGAAGAAAATACGAGCAGTTCGCGTTTCGCGACGCAGCCGTGGGTCTTTTGCGCGTACTGTCGCCGGACCTACCCGTAGAAACAGGAAGTAGAACAATGATTTTCATCACCACCTACAAACTGAAGCCGCACATCAGCAAGGAAGAGACCAAACAACTCATGGGCATATTTGCCACGGTCGGCAACGCGCCCGGAACCCAGGCCCACTATGTGAACGCCGACGGCGGCGGCGGTGTTGTCATCGCCGAGAGCGATGATCCCGCCGAGGGATACGCAAACCTCCTCAACTATCAGCAGTGGATCCAGTTCGAGAGCAAGGTCATGCTGAAAGTCGAAGACGCCGTTCCGCTCATCGGCGCGTACCTGGGCTGAGGAGCGCGTCCGCGAACCCGACCAGCAACCCTGCACAGCCTGGAAATACCCTAAACGTCCCGGTGGGGACGCCGGTCCCGAGATCACAAATGGTCTCGGGGCCTTTCTATTCTGCGACGCTATCGAAGCCCGGATTTGGCGCGGCTTTTCCTTTGGAAGCGCTCTCCCTAACTCGAGGGCCGCTCGTATCGGTCGCGCACACAAACAGCGTGTGTGACGATCTTGCTTTCTGCTCAATCTGGGTCGTGTGGTACTAGTTCCTATTCTCAGACTCGACCAAGGCCGTTTGAGTTTGCTGTGAGCGCCGCCTGTCGATTCCATCTTCAGGTTTGGAGTACCAACGATGCACCCCAACAGGACGATCAGAAACTACTGGCTGTTTGCGCTTACGCTCGCCCTAGCCCTGCCCTTCATGGCGTGCGCCGCAGGAACGGCGGGCTACCGCTTCCCTAGAGAACCGGGAACCACTCCGGGTGGCTACCCGTTGCCTCTCAGCGGAAAGCCCATCACGAAGACACCAGTAATCTCCACAGAGGGCGCTGCCTTGAAGGAATACCCCGAGCACTACATCCCGGGGCAAGAGAGCCTGGCTGACAACGAGATGAGAATCACGGCCTGCGGTTCCTGGGGTCCCGCTCCGCTTCGCATTGGCCAGGGTGCATCTTGTCTTCTGGTCGAGCTGGGGAATGGTGACGTCTTCATTTTTGACGTGGGCGGTGGAACGGTCGGAAACCTGTTCGCCCTGGGCGTGCATCCCGCCAGGCTGGATAAGGTTTTCATCACGCACCTTCATCTGGATCACGTCGGCGGTATCTTCCCCCTCTTCGACGCGATGGGTTGGGCGCGCAATACACCCCTCCATGTCTGGGGTCCCTCGGGCTACACGCCGGACCTGGGTATTACCGCGTTCACGCAGAATATTAGGGAGGCGTCTGAGTGGCACATTCAGAGCAAGCAGAGCATCCTCGCGAGGGGTGGAATGACGATCGTTCCTCACGAGGTTGACATCAGCAAGTTCAGCCCCGAGCGGCCACGCCAGCTCGCCTACGACGAGAACGGCGTCAAGATCTACGCCTTCCCAGTAATCCACTCGCTCGCCGGGGCAATGGGCTATCGGCTGGAGTGGAATGGACGTACTCTTGTCTACTCCGCCGACAGTCAGCCGAGCACCTTCGAGGCCGAGCAGGCCAAGGGTGCAGACGTATTCATCCATGAGATCTTTCCGTCCGCCGAGGAGTTCGCCTACTACAACCACATGCCGATTCAAGCTGCCGAGGGCGTCATGGAAGAGCACACCACCCCAGCGGAGCTGGGTCGCGTCTTCGGCCTCGCCAAGCCCCGATTAGGCGTGGGGATGCACTTCACGCTGGACGACAAGTTGATCGACCCACTCTTCGAGCGCTGGCGAACGACCTACAACGGTCCTGTGCTGCTGATGCAAGACCTGACAACCATCAACGTCACGTCCGACTACATCGTTGTTAGGCAAACCAAGGCCGACCTGCTCGCCTGGCCTGCAATCCCGCCAAAGCCTCCGGAAGGAGTGGACATGAGTCCGGGCCAGCCGAGCAAGGCGCAAAGACCGTCTTGGCTGACCGAAACGAGGCTTCAGCAGGCACCGTAGGTCAAGGCTACGGGGCGATTCCTTCGGAGCCGCCTCCATACGCCACTCCTTTAGCCCCCGAATTTCGATCGCACGGTGAGCGGTAGAATTTGTTCGCAACAATCTCACGCCGCGAGCCTCCGAAGCCCGTCCCAATCTGTAAGGAACCCCACCACTTGGTTCCAACTCGGCATCATTGGGGACGCCGCCCTCAAAAGCCCGGCTTCGGCCGGGCTTTTTGTTTTGTGCTTTCCCGCTACGGCTGCACCTCAAACGCTCCCGAGCTACCGAAACCAGATCGATCGGTCAACTCTACGAGCCCGTCGAGTAATCGTCACTTGTAGCAAAGCCAGTTGCGGGTCGGGTCGATGGCAGTACAAAGCGATTGGAACGGGCTACACGAACCCACCCCGCAGCTGTCGCACGCGTGTCGTAGGCTCACCCATCTGTTGACCCTCGTCCCGATCGAGCGGCACAATCCGTCCGCTCGGCAAACACCGCGGAGATCTCCATGAAGCAAGGACGCATCAGTCAGACGGCGCTCAAAGTTGCTCTCGGTCTCATCACGCTGAGCGTGAAGGACGACTGGTCGCAACGGCTCCCGCCCGACCTCGTGGAGATCACCGAACGCCTCCTCCTTGCGTCCGGCTCGCCCGGCTACGGACCAGGTCTCATGCGGATGTCCAAGCAGCGGTGGATGATCCGCGTGTACCAGTTCCAGGACCGCATGATGCCCGGGCAGTGGGAGGGCTTCGGGCATCGCAAGGTGTTCATGAACCAGCAGGTGGAGGCCGCGATCGAGCAGGGCGCGCGACAGGTGCTCGTCCTGGGCGCCGGCTTCGACACCCTCTGCCTCAGGCTCGCGCCGAAGTACCCCGAGGTGCGGTTCGTCGAGATCGACCACCCGTCCACGTCGGTGGCGAAGGCCCGGGGCATCGAGAAGGTCGGGCAGCCCGAGAACATGATCCAGATCGCCGCGGATCTCGGCGAGCGTTCCCTGCCGAAGGTGCTCTCGGAGGACGGCCACTGGGACGCCTCACAGCGCTCGGTGATCGTGGCCGAGGGCCTGTTCCAGTACCTCACGGACGAAGAGGTCCGAGGTCTCCTGACGGATGCGGCCGCGTGCGCCTCGCCGGGGAGCCGGATCGCGTTCTCGCATGCGATCCCCGGCGACCGGAAGCTCCTCTCGGCGCTCGTGCGCCTCATCTCGGAGCCGTGGAAGTCCGAGGTTCGCAGCGAGGACCTTCCGAGCTACGTCGACGGAACGGGGTGGGCGATGATCTCGGACGTCGACGACGACGCGGAGCACGGCGTCGAACGCTACGGCGTTGCCGAGTGGGCCTGAGAGGCGCCTTACGGGGGCGCCACGACCGGGGAGGCTGTCATGCGATGTAGGTGCATCAGGCGTGCCAGGTGGAAAGCCCGGTTCTAGCAGCGGAATCCGATACGATGACGTGCAGCTTTTTCGTTTGGGCCGTGGGGGGGCAGCGGGTGCGTCGTCCGCTCAGAAGATGCTGAAGAGTCGGTCGAGGTCCAGCTCGGACTCGGCGCTCTGCCATGCTACCCGAATCGCTTCGGGGTTGGTCGGGCCAGTGGGCTCGCCGATGTCGCGCAGGGTGCGGAAGAGCGTCGAGGCGACCCGGACCCGAGTGTTGATGTTGTCGGCGGCGAGACCGTCCCTGAGCGCCGCGAGGGCGTCCGGCAGGAGGGCGCGAAGGCCGTCGTGGAAGTCTTGGCTCAGGTCCTGCCGAGCCTCGTTGAGTGCGGCAACGAAGTTGGCGTCGCGGTGTCGCCACCGACAGACGGTTTCGCGGCTGACCCCGGCTGCCTCAGCGGCGGCTGTGTCGGTAGCGCCCGTGAGCAGCACCTGGAGCGCCTGCTGTTGCCGTGGGGTGATTGCTCTCGGTACTAGCGGGGCCTGGTCATCAGGCACCTCGTCAGCGGTCCTTGAGCGTGACGTTCTGTGACCCTTTGTGACGCCCTTCCCCATGGTTCATAGCCCGCTTGGGAGTGTCGCTGCGGGATACCCGGCACAACACGATACGCGCCTGATTTCCCTCACGCAGCCACCCCACCCGCAATCTCCCGGATTCGCTGGACCTCGCGCAACCACTCCATGACTTGGTTCCAACTCGGAATGCTTTGGGACGCCGGCCCCGAGATCACGAGTGGTCTCGGGGCCTTCCTTTATGCGGCGCGATCCAGACCCGGCTTCGGCGGGGCTTTTTCTCTGCTCCTATTCGGGCGGAGCTTCTTTTGGCGGAGCCATCGCCTTGAGCTGGAACTCGAAGTTGGTCCCGAACTGTTCGTTGAACTCTTTGAACACCTCGTCCATCGTGGGCATCGCTTCCCAGGCGAAGCCCCTTAGAATCCATTCCGGCGTTTCGTACTTCTCGCCTCCCGGGGCGGCCTGCTGGCGCTCCGTCACCGATGGTGGTGGATAAGGTTGCGAGTTGAGCATCGCCACACGAGTGCGAACCCCATCCTTGGTGATGTTCCACGTCATGCCATCGACGGCGAAGTCCACCGGTCCGTCGTAGACCTGTCGAACCGCTGTGACCACCTCTGGCAGCGTCTCGGGATCGTTTTGGAAGTGGTAAGCCACCGCATGCTTGGGCTCGGTCATAGCCATGATCTTGCCGAAGACTGGCGCGGTGGTGTGAACCATAGTGCTCACGTAGATCGCTTCCGCAGGCGTGAACTTGTACTTCGACACGAAGTCCGCGTTGGGAAGAAAACACTCGTGGATCGCGAGGTCGGCCCCGTTGGCGGCCTCGATCCACCACTTGTTCGCCAGCGTGTCACCAGAGTAGGCCACCTTCATTCCTTTCCACTCGAGGATAAAGCTCACCGAACCTTCGAGGTGGATGGCGGGGATTGTACGGATCAACACGCCGTCCTGGTCGTAGATGACGTTGTTGACCTTCGACCAATCGAACTCGTGGACGGTCATCGCAAGAGAGCGGGTGTCGAGGCCCCCTTTGCTGGTCTCGAGCATCCAGTTGTAGAACTGCAGGATGCCATCGGTGGCGGCCTTCGTGCCCCAGCTGTCCGGCATTCCGCCCCCGCCGGGCCCCCAAATCTCGAGCGGCTTCGAGCGCCCGTTCTGCATGCCGTAGATCCAGAGGGTCGGTAGATCGCCCATGTGGTCAGCGTGCTGGTGGCTGAGGAAGATCTTGGTCATGTAGTCCAACGGGATGCCGAGAGCGTAGAGCGTGGTGAACGAACCGGTTCCGAGATCGAAGATGAACTTCTCTCCGTTACCGAGCTCAATCAGGAAGCAGGCCGCAGCCTGTTTGAGGCGCGGCATCGGCATGCCAGACCCGCAAGCGATGACCCGTATCTCGTCGGGCTTCAGCTCCTCGGTTCCGGGGAAGTACACTTCGTGGGTGGGATAAGCCCCAGTCGGTGACCACTCGTTTGCGTCGGCCTCGTTCTCGGACGCCAGATAGGTGCCGAAGATGAATCCGGCCGCGATCGCTACAACGGTGACTACCGCCAGACCCATCCGCCGGTTCTTGGTATTGCTCATCCGCTGCTCGTGACCACATGCGGGTTTCTGGTCAACCTGAAGGCACCTGGTGGCCCCCTGTTTGAAGATTTTCACCAAGCGGAGCCTCACGCAGCCAGCCTCCGAAGCCCCTCCCAATCTCTAAGGAACCCCACAACGGAGTTCCAACTCGGAGTGATTAGGGACGCCACCAAAAGCCCGGCTTCGGCCGGGCTTTTTCTTTGGAAGTGGGTCTCCCCGCGTCTGTCTCACTTGCCCTGGAAGTCGGCTTTGCGTTTTTCCTTGAATGCTTTGACCCCCTCGCGGGCGTCGGACGAGACGAAGATCGGCATGCCGATCTCCAGTTCCTTGTTCATTGCCGTCTCGATGTCGGTGTGCATCGTCTCCCGAATGCACTTCAACATGCCGGAGACAGCAAGCGGGCCGTTGCCCGCAACTCGCTCGGCCATCTCCATCGCCGCGTCCATCAGGCGATCCTTGGCGACCAGCCGGTTGATGAACCCCCAGTCGTAAAGACGGCGCGCCGGCACCTGCTCGGCCATGAGCAGGATCTCCTTCGCCGCAGCCAGTGGAATCTCCCGCGGCAGGTACACGTTCGACCCGCCCGTGGGCATGATGCCAAAGGAGGCTTCGCGCATCCAGAACTCGGCATCTTCGGACGCGATACGCAGATCGGTGCCCATTACCATCTCGAATCCGCCGGTCAGGCAGAGGCCGTGGACCGCCGAGACGATCGGCTTGTCCCACGTGCGGCCCCGTAGCATCGCGGTAAACGCCCGATCCGGGTTCTTGGTGAGCCAATGCTCGTCATCCGATTCCGGCGGCCGGGCATGGGTCATAATGGGAATGACCGCCTTCAGATCCATCCCGCTGCAAAAGATGTCGGGCAGGTCGGAATGGAGAACCGCCACGCGAATGCCGTCGCTTTCGGCGATCTCGTCCCAGGCCTCTGAAAGCTGGCGAAGCATGGTGACGTCGAGAGCATTGAGCGCGTCAGGTCGATTGAGTCCGACTAGTGCGATTTTGTTTTCGACTTCGAACGTTATGGCCATGGCATTTCCCCGTTGGATAGGCATTTGCGGAACGTAAAGAACGGCAAGATACCAAGGGGTAAGAGCGCTGCAAACAGGTACCGGCGACTTGCAAGCCCGGCTTGCCGCATTCGGCGTCGCGGCCTTTCCGATTGGTTGAAGAGTCTCCAGCGCTTACAGTCGGCCGCGGTGGCTGCCGATACGCCGATTCTGGACGCGCACATACACCAGTGGGTTATGCGAGCGATGCCGCGCGAGGTGTGGATTTTCGCGAAGCTTTTCGGGTGGAACAACTCTGTGAAGGAGGCGGCAGCGAAGCTGTTGTTTCCTGAGTCCACGCTCGGATTCTTCGGCAAGATTGACTACGCAACGAATGATTACCTGAACGACCACTATCGCGCCGAGTTGGGCTCGCTTGCTTCGCGTTTTTTGGGAGCCGTCCACGTCGAGGCGGGGCGGAGAGCCAAGAAACACATCGATGTCGTCGGCGAGACCGAGTGGCTCGAACAACTCGACCCCGATGCGTCCACCCTCAAGGCCTTTGTGGGTTCGGCAGAGCTCGATCGACCCGACCTCGAGGAGGTATTGGAGGCGCACGCAGAGGCGAGTTCGTCGATCGCGTCGGCCCCTTCTTCACGTGGGCGCTCGATGCGCTGGGCATTGAACGATGCATGTTCGCCTCGAATTTCCCGATGGATAAGGTTTCGATCAGCTACCAGAACTTGGTGGCCGGATTCGATGAGCTGCTTGCGAATCGCGCCGAAGAAGAGAAGCAACTGTTCTTCAACGGGGTCGCGCGCGACTTCTATCGAATCGACTAACCGCCGGCCGCCGAAGCCCCTCCCAATCTGTGAGGAAGGTCCAGGAGCACGAACGCAGTGAAGAACACAATGACGGCTGGCCGCCCCCACACGGTCATCCAGAAGAGATCTTTCATCTCGTGACGTGCCGCGAACAGATAGTAGAACCCGAGAATGGCGATGATTGTACCGAGAACACGGATCCACACCTCCTGCGGGGCATCGAGGCCGAAGTGGATGGCTTGAGATGGGTCCGCATGGCGTCGAGCGGACAGATCATTTGAATTCGCTATGCTCTTCGAGTCGGTCTACGCGGAAGCAAGCGAAGCCCTGAGAGACAGGGTTCTGCAAATCGTCGAAGAAGGGACAAAACCATGACGCAGAAGGTCATCCTCGTCACCGGAGCCTCCACCGGCATCGGGCACGCCTCGGCTCTCGCGTTGATCACAGAAGGTCACATTGTCTACGGAGCTGCCCGCCGAGTACATCTGATGGACGATTTGGTCGCCGCCGGTGGCTATGCCTTGAGGATGGATGTCACCGATGATGCGTCGGTGCAGGCTGGCGTGGATCGGATCATCGAGGAGCAGGGTCGAATCGATGGACTGTTCGCCAACGCTGGCTACTGCCTACTCGGCGCCGTCGAGAACCTGCCAATCGAGGAGGTAACCAAGCAGTTCGACACCAACGTGGTCGGCGTAGGTCGCGCCATCGAGGCCGTGCTGCCTCACATGCGAGCAAAGGGAAGCGGGACCATCGCTATCTGCTCGTCCACTGTGGGACACGTGTCGATGCCGGGAATGGTCTGGTACTCGGCAACCAAGTTTGCCCTGCAAGGCCTCGGGGACGGCCTCCGCACTGAACTCAAACCGTTCGGCATCAACGTGACTCTCATCGAACCCGGTTACATCGACACCGACCTCGACAACGCGAGTCTTCCCTACCTCGACCTCGCTGCACAGCACCCAGCAGCTGACGCATACGCCGAACAGCGAGAGAACTTCCGCCGCCATTGGTCCCGTGGAATCGACGAGGGCGCGAGCCCAGACACCATCGCAAAGGTGGTCGTGCACGCCTTCAACTCCACCAAGCCGAGAAGGCGATACCACCCCAACATGGACGCACGCGCGGCGATCTGGGCCAAGAGGCTTGCGCCTGCCGCCATCGCCGATCGGATCATCACGCGAGCAAGCATCGGAGGGGGATAGCCGATCCAAAAGCCCTGCACCTCAAACGCCCCACGTCGCACTCGACGATCGTCGGTCAGTCTGCTTCGGCCCGGCGGACCGCCGCTGACAGACGGCTGTACCAAAAGAAAGCCATGGCTACCACCCAGGCCAGCGCCCCCGTGAACGACACGAAGGCCATCAGATACGCGAGCAACTGGAGGTCCTCTGTGCTCGCGTTCCCGCCAAGCAGCAGCCAACCGACCCCCCCCATGAAAATGTAGACAAGTTGCATGCTGACGGCGCCGAACCATGCGAGCCTCAGTAGGCCCCAACGATGCCAGCCAGCTATGGGAGTACCTCGATAGATTCCGGTCGACACCACCAAGGCGATCTCGTGAGTGCGACGATCCATCACGTTGTAAGTAAGCACCTGCAGGGCAACAAGGCCCAGAACTAGAACGATGGCGTATTCACTCGACATGCCTTCTATCCTTCAATTCCGTCTTGTGCTGAACCCGGAAAACCAGGCTTGCGACGGCATCAAGCCCTGCCCGGTGAGCCGACGGTAGTCGGTTGCGGAGTGGGGTCGCAAGATTGCGCTTGGGGCCTGGGGACGCAGCGGGTGCGCGGACTTGCGGGAGCGTGTGGGCTCTCAAGCCGCCACCGTTTGCTCACTTCGGCCCCCGTCGCTTACGGGTAGGCCTACACCCCTCGGTAGACTGGCTTGCGCTTTTCCATGAAGGCCGTGGTGCCTTCCTTGGCGTCCAAGGTGCCGGCGACGGATACCCCCGCGATGGCCTCGTAGTCGAGGATTTCGTCGAGCGTGCACACTTGGGACATGTGTACCAAACGCCGAGCCATGTCGACGGCGACACTTGCGCGGGAGGCCAGCTTCTTCGCGTATGCCATGGCGGCTTCGAAGTCGGTGCCTTCCGGTACCAGCTCGTCCAAGAGGCCGATCTCCTTGCATTCCTCCGCCTTCAGCATCTTGGCGGTTTCCACCAACATCAAGGCGTTGGAAAAGCCCACGAGACGGGGCAGGAAATAGGACACACCGCAATCAGGAGACACACCCACGTTGGTGAAGATGGCGGACATCTTGGTGGTGGTGTCCCCGAAGCGGCGGTCGCAGGCCATGGCATAACCGAGCCCTGCCCCCACCGCTGGCCCGTGGATGGCAGCGATCACAGGCTTATCGACGGCTACGATCTGGCGCACGACATCCACGAACGGCCCGCCAGGGGTCTTGCGCTGTGACCTTGGGATCGGACGCGAGGCGTCCGAAGTCCCAGGCATGGGCCGGTCGCTGTCTCCGGTGAGGAAGTCCACGTCGCCGCCGGCGCAAAAAGCCCGGCCTGCACCCGTGAGGACGATGACCCGCACCTCGTCGTTTTCGCGCAGCGCCACGAGTGTGCGGGCAAGCTCCTCCGCCAGCTCCCAGCTGACCGCATTCAATTTATCTGGGCGATTGAGGGTGACGATTCCTGCGCCATCCTCAATCCGCAAAAGGATGAGATCTGCTGTGGGGCTCATGGTCGAAACTCCGTCTACTGGAAGTTGGTAATGATTTCCGAATCAAACCACGCGACCCACTCGAGGCATTGTTCGAAGGTGTCCAATTGCGGCGGCATCACCTGGGCGCCGGTCATGCCTGCTTTCTGCAGTGTTTCGATATTCTTGAGGATGGCATCCCGGTCTCCCTCAATTTTGGTCTCGCCGGTCTCCGCGTGGGAGTAGTCCTCGATCTGGTATTCGGTCGTCGGCATGATGATCTCAAAGTTGGCTTCTTTTTCGGCAAAGCCGGGCTGCGCGCGCAGGTAATCGAGGGAGGCAGGCAGCTCCGCTGCCGTGATCAACCAAGGAATCCAGCCATCACCATACTTCGCCGCGCGACGCATGGCGGGCTTGGAGTTTCCGCCAATGAAGATCGGCGGATGAGGCTTCTGTACCGGCTTGGGCTCAAAGGCGATGTCGTCAAACTTCGTGTACGTCCCGTCGAAGCTGGGGCGGTCCGAGGTCCAGCATTCTTTCATCACCTCCAGGGTTTCATCGGCGATCTTGCCGCGCTCCTTGAAGGACACACCCATCACATCGAACTCTGGTTCCATGTGGCCGACAGCGGTTCCGAGTGTGAAGCGCCCGCTAGTCAGGAAGTCCACGGTCGCGATCTGCTTGGCCAGCATGAGCGGGTTGCGTAGCGGCAGCACCAAGATGTAGGTCAGCATGTGAATGCGCTCCGTCGCCCCGGCCAGCACCGCCGCTGCGGAAAGCCCCTCGGGAAAACGCGCGCCCATCGTCTCTTCCATCGCGCCGGGCATGAACACGTGCTCGGGGATCGTCAGCCAGTTCCACCTCTGTTTGTCCGCAGCTCTCGCGTAGCGGAGGATTTCGGGTCCGCCCGCTGCGGGCTCCCAAGGTGCCATGGCCGCCGGGTAGTTGATGAGTGCGGGTGTCGCGAGTGCGAACTTCAACGGTTTCAT
>PVMK01188623.1_pt1 | contig 11121 bp, 10 predicted proteins | sample 1853481 | NCBI WGS metagenome assembly PVMK01 (sample SAMN08533507, study PRJNA380276) | Marine sediment metagenome, whole genome shotgun sequencing project. | reverse complement strand
GCCGGCGCGACGATCCTGGTGGTTGGGGTCTTCCTGGGATCTGCGGTCTGGTGGCTGAGCCTTGCGGCGGCGACGGCGCTGCTCAGCAGCCGCATGGGAGACCGGCAAAGGATCTGGATTCAGCGCCTGTCCGGTATGGTCATCACTGGCTTCGGCGCCTTCGCCCTGCTGTCGGTCCTGGTGTAGATACGTTCCTTGGGACATCTCGTTGCTAGTCGCCAGTCCGCACGCGCGCGACGGCATCCTGCCAGCCGGCGTAGCGGCGGTCACGTTCGTCGGCGGCCATGACCGGGGTAAATTGTCCGGCCGACCGCCAAGTGCGGGAGATCTCATCCAGGCTGCTCATCAGGCCAACGCCCAGGCCGGCCAGGGCCGCCGCGCCGAGAGCCGTGGTTTCGGCCACCACCGGCCGCTCCACCGTGCAGCCATTGAGGTCGGCGAGGCGCTGCATCAGCCAGTCGTTGGCGACCATGCCGCCGTCGACACGCAGCGTGTTGGGCGGTTGGGCGCCGTCGGCGGTCATGGCCTGCAGCAAGTCGCGTGTCTGGTAGCAGACCGCATCGAGCGCGGCGCTGGCGATCTCGGCCGGGCCGCTGGCGCGGGTCAGGCCGAGGATAGCGCCGCGGGCATGAGCGTCCCAATAAGGTGCGCCGAGCCCAGTGAAGGCGGGGACGAGATAAACGGCCTGCTCGGGGTCCGCTTCTCGCGCCAGGGATTCGCTCTCCGTTGCCGCGGCGATAACTTTGAGCCCGTCGCGCAGCCACTGGATAGTGGCCCCGGCGGCGAAGATTGAGCCTTCGAGGGCATAGGTCGTTTCGCCCGACAGGCGGTAGGCGAGCGTGGTGAGCAGGCGGTTGGTGGAGGTCACGGCCTCGCCACCGGTGTTCATAAGGGCGAAGCAGCCCGTACCGTAGGTCGACTTGGTCATGCCGGGGGTGAAGCAGGCTTGCCCGACGGTTGCCGCCTGCTGGTCGCCCACGATTCCGGTGATCGGCAGGGGTGCGCCGAACAGCCCGGCGGGCGTAGCGCCGAAGTCGGCATTGCTGTCGCGCACTTCCGGCAGAATGGCCGCCGGAATGCCGAACAGGTCCAGCAGCTCCTGGTCCCAGGCCTGGCGGTGGATATCGAAGATCATGGTCCGCGCGGCGTTGGTCGCGTCGGTCGCGTGCACCCGGCCACCGGTAAGGCGCCACAGCAGGAACGAGTCTACGGTGCCGAAGGCGATCTCGCCCCGTTCGGCCCGCGCTCGGGCTTCGGGAACCTGGTCGAGCATCCAGGCGATCTTGGTGGCCGAGAAATAGGGATCGAGAAGCAAGCCGGTCCGCGCTTGCACCAGTGGCTCCTGTCCGTCGCGGCGCAGGCGGTCGCAGAGATCGGCGGTGCGCCGGTCCTGCCAGACGATCGCCCTGTGGAGGGCTTCGCCGCTTTCCCGGTCCCACAGCAGGCTCGTCTCGCGCTGGTTGGTGATGCCGATCGCCGCCACCTGGCCCGCCGCGATGCCGGCCTCGGCGAGCGCGCCCTCGACCACGGAACAGGTTTCGCGCCAGATGTCTTCCGGCTCGTGCTCGACCCAGCCGGGCCGCGGAAAGTGCTGCGGAAACTCTTTCTGCGCCTGGCCGGTCGGCCGGCATTCGCGGTCGAAAACCATGGCCCGCGTGCTCGTCGTGCCTTGGTCGATGGCCAGCAGATGGTTCGGCGTGGTCATTATCAGCGCTCCTTGGTATTAGCGGATCATAAACCACAGACATCGTGAGAGGGGCCCGGCCGAAGATCAATCGCCTGGCCAATACGAAAAAGGCTTTGCGTTTTGACATAGATCAAAGTGGCAACCACCCGGCGCACGTATGTTGGGCTTGTCAGATCCGTACCCCGATCTCGACCTCAGAGGCATCACATCCTGCCCCCGGCGTTGTCCTCCCGATTTCGCCGGGGGCTTTCTCTTTGCGATCGCTTGGGCCGTGCCTCAGAAGTCTTCGTCCGCCAGGGCGAGTGTGCTCTCGGCCCCGGTCATCACCACAACGGCCTCGGCGGCGGCCTGCGGCAGCAGGTTCTCGGCGTAGAAGCGGGCCGTCTTTATCTTGGCCGCGAGGAAACGCGCATCATCGCTTCCGGCATCCAGCCGCGCCCGGGCGGCGAGCGCCTCGCGGCCGAGCTGCCAGCCGCCTGCCACAGTGCCGAAGAGATTGAGGTAGGGGGTAGCAACCGCGGCGGCCTTAGACAGATCGCCGGTGAGTGTTCCGGCCAGCCAGTCGGTTGCGGCATCGAGCACGAAGCGCGCCTCGCCGAGGGCGCCGCCGGTCGCCTTGAGGTCGGAATCGGGCGAGCGTTGCAGGGCCTCGTCTGTCGCCTTGATGTCGGCGATCAGCTCGCGCACCGCCGCGCCGCCATCCCGCGACAGCTTGCGGGTTGCCAGATCGAGCGCCTGGATGCCGTTGGTGCCTTCGTAGATCGGATTGATGCGCGAATCCCGAAAATGCTGAGCGGCGCCGGTTTCTTCGATGAAGCCCATGCCGCCGTGCACCTGAACGCCGAGGGAGGCAACCTCGACGCCGCGATCCGTACACCAGGCCTTGGCGACGGGAGTCATAAGCTCCAGCCGGGCCTGGGACTGGTCCCGTGCAGCCTCGTCCGGCGCCGACTTGGCACGGTCGAGCTGGCCGGCGGTATAATAGATGAGGGCGCGCATGGCCTCGGTCAGCGCCTTCATGGTCGCGAGATTGCGGCGCACGTCGGGATGCCGGATGATCGCGGCGGGACCGCCCTCGGGGTCGTCCAGCGCCCGGCTTTGAATCCGCTCGCGGGCATAGGCGAGCGCCTGCTGATAAGCCCGTTCCGCGATGCCCAGGCCCTGGGTGCCGACGGCGAGGCGGGCATTGTTCATCATGGTGAACATGCCGGCGAGGCCCCGGTTTTCCTCGCCGAGTAGGTAGCCGAGCGCGCCCCCGTCGTCGCCGTAGGACATGACGCAGGTGGGCGAGGCATGGATGCCCAACTTGTTCTCGATCGAGACACAACGCAGGTCGTTGCGCCGGCCGGGATTGCCGTTTTCGTCGGGCAGGAACTTGGGCACGATGAAGAGCGACAGGCCCTTGGTCCCGGGCGGGCCCTCAGGCGAGCGCGCGAGCACCATGTGGACGATATTTTCCGCCAGTTCGTGTTCGCCGTAGGTGATGAAGATCTTCTGGCCGGTGATGCGGTATGCCTCGCTGGCATTCGCATCGTCGCGCCGGGCACTGGCTTTGATGGCGCCTAGATCGGACCCGGCCTGGGGCTCCGTCAGGTTCATGGTGCCGGACCAGGCGCCGGAAATCAGCTTGCCGAGATAGGTGTCCTTTTGGTCTGCTGTGCCATGGGCTTGCAACAGCTCCGCCGCCCCCTGGGTAAGCAGCGGCGTCAGTCCGAAGCTCATATTGGCGGCGTGCCAGGTCTCCTGGACGGCCATGGCGATTGTCCAAGGCAGGCCCTGGCCGCCATAGGCCGGATCAAACGGCAGCGAGATCCAGCCGCCCGCGACCAGCTCGTCGTAGGCCGCTTGAAAGCCCGCCGGCATGCGCACCACGCCATTCTCGAAAACACAGCCGTCCCTGTCGCCGGGCTGGTTGATTGGCGCCAAGACCTCGCTGGCCAGTTTTCCGGCTTCCTGGAGTATGGCGTCCACCAGGTCCGGTTCGACCGACTCGAAGGCGGGCAAGGCGGCGAGGTCCGAAAGGCCTGCTGCCTCATCGAGGGCGAAGCGCATGTCGGCGAGAGGGGCGCTGTAGTCGTTCATATCGGAAGATCGCGCGTACGTTATAGGGAGCGGCAAATTCGCGCGCAGGATAACGCGCCCCGAGAGGTTCGAAAATAAAATATGAACAGGGTGCGGCTTGGCGCCGCTTTGGCGTCACACCGGATCAATAGGCGTCCGGCTGCCACTCGCCGCACCATTCGTCGGACGCAACTTGGGGCCAAAGGCTATCGTCACCATTCTCCAGGTCGCTTCCGTTTGTGCCGGTGCCGGATGTGCCGGTGCCGGTTGTGCTCGTGCCGGGCTTGGGCGCATAGCGGCGACAGAGCCCGAATTCGACCTTCTTTCCCACAATGGCCGGGTCGTCGCGGTCGAGTTGCTGACCGGTGCCCTGCCAATAGGTGCATCTGCGGCAGCCTTTCATGGTGCTGATCTCCCGTAACTTGTCCGGCTTGGTCGGCACCGGCCTGGTTCCTCGCCTCGCAACCGCCCGGCGAGAAGAGCCAAATTATGCGCCACCAGGCCTTTCCGGGCGGTTAAAGCGGTGAAGCGTCAATCTCTGCTCCGCTCTGACCCGGCGACGTCCGACCTCGCCTTATACCAAGGAGCGCCGATAATGACTCATGGGGGCGGCTTCCCAAGGTTTTCGGCTAGGAGCGCGTGGCGTGGCGATGCGGGACATCGCAAGCCGCGCGCGACGCCGTCCGAAAGCCTTGGGAAGCCGCCGCACGACTGACCTCCCTGGCCGCGATATTCGCGCGCGTCTCCGCCGACGATCGCTGGATGCCCCAGGGATTCGACGAGCCCGAGGAGGCGCAGCTGCACCGGGCGCCGCGTCTGGTCGAACCCAGTATCGGAGCGCAACTCGGCGCCTGGTGGCTGGCTCCGGCGAGCCAGGGCGCGCGGACGCCGAACTTCGATATCGCCAGCACCTCCACGATCGACGACCGGCCCGGCCTGCTCCTCGTCGAGGCCAAGGCCCATGACGAGGAACTGAGCAAAGAATCGGCGGGCAGGCCGTTGCGGGTGGCTGCGTCCGACGACCGCAGGGCGAGCCACGAAACCATTGCCGCGGCCATTCGCTCGGCCTGTTCCGGCTTGAGCGAGGCAACGTCGCTGCCCTGGCGGATTGCCCGCGACACCCACTACCAGATGTCGAGCCGGTTTGCCTGGTCCTGGAAACTGGCCGCACTCGGCATCCCCGTGGTGCTGGTCTAACTCGGGTTTTTGAAGGCGGGCGAAATGATCGACCGGGGGCAGCCGTTTGCCAGTCACGAGGATTGGGAGCGGCTGGTGAAGGCCCACAGCCAACCGCTGTTCCCTCCTGAGGTTTGGGGGCGCAATTGGGTCGTGAACAGGCAGCCCTTCATACCGCTGATCGGGTTGATCGAACAGCTACTAGGCCTTGAGGTTCCGGCATGACGAGCGATACCAGCGAGTGGGGCCTCGAGACTCTGATCGTCGCGCACATGACCGGCCTGCAGATCGCCAAGCCCCTGGTGGGTGGCATGGCCGAGGACCCGGAGCCCTTCACAGGCCTGCACAACTGGCTGCTCGGCGAGCAGAAGCACTGCCTGCGGGACATCGAGCGGCATCAGAGCGCCGACCAATCATACCTCGAAGACGGCATGCGCCTTATCGAACTAGCGCAGAATGCCCAACGGCTTTTCGCGAATCAGAATGCGCGCGAAAAACGGCGGCTTCTCAATTTCTTGGTTTCGAACTGCTCTTGGCGGGACGGTGAATTGACCGCGAATTTATGACACCATTTTATATCATTGCGAAAACCACGTCGATCGACGCAAGGCGAAAGACCGCCGGAGATGTCTCCAACGGCCTTTCTGAGATTTGGCTCCCCTTCGTGAAGCGATATCGAACACTATGCCGGTCGCCAGATAGCGCATTCAGGCTTATCTTGGAGGAAATTGGAAAGATGACTTTATTTATATAAAAATGTTCGAACGAGAAGCTGATCTGAGCTCTTTGGTTCCTTCACACAAAACGCGAGCTGCTGACGATGAAGCGCCTCATTGGATTTATTCAACGATGCAACAAATCCTTATTCATGGCATTTTAGAACTTGCCTCAAGCCCTTGCCGTTCCCAGGAGAAAAGAGTAGATTCCGACCATAAGGGTACCAAACTCCCTTTGTCACAACGGCTTTCAAAAACAGCAATTGAACCATTGGGCTGCATGGTTAAGCGCGCAGTGGTCAAGTTGAACTCCTCTGTGGATTTCGATCGCGGAGCGAAACGTCGGCAACGCAATCTCTCGATTGGCTGCCCGGGCGTTTGAACGATTGCAGTTGTGTCTTCGAACAAAACGCCGTCACGCGTTTGCGCCGGTTTTGGTGTTGCGCTGTCTTGTGCCCGTATTGACGCCTCGATGTGAGGCGCTGGTTAGTGGGCAACATTATGAGGAGAGTTTTTGCATGAGAAAAATCAGGGTTGCCATCGCCGGGGTCGGCAATTGCGCGAGTTCACTTATCCAGGGTCTGGAATATTACAGGGGCCAGAATGAGGGCGCGTTTGCCGGCCTCATGCATGCCCGGCTCGGTGATTGGGGGCCAAGCGACATCGAAATCGTGGCCGCCTTTGATATTGATCGGCGCAAGGTCGGCAAGCGGGTGGAAGAAGCGATTTTCTGCAAACCCAACTGCACTACAATTTTCCAGGCTGCTCTGCCAGTATCCGATGTCGTCGTGCAGATGGGACCGGTTCTCGACGGTGTGGCGCCGCACATGGCCGACTATCCCGATGACGAGGCTTTCCGCCCCTCTGATGAGGAGCCAGTCGATGTCGTCCAAACCCTTAAGGACGCCGAGGCTGAGATTCTCGTCTGCTATATGCCGGTTGGTTCGGAAGCGGCGGTTCGCCACTATGCCCGCGCTTGCCTGGAGGCTGGCGTAGGGATGGTCAATTGCGTTCCGGTGTTTATCGCATCCGACGCCAGCTGGGCTGGGAAATTCCGTGACGCCGGCCTTCCCATTGTCGGCGACGATATTAAAAGCCAGGTTGGCGCCACTATTGTGCATCGAACCCTGACGCGCCTGTTTGGAGACAGGGGTGTAGAGCTTGACCGAACCTACCAGCTAAACACCGGCGGCAACACCGACTTTCTCAACATGAAGGCCCTCGACCGTCTGAAGTCCAAGAAGATTTCCAAGACGGAATCCGTGCAGTCGCAATTAGACGAACGGCTGGAGTCAAAAAACATCCATATCGGACCATCCGATTACGTGCCGTGGCAGGATGATAACAAGATCGCCTTCATCCGGATGGAAGGCCGCGGATTTGGCGGCGTACCGCTGGAACTCGAACTCAGGATGTCGGTCCAGGATTCCCCCAACAGCGCCGGCGTGGTCATTGATGCGATTCGCTGCGCCAAGCTGGGGTTGGAGCGCGGTATCGGCGGTCCGTTGGAGGCCCCCTCCGCCTACTACATGAAGAGCCCGCCCAAGCAGATGCGCGATTCAACGGCCTGTGATTTGACCGATGCATTCATCCAAGTGATTCATGCCGAGGGAGAGGGCACTGAGGGAAGCCCTCAAATCGCCGCTGGTGAATAGCGCCGATGATCAGGCTGTAAATATTGGTCCGAGCGGTGGAAACGCTGTTCGGACCGGGGGTTCACGCTGGGCGGAGCAGTTGCTTATGCTCCATCGTCAGGTTCGGATCGCGGTCGCGAAAGCCGAACGTGCGTCAACCGGGTCAAAGAACGCAAAGGGCGACACGGTTAAACGCTTCGATCTGGCCGCTAACGAAGCGGCTTTGGCCGTTTTCAGGAAACTCAATCTATCGGTCATTGTCGATTCCGAAGAGAGTGGGCGCTTGGAAATCGGTTCCGGCGCACCGCGCTGCCGTGTCGTCCTCGATCCGGTGGACGGGTCCGACAACTGGGCGCGGGGTTTGCCGTTATCATCCGTGTCCTGCGCAGTGTTGGCGAGCGACTCACCCCTCCATCCCGATGAGGTCGAAGCGGCGCTGGTCGGGCCGCTTGAGCAGGACACGCCGCTGATCGCGTTAAAGGGCGCCGGCGCTTGGCGTGGAAAGGAACGCCTCCGAACTTCCGGGGTCCGTAACGTCGCCGGGGCCATGATCTCGATCGAACTCAACCATCATTCTCCGTCGACGAATCTTGGCCGCCTGATGTCCGCCGCCAGAGGCGTGCGCTGCTACGGCTGCGCATCGCGCGCCATCTCCCTGGTCGCCGCCGGCGCGACCGACGCACATGTGGACGTACGCGGCCGTCTGACGGCGGAAAGCTACCTTGCCGCCGCACATTTAGTGATCGAAGCGGGAGGTTCGGTTGTCGGCCTTGACGGTGCAACTTTAACGGCTTTGGACAACTTGACCGGCCGTGTCAGTCTGGTCGCAGCGGCGAGCTGGGAACTGTGCGAGGAAATAGTGGAAGTTTTGAACGTTGAAAAATACTGATTTGACCAACGCACTACCGGAGATGGCATTGATCTTGGCCGCCGGATTAGGGTCGCGGCTTCGTCCGCACACCAAGCAACCAAAACCCTTGACCAGGGTGCTCGGATTAACCCTCGCTGAACGGGTGGTCTGCACCCTGCTGGACGCCGGCATCAGGCGGTTCCTGGTCACGCTCGGTCATGAAGCCGAGATGGTTCGGGGGCATTTTTCCGATATTGCCCGACGGCGCGGCGTCGCGATTGACTTCGTTGACGCCAAAGACTGGGATCGGGGCAACGGCGCCAGTGCTCTGGCGGCCAAGGGCCGCACTGGCGTGTCGCCCTTTTTCCTGGTGATGATCGATCATCTCTTCGATCCTAAGATCGCCCGCGCCCTGGCCGACGACCCGCCTGCGCTAGGAGAAATGCGCCTTGCCGTGGACCGGGACAAAGACGCCCTCTTCGATCTCGACGACGTCACCCGGGTCAAGATCGATGGCGGACGCATTCAAGCGATCAAGAAAACGCTTGAGAATTGGGATGCCAGCGACACCGGGGTCATGCTTTGTACGTCCGGGCTGTTTGATGGATTGGAGCGCGCGGCGGCAAATAACAAACATGGGCTTTCTGACGGGCTCCGGGAATTGGCGGGCGAAGGCCGGGCGAAAACCGTTGATGTGACCGGGCTGTCATGGCTCGACGTCGACACACCCGAGGCGCTGCGTGAAGCCGAACGGCGTTTGATGCGCGACCAGGGCGCTAAGACCCGGGACGGGCCGGTGGCGCGGCATCTCAACCGGCCGGTTTCCCGGTGGTTGAGCCACTATCTGGTGCGCACGTCGATAACACCCAACCAGATCTCCCTGGCCTCGTGGATGCTGTCTTGTGTTGGTGCGGGAATGATGGCTATGAGCGGCTATCCTACTCTGGCTATTGGTGGCGTGCTGGCGCAACTGGCTTCGATCATCGACGGGTGCGATGGTGAAATAGCCCGATTGAAACGGTCCCAGAGCGAGTTTGGCGGCTGGTTTGACGCCGTCCTTGACCGGTATGCTGACGCCGTCCTGCTGTTCGGCTTGATGTGGCATGAATTTGCCGCGACGGGTACGAACCTCTCCGTTGTGCTCGGGTTCACGGCGATAGTAGGGTCGTTCCTGAATAGTTATACGGCGGACAAGTATGACGGGTTGATGGCGCAGAGGCTGCAAGGCGCGTCATATTTCCGGCTGGGCCGGGACGTGCGAGTGTTCATCATCTTTCTGGGGGCCGTCTTGAATTTACCTCTGTTCACCTTGGGCGTTGTCGCCCTAGTGATGAATGTGGAAGTGGTCCGGCGCATCGTCGTTTGCGCCCGCGCCGAGGCCAAGTGAAGGGCTGTCAGGAATTGCGTGTGAGCGCATACGCACTCGTAAATCCAATTTCTTCCAACGTGATCTGAAGCGTGGCTCCGCGGGCAGGACTCGAGCCTGCACCGCAGTGATTGCCGTTCACAAATCCGAACACGAACGACACAACAGCTCTTTGCGGTGACCCACATAAATACGAGGATTCCGCCGTTTATGGAACGAAGTGTTTACACTTACCCTGCGCATGACTACTATATCTGGTGGTCACTTATTGGTCACTCGGCTGGGCGTGTAGGGACGCTGGGCCGCCAACAGAGTAGGGGTTGGCATGACGAAGCTCACGAAACGCCAGATCGACGCTTTCAGCTACAAAGGCGGCTGGGATGTGCGCTGGGACGAGGAGGTTCCCGGTTTCGGCCTCCGATTATATCCCTCTGGCAAAAAAGCCTTTGTCCTGAGCTACCGCGTAAAGAAGCGGAAGCACCTCTTGGTGCTGGGCCGCTATGGTGCCGATCTAACGCTCGAACAGGCGAAAGAGCGTGCCCGGAAAGAGCGAGTAAAGATCCGCGAGGGTGCGGACCCTTTGGAGGAAAAGCGAACTAGCGGGCGCGGCAAGACCTTTGGCGACCTGATCGAGGATTTCATGTCCCGCCATGTGCAAAAGAAGGGTTTGAAGACAGCGGGCGACATGCGTAGGCGGCTTGAACGGAATATTCCAGCCTCTTGGAAAAGTCGCCATGCCGACGCAATCGCAAGCTGGGAAATAGAGGAATTACATCGGCGGATCGGCGAAACACGGCCCTACGAGGCCAATCGCCTGCTGGCGATCCTTCGGACGATGTATCGACATGCGCCACGGTGGGGATACATTGAGCCCTCAAAGCCAAATCCGGCCGAAGGCTTTGAGAAGTTCAAGGAGCAAAGCCGTAAGCGGTGGGTCAAACCCGAAGAGCTTCCGGCCCTCACCCAGGCCATCGACCAGGAGCCTAACGTCTACATACGAGCGGCATTGTGGCTCTACCTGCTAACTGGAATGCGGAAGAGCGAACTGCTGGCAGCCAAGCGGGAGCATGTGGATTGGGGCAGGGGCCAGCTCAGACTCCCCGATACGAAGGCGGGCGAAGAGCAGTACGCAACGCTGAGCGGCCCCGCGCTGGGCATTCTACAGGCCATCCCGGAACTGCCCGACAATCCGTATCTGTTCCCCGGTTCGAAGCCCGATCAGCACCTCGTGAATATCAGCAAGGCGTGGCTGCGCATCCGCCAGGCTGCCGGCATCGAGGACGTGAGGCTGCACGATCTGCGGCGAACCACCGGAAGCTGGATGACCCAAGCCGGCGTTGATCTCAACGTCATCAAGGGCGCCCTCCGCCACGCGAACCTATCGACGACATTGACCTATGCCAGGTTGGGCGAGGACGTAGCGCGCGAGCCGATGGAGGAACACGGGCGACGCATCCTCGAAGCCGCTGGCCGACGCGGGCCGGCCGGGGTGCTTGGACCCGTGAGCAAGGGTACATAAATTAGAGCTAGGCGCGGCTAGGTTGATCCCCGAAAGCCGGATTCCCTACATCCGGCCCGCCGCGCCGTCCTTCCTCGTAGGGCGCCCTTAGGGAGGCGCATTGTGTCAATCT
>PVMK01121951.1_pt1 | contig 11121 bp, 11 predicted proteins | sample 1853481 | NCBI WGS metagenome assembly PVMK01 (sample SAMN08533507, study PRJNA380276) | Marine sediment metagenome, whole genome shotgun sequencing project. | reverse complement strand
TTCGGATCTTCAGCAAAGAGCGCGCAGAGTTTGAAGGCCAGAAGAACGTCCTCTCATTCGGCGTCGGCGGCACGATCGGCGGAAGCTACCACTTCAATGAAATTTGGGCGCTCGAGCTCGGACTCGACTATGAATACATCCCCACCGACCCCGTCGTGAGCCACGAATTCGACGTCGCGCTCGGCGGCGTCTACCACTTCTAAGACGATCCGATGGCCAGTCCCGTACCCCGCAGCCCCGCGACACGCCGAGTGGCTGCTATCGCGGTCATGGTCGGCGCGCTCCTCGGTGGCGCCCAAACGGCGTCCGCCTTCGAGTCCGACGTGAAACAGGATCTTGCGCTCTGGAGCCTGGCCTTCGTCAACGAAGACTTCGGCAAGAACTGGTCCGTGAGCTTCCAAACCGAGGTCCGCGTCAAGGACGAGGTGACTTCACTCGACGAAGCCATCTTCAAGCCGGGGGGCTACTACCGCTTCAACGATTGGCTGGAACTAGGCATCGGCTACAAATACATCTACAAGAACGACGGATCCAACGAGAACATCGCGTGGGAGGAGCTCTATCTGAAGCATCCGTTCTCACTATTCGGCGTCACTCACCAGGTTCGGCTGGAGGAGCGCTTCATCCAGGACATCAGCGGCACCATCCCGCGCCTGCGCTACCTCGTTCATGTGACGACTCCGATAGGTCCGCTGTTCTACTCCGCCTTGTCCGAGGCCTTCCGTTACAACCTCGTCGACAAGGGCACCGGACCGGTGTACGGCTTCGAGCAGAACCGCCTCTACGGCGGCTTCGGCGTCCACGCTACCAAGTTCCTCAGGGTGGAGCTCGGCTACCTGTGGCGTTTCGAGCTCGAGCGTATGCGTCCAAGCAAGAGCGACCACGTCATTCGCATCCAGTTGCATTTCGCCAGGAGCGGCCGCCACCCCTCCCGCGGAGGGAGCTAGCCCTGGCATCTCTTCAGTACGGTCGCCTCGGACGTAATGAATGTCTCCGAACCTGGGAAGGTTGCCAAAGGTTGCCACTGCAGGGAAGGTTGCCACTGCAATGAAGAGCTCCGGAGAGGGCAGTGCTATTGGCTTAGCGGAGCCAGCACTACAGAACGCGGCTTTCGGTCCTAGAAAAGAATTCTTTACTTTCGTGGTACCTTGGTAAAGAATCCTTTCTTAGGAGAAGATGGCAAGGGTTACAGGCAGATACGAGCGCGCAGCGGTTGCTGGCGAGGAGGTCGCGGCGTTCGTTCCGCTGCCCCTGCCGCCCGCAAAGCCCCCGCTGACGCTCGATTCCGATGCGATGGAGCTTCTTGCTCGGGCCGAACAGGAGCTCAGCCGGCTTGAGCTTGCGGGCGAGATCGTTCCGTCGGTCGACTGGTTCATCTACGGGTTTGTTCGAAAGGAGGCAGTGATCTCGTCTCAGATCGAGGGGACGCAGGCGACGCTGATCGATCTGCTTACGTTCGAGGCACAGCGCGAAGAAAATTCGGCGCCGAGCCCGGATGTTCAAGAGGTGTGCAACTACCTCGAGGCCTTGGCGTACGCGCGAAACCAACTAGGCCGTCGAGGCGGCTTGCCGCTCTCCATACGCATGCTCAACGAGGCGCACAAGCGGCTCATGAAAGGCGTCCGAGGCGCGGACAAACAGCCAGGGAAGATCCGGCGAAGCCAGAACTGGATCGGCGGCACGCGGCCGACAAACGCGGCCTTCGTTCCCCCGCCGCCCAACATGCTCGGCACAGTCCTAGGCGACTTCGAGAAATACATCCACGCAGAGAATGATCTATCGCCATTGGTCAGGGCAGGGCTCTTGCACCTCCAGTTTGAAACTATCCATCCCTATCTTGACGGCAATGGAAGGATAGGGCGCCTGTTGGTCACGCTGCTCCTCGAGCAGTGGGACCTACTCTCGCAGCCTCTTCTCTACTTGAGTCTTTTCTTCAAGCGGAACCGAGATGAGTACTACCGGCTGCTCAACGCCGTCCGGACCGAAGGCGACTGGGAAGGCTGGATTCGGTTCTTTTTGGAAGGCGTGGCGACGATCGCCAAGGAAGCGACCGACACGGCACGCGACCTGTTCGCCCTGGTCAATGCAGACCGCGCACGCGCGCTCGCGGCCCCTGCAAGCTCGGTGATGGCCGTGCGCCTCTTCGAAGAGCTCGGGCGGCATCCGATCGTGACGATTGCGCGTGTGACCGAGCTGCTCGAGATCACAAAACCTACCGCGACCAAAGCTGTCAACACGCTCGTCGACGCAGGCATCTTGACGGAGACGACCGGCCGGCGCCGCGATCGCACGTTCAGTTACGCGGCCTATCTCGATCGCTTACGCGTGGGCACCGAGCTCGAGGGTTGAGCCATTCACGGATTCGACGTCGAGCTTGGCGGCGTCTACCGCTTCTCAGCCGGTTAGGCTTTTCTTGCCCATGCCCAGGCGGACTCGGCGTCCTCGGCGTCGAAGTATTGCGCCTCGCCGGCGTAGAAGGGTGCGGCAAGGTGAGTTGCCCACTTCTGCCACTTCTTGTCGCCTACGATGGCCATCCTGGTGATCTTCTTGTGGTAGTCGTGCCCGAACTTGAGGTCTGCACCCCAGGCGCTGACCTTCTCCCAGTGGAACTCGGTTAGGTCCAGCAGCATGTTGATGTCACCCACCCGGTCCACCAGCGCTTGCACTTCACGGGTCAAGACTTCGTAGTCGTCTTTGACGACCGTGCCGCTGACCTTGTAGCCGAGGGTGTTGTCAGAGGTTTGTTCGAGTTGTTCAATCATGCGTGTCCTCCGTGGTTTTGTCGCTCTCTTATCGCGGCAACCACTCGAGCTTGCAAGAGCCCGGCACGTGGAGCAGCGGGTCGTCCCAGTGCTGCGGGGTTTTCATTCCCTCGACCTGCGACCCGGGCTTCGTGAACTCGCCGTAGGCGGTCATGCCGGTGATGAGGTTGGGCTTTAGGATCTGGTGCTCCTCGCCGAGGTTTGCCAGGTTGTCGATTGTGTCTTTTCAATGAAGCCCCAGGCGGCTTTCGTCGGTACGTAGCAGCCTGACTTCTCCTCCAGATTCGCTGGAAGGTGCTCCCGCTCCAGCATCTTCTGGACCGGTGCGCCGAGCTCATGCCCAAGCTCGACGAACGGCACGAGGTGCGTCGCATGGCTGACCGGAAGACGATGCCGCGGCACGCGCAGCATCCTACGCGCACGGCCACTTCATGCCAACGAGGCCGGCTATTTCACGCCAGTTTGCCGCGATCCGAACCTGGCAAGATCGCCATTGGACGCAACCGATAGACGATGCGGCCGACACCGTGACATGCGTTTCTCTCGCTGTGGGGGCCTATGTGGCAAGAACCCAAAGCCACTTGCCGATTGGTAACATTTGTGTTACCAAGAGAATCAGTTAGTTTACACGCCTATGAAGACGAACACGGCAGGAGCCCCTTAAGGCGCGGAAGAGAAGGGACAGTTGACATGCCGCTTACACGAGATTTCAAAGCGTCCATTCGTGATCGAGCGCAAGCGGATCCTCAGTTTCGCAGTGCGCTTCTCGTCGAGGCCGCTCAAGCGCTCATCGATGGCGAACCCGATGTTACGAAAGCTGTCTTGCGAGACTACGTCAACGCCACCGTTGGCTTCGACCATCTAAGCCGCAAAGTCCGGATTCCGAAAAAGAGCATCATGCGGATGCTGAGTAAGTCCGGAAATCCGAGTACCAGCAACATGACGCTGATCTTCGCGTACCTAAACAGGCAAGAGGGTCTGAAGCTCAAGGTTTCGCGCAATGACGAGAAGCTTCCCTGGTCAAAACGGCGCGTCGGTTGAGTGTCTGCGACTCTCGCACGAATGGCGGGGCGTGGAACCTCCGGGTCGGCCGTTCATAGGGCATCCAGGGAACCTTCCCGGGTTGAAAGCGGGATAAACTAAAGGGAAACGGCAGCCACGAGCGGCCGATGTTGAGGCATGGGTCTGTACGACAACTCCATTGCCGGACCGAACATCTCGGCATATACTATTGCATATGTGGCGGATCCTTGAGACAAAGGCCGTCCGAAAAGTGGTCGAACGCGCACCACGACAGGTTCGCATTCGATATGAGGCATGGAAAAGAGTCGCCGAACAAAGCGGCCCGCAGGGGCTCCGACTCATCAAGGGGTTTCGCGACGAGGCTCTGCGCGGGGAATGGAGCGGTTTCAGGTCCTCACGTCTCAACCGTCAGTGGCGGCTCATCTACAGAGTCCAACGCTTGCAGCTCGAAATCCACGTCGTCGAGGTGAACCCGCATGAGTACTAGGAAGCAAGCAATCCGGAAGGCGAGCCGTCAAAGGATTTCGAGCGCGGAGCTCGTTCCGGCGGGCGTGGGTATCTCCATCACACCGGGGGAAATGCTGCGCACCATCCGCGAGCTTCAGGAGCTCACGCAGAGCGAGCTGGCCGCGACGACCGGGATCGCGCAGTCGAATCTGTCGGCGCTCGAAACCGGGGCACGAGAGCTGGGTCGCGAGCGGGCGTTGGTGCTCGCCAAGGCCCTCAAGGTACACCCCGCGGTGCTTCTGTTTCCCGACTTTGACGTGTCGGAAGTGGCGTGAGCTAAGCGGCGCTTTCTTCGCTCACGTCCCATCCCGGGAAGAGCAACACCGCTGGATGAACACGAAGAGCTCGCGCCAAGGTCTTGGCTTGTTCCGCGCCGAGTTGCGTCCGTCCGTTCTCGATGTTCGAGATGGTCGAGGAGGGAACGATTGAGGTAGACTAGCCGACTTGCCGGGCATGACAGACACCTCGACATTGGACGCGGAGCCAGTCGCGCAGCGTAGCGCCACGTTTACGCTGTCCGCCAACGCCAAAGAAGGCATCAAAGTCGGTCTCGCGATCGTCATCACGTACGGGCTCGCTTTGCGGTTCGCGTGGATGAGCCCGAGCTGGGCCGCGATCGCGGTGGCATTCATCGCACAGCCTGGGGAAGGGCAGTCGCTCTACAAAGGCCTGATGCGCGCGCTTGGGACCTTCGTGGCGTTCTTCACGAGCCTGTTCCTCTTGGCGCTGTTTCCCCAGGATCGCTGGATGCTCCTCATCGCGACGTCTCCCGTCATGGGGTTCTTCGCCTACAAAATGAAGGGCCAAAACGAGTACCTCTGGTTCGTCGCCGGGTTCGTCACTCCGATGATCATGATGGCCGGTCCTGCTGAGCCGGGGCACGCCTTCGAGTTCGCAGCGTACCGCACCCTGGAAACCCTAATCGGTATTGGGGTGTGGGCTCTGGTGTCGACTTTCCTCTGGCCTGTGACCAATCTCAGCACGCTGAAGTCTGCAACCAACGAGTTGCTGGGGACACACCAGAAAGTGCTGGAGAGTTGTCGACAAGCGATAGCAGGCGCCCCATCGGCGGGGTCGCTGTCAGGCCTTCAGAGCCAAGAGGCCCAGCTCGTGACGCAGGTCGGCTCGCTCATCGACGTCGTTGCCACGGAAACCTATGAAGTCCGCGGGGTGCGTCAATCTTGGAAGCGTCTACACGATGCAACTCTGTCCTTCATGCAGAGGTCGAGCCGACTTCATTCGGGGGCTTCAGACCTTCGACAGATCGACACGGAAGCCGTACTGCCGCGTCTCCGTGAGCTCTTTTCTGAGTTAGACGCGCGATTCGAGGAAGCACGGAGCTTGCTCGAGGGTAAGCCACCGGCGCGACCTTGCCAGCACGTCTCACTCGACGTTCAAACGAAAGCGCTGCCCGCCCTCGACCACTTCCAGAGGGCGGCGGTGGCAGTAGCGAAGACCGAGCTCGAGGCTCTCGATACGCACACCCGAACGACGGTCGAGTGCGCCCGGGACATCAACGGGCACGAAAAGGCAAAGCCAATTGGTCGGGCCGCTGCAGAGGGCAGCAAGATTCGCGGACCACTCGGTTTGCAGCCTCTCGACCGAGACCAGCTGATGGCGGGCGTCGTCGTCGTCATCTCCATGTGGGCCGGCACCTTGATCTGGATCTACGTCAACCCACCCGGGCACGTAGCGTGGTTCCAGTTCATTCCCAACATCACGCTTGCGGCCCTGCGAAATCCGCAGGCGCGATTCTTCCCCTTGAAGATGTTCGCGTATTGCTACCTGGTCGCGATGGCGTGTACGTCTTCATCATGCCGCAGTTGTCGAGCTTTGCGGAGCTTGGGGTGGTGCTCTTCGTGTTTTCCTTTATCACCGTCTACTACTTTCCCAAGCTCTCGGCCGTGTTGTTCCTGTCCATGTTCACCATGTTCGGAATCTCGAACGAGCAGACCTATGACTTTGCGAGCATGATGAACACCTATGTGTTCACCATGTCGGGGATCATGCTCGTCTACGCGCTGACCTACCTGGTGGGATCGCCCCGACCGGAAAAGACGTTCTTGAAGCAGACGAGGCGCTTTTTCCGGAGTTGCGAGCGCCTCATATCTTACGGGGCGGAGCCGGGGTCCTTCGTAGAGCAAGTGAAGCGGGCTTACCACCGGCAAGAGCTACGAACGCTTCCCGGCAAGATGGCGATCTGGGGGAAGCAGATCGACTCAAAGAAGTTCCCCAAGAACAGCACCGACCAGGTAACGAGCCTCGTCGCGAGCCTGTACCTACTCGCCTACCGAATCGAGGATTTTCTCGAGGTGCAAGGCGTGCATCAGGCGGATGTCTTGGTTCGCGAGCTGGGAGACGACATTCGCACCTGGCGCGCCGTCGTCGAGCACGCGTTCCAGCAGTGGTCCGACGTCCCCGAAACCGATCCGGGAAAGGACCTGCGCGGGAGCGTTTCGGAACGACTCGCCAAGTTGAATGCCCGCATCGAGGAGGTGTTGGCTCGAGCTCGCCCTGGCGAGGTCGGCGATGCGGAGAGCAGAAACTTCTATCAGCTTCTCGGAACTTTCCGTAATCTGACGCAAGCCGGAGTCGGCACGCGGACCACGCGCGTGATATGGACTGGGCGCATTGGCGAGAAGAACGATTCGAGTGAACAGGGATAGGAGGACGCATGCATTTCATTCCAAGTGAGTTCGCAATCGGTGGGGTCTACATGCCTCCGCTTCTGGTCGCATCCGTGCTCGGGATACTGCTCGCCACCTTGACCTCGCAACAACTCAACCGCCTTCGCCTCTCCGACCGCTTCTTCTATCCGCCGCTGGTTTACGTTGCGATGGCAGTCATCTACACGATGGTAATCGGCTTCTTCCTCATTCCGGTATAATCATGGACAAAAACAAAAGAAAGAAATACCTCGCCACCGGTGCAGTCGTGCTGCTCGCGGTTCTGCTCGTCCTGCTCAAGTACTGGGACTACGTCGTCAACCCCTGGACCCGAGATGGGCAGGTGCAGGCCGTCGTGATCCAGATCGCGCCGCGGGTTTCGGGGCCCATCGTGGACCTGCCGATCAAGGACAATCAGTTCGTGAAGGCCGGCGACGTGCTCTTTCAGATCGATCCACGCACCTTCGAGGTTGCGCTCGAGCAGGCGAGGGCGGAGCTTGCCGAGACGGGTAACACCTACAACGCGCTCGGCGAACAGGTGGCGGCAGCGGAGGCCGCGGTCGACGCGGCCGGTCATGCGGTGACGCAGGCCGCCAGTGGCATCAAGGAAACCGAGTCGGACCTCGTGAAAGATCGGTCGGAGTTCAACCGCCAGAAGGAAATGCTTCCTCGAAAAGCCACCTCACACAAGGCGTTCCAGCGGGCCCAGGCGACCTACCAGGTTTCCCTGCAGCAGCGCAGGACCGCCATCGCCGGCTTGGCGCACGCGAAAGCCAATCTCCACGAGACCGAGGCGAATCTCGCAGAGGCCAAAGCGAATCGCGGTGCCGCTGGCAACGAGAACCCTCAGATTAGGGCGGCGCTAGCTTCACTCAAGCAGGCCGAGCTCAACCTCGAATTCACGACGGTAAGGGCGCCGGTGGACGGCTACGTCACCAACCTTGCGCTTCGCAAAGGAAGCCAGATGGTGGCGAACCAGCCGGTGTTGGCCCTCGTCGACGTCAACAGCTACTGGATCACCGGCTACTTCCGAGAGAACTACATCGAGAATATCGCGCCTGGCGATCGCGCCGTCATCACGCTGATGAGCTACCACGACAAGCCGCTCGAGGGCCGCGTGGTTAGCCTCGGCTGGGGCATCGCGCAGCAGGACGGCAGCACGGGTTTCGAGTTGCTGCCCAATGTGTCGCCCACCTTCGAATGGATCCGGCTCGCGCAGCGGATTCCGGTCAACGTGCTCATCACCGAGCTGCCGGAAGGCGTCGCGCTGCGGGTCGGGACCACGTGCTCGGTGCTCGTCGAGACCGGCACCGCGGGTGAGCAGACCGAGAAATCCGTCACCGCCGTGCCAAGGGCGCTTCAGTGATGTGTAGGGTGGAGGAATGAAGATGCGAAGCATCCACGCAACTAACCTGCTCGGGATGGTGCTGGTCGTTATCGCCAGTCTGCTTTCAGATTCGGCGCATGCGCAATGCGGTGCGCTCAGCTGGCTCGAAGCGATCAATCAGGCGCTCGACGCGAACCAAGACCTCGTGTCAGCGCGGCAAACGCTCGATGCGCAGCAGAAAGACATCGCGATCGCCAGGTCGACCATGCTGCCGGACATCGTTTTCGGCGCACTGGGCCAATTCAGCAAGGACCGTACGTTCAGCTCGAGTGCGGGTGTCATTCCGGAGCGAGTCCTCAAGGTGGCCGGCCAAATCACGGAAACCCTCTACAACCAAAGCTATATCGATACGCTTGGGTCTCAGAAACACCTCTACAAGAGTCAGCAAGAGACTTTCGAGAACACGCGAACCCAAACCATCGCCGAAGTTGGTCAGGACTATGTGGGCGTGCTTCTGGCGGAGGCACTGATGGCCCTTCAGTACGAGAATGTGGACCTCAGCAGCGAGTCTCTGGACCTCACCGAGGCCCAGGAGGCGTCCGGCGAGGTCCCTTATAGCAACGTCCTTCGTTTGAAGAGCCAGCTCTACGGCGCCCAGCAGCAGTTGGTCGCTCAGAAGAGTAGCCTTTTGCAGAGTTGGTTTCGACTCAACCAGGTTCGCAATCGACCGGCCGAGGAGGTTTGCACGCTTGAGGCGCTCACGGTGAAGAAGGACGGGTTCATCTTCGCGAGCGACGTCATCGTCGAGGCGATCGCCGTGGACCAAAGCGCCTCGCTCGCAAGGGACTACCTCGTGGCTCTCGGCCTCGAGCGTTCGCCTGCCCTCCGCAGCTTGGACGCGGAGATCAAGGCGGAACAGCGGAAGATGAAATCGGCGCGACGTTGGTTGATTCCGAGCCTCGATGCAGCCGCAGCCGCGGCGTCCTTCGTGAAGACGGACGGCGACGGGTCGGCCGCTACGCAAGACGGCGAGAACTTCTGGCAGGTCGGCCTGTCGCTCGATTGGAACGTGATCGACGGCGGGGCCTTCATTGCGACGATGAACCAGAGCAAGGCGGAGTTCTGGAGCCTGCGCTCGCAAAGAAACAACACCGCAACAAGCCTCGAAGAGAATATCCGTGGCACCGCGGCGGCGGCCATGGCCTCGTTCGAGCGAATCGGACTTGCCGCGCTGCAGGCACAGGCCGCGGCAGAGAACTATCAGTTGGTGAACGAAGCTTACCTCGATGGCGAGTCGATGCTTCTCGACCTGATCGACGCCCAGCAGCAGCTGATCGGCGCAAACACCTCCGCGCGCCAGGCGCTCTACCAGTTCCTCTCGGACCTGCTCACCCTCGAGCAGTCGATTGCCTACTACCCGTTCATGGAAGGTGATGCTGCGGCCCGCGTGCGGGAGTTGGAGAGCAAGCTTCAAGCGGAGCCCTAACGATGATACGTGATTTCCGGCGATTTGTGCGGCACTTTTTCGGCGCTCTTTACTTCGTCCGCGGCGCCATGTTGGTATTCCTCGTGTTGCTTCTGGTGTGCGCGAGCGCAGTCGCAATTGCGGAAGGAATGTCTTTTGGCAACGCGATGTACTTCGTACTGATCACGGCGTTGACGGTCGGATATGGAGACATCGTTCCGACAACAATGTGGGGCAAAATCGCGAGCGTAGCGGCTGGGGTGATCGGCCTCCTCCTGTTTGGGATCATCGTAGCCGTGAACACGCGAGCTATGAGAGAAATGGTTCGAGACAGAGACCGGGAGCACGACACCAAAAGCTAAACGTACCCGAGCCAAGCGCGCGATTTGCCTCTTCGTTTTAGAACCGGGATTCCCGCCACTCGGCCCAGTTCACCTTCTCGGCGACGCCCGCATAGGCCACCGCCGCTTCCGATACACCCCGATAACCGCCAAGCAGCCCGTAGAAATTCTCGTAGTTGTCTTCAGTGAGCGCCCCAGCGTCCGCCTGATTGAGGGTCTCGCTAATGCGTTTCTCGAGGTCGGCGAGCTGCGTCGCCAAGAGACCCTTTAACTCGCTCGCCGGCGCGGTACCCGGAGACTCGGTCAAGCGGTGGAAGCCCTCTTGGAGCACGATGTGCCACGCGCGGAGATCATCGAGCACCCCCTGCACGAGGAGGTCCGCCTGCGGCGTCCGGCGGGCCTCGGTAAGTGCCTGGAGACGATAGACGAGCACCTGGAGACTCGTCACCAGCGCCTGCACCTGCTCCGGCGTGTTGTTGGGAAAGAGCTTGTGGTCGATGAAGTGGCCCCATGTCCCCAGTTTCTTGGGCAGCGTGCGCAGCTCCTGCCGGTGGTACGCCAGCTTCCAGCGTTCCACGAAGGAGTTCGACGGCCGGGTTTCCCAGGCCGTACGCGACACGATGAACTCGGAACTGCCGAAGAACCGATTGATCAGGTTCAGGAACGCCTTCTCCGGTCGCAGCGAGAAGGTGATGGACGACGTAGCGACCGGAACGGCAACCGATAGCAGCGCCCAGAGGTACGAGTTCGCCTGCGACGCAAAGTCGTACGTCTGCTGATTGTCGATGTCTATCATGAGAAGCAGCGCCAGCATGCCAGCGACCCTGTCCAGGCCTTTCAAGAAATACGCGACGACGAACGTAAAGGCGAAGATCACGAGGCCGAGGCCGAGGAAGCTCGACAAGTGCGGCAGGACGAAGACGTAGACGGCGAGCCCGAACGGCATCCAGATGGCGAAAGCGCGCAGAAGCAAGGTGGGCCTCACGAAGGGTGCACGACAAAAGATGGTCGTCATGGCGATGCCGAGCGC
>PVMK01124870.1_pt1 | contig 11123 bp, 7 predicted proteins | sample 1853481 | NCBI WGS metagenome assembly PVMK01 (sample SAMN08533507, study PRJNA380276) | Marine sediment metagenome, whole genome shotgun sequencing project. | reverse complement strand
TGGGGCAGGATCGGGCACGATTACATTGAGTCTACGCGCAAGTTTCGCGCCGGTGCACCGTACTTCATCGACAAAACCCGAACAACTTTGTTTTTATTGGTCTCCTTCGTATTGCACTGCCTGGCGCCAAAATCATCAACGCGATACGCCATCCACTCGACAGTTGTTTCGGAACCTACAAGCAGCTTTTCGCAAGTGGTCAACCATTCAGCTACGATTTTTTCGACCTGGGTGAATACTTCGTACAGTATCAACGCCTGATGGATCACTGGAAGCAGGTTGCACCGGGGTACAGCCTGGATGTCCGGTACGAAGATATCGTCGGGGACCTTGAGGGCCAGGTCAGGAGGATTCTCGATTTCTGCAATCTGCCGTTCGAGGAAGACTGCCTGCGATTCCATGAAACCGAGCGGGCCGTGAAAACAGCCAGTTCCGACCAGGTGCGCCAACCCATATATTCCAGCTCAGTCAATCTCTGGCGAAATTATGAGGGCCACCTCGGCGAACTGATTCAAATTCTGGAACCGGTGCTGCGGTCTCTGCCCGCCAGGGAGCAGCCGTCAGAACTCATTGAGACTGAACCTGATCTTGCCAACTGACTGTGCAACGCGCGTACACGAATCGTCATCTTCACCAGGGCCACACCTCGAGGCCGTGGATGGCATTGCGTATATCCATGGAAAGATTGACTGAGCCGACAAGTTGCTGTGTCTGGATATCATAGATTGTAATCGTCGACGGTGAAGAACCTGCCGCAATCAGTCGATCACTGATGACGCACAGACCGCGTCCGAATCCCTGCCGGGCGACTTTCGTATCATCCACCCCGGCAAATTCTATGTCTTTTTCCGCATAAGTCTTGATACGAAATGCACTTTGCTGACCGTCGCGTGAAACATGGCGTACGGCGTCGTTTTTGGTGTCGTTGAACAGAACGCCACCTCGCCAGGGCCGTGCGTTGTGTGCTTGCGCCGGCAGACTGCAATATTCACTGACGCTCCAGCTCCGATCCAGGTGCAGACAGGCCTGGGTGTGTAATCCGCTCAGAAAGATGCCGCTATCCCCGGCGTATACCATATTGACGTGAAAGTCATTGACGGCCGCCGGCCCGGTGTTCGTTGTCGGATCAAAAGTGTATCCATCCCAGCTACCGTACGTCCTGCTCAACCTGAATCCCCATTCGTAGTTCTGCGTATCAAGATTAAACGCAAGAATGCTGTCGAAGCCCGTTGAAGTCAGAAACAACCAGCGGTCTTTGCGAGTAATTTCGTGGCAATGCTTCAGGTAACGGTTTTTAAACGACTTTTTGACCTGGAAGTCACGGTCGTAACAAAACAATTCGTCACTCGCAGCCACGTAAATATCATCGCCGTCGAAGGCAATTCCACGCAGGCCGCGGTCAGCGCCCCGGCCCTCGAAATCGATATCACTCGTGTTCCAGTCGACGTGCATATCGCCGGACTGTCTTTCGAAATCCACCATGTAGATTCCGCCATGGCTTTCGCCCTGCTGACTGCCGCGGACCACGGATGTTGCAATGAGTCTTGGGAGTGGGTGGGTCATTAGAGGATTATGTACGAATTTCCGACCTGAAAATACACTGAATGGCGTTCACTCGAGACAATGACAAACTCACCTGTGATCGTGTCCGATGCCAACCACAAACGCTCATCATTGGTATCATGGCCATAAAAGAACACCACCATGCCGGCATCGGCCACCAGTACATTGAATCCTTCACCATCCAGTGTGGGGTCATACCACAGTCCGGACAGTTCGGAGGCGTAGATAAATCACCCACCGATTCAAAGGTGCCAAGGACTGTGACAGAACAATAAAATTGGACCTGAAGGCAAATTCGGGCAAATATTAGGGCCGGCACGCGGCCACATAGCAGGGCAACCATGGACCTATTTACCGTAACGATCGGCGTCAGTATTTTGATTTATATTGTGATCGGCAGTTATGCCGGACGCAGCATTAAAAAGCTGGACGACTATTTTGTCGCCGGTCGGCAAGCACCTACACTTTTGATCCTGGGAACCCTGGTTGCCAGTGTCATGAGCACCTCCATTTTTATGGGCGAGGCGGCGTTTACCTACGACGGCCAGTTTGGCGCCTATTTGCTTTTTCCCGGTATTGCCGTAACCGGCTACATGCTTGGCGCACTGTTTTTCGGAGTCTATTTACGGCGCAGCCGTGCACCAACGGTCGCGGACTATTTTGGGCACCGCTTTCAGAGCCGCCGTCTGCAACAGTTTGCCGGGTTCACCATTATTCTGGGCCTGGGCGGCTACCTGCTGATCGTGACGCAGGGCGTGGCTCTTCTGCTGTCTGATCTCACGGGCCTGCCATTTGTCGCGAGCCTGATCACTGCCTGGTTCAGCTACACGCTCTTCACGATGTATGCCGGATCCAAAGGTGTGATTATCACCGACACGCTGATGTTTCTGCTATTCATGACCGCAACGGTCTTTTTTGTTGTATACATCGTAGATGGTTTCGGCGGCATCAGCACGGCGATCACAGATATGGCGCGCCTGGAAAGCAAGGCGGGCATAGCCTCCTGGACGGGTATTGTCGGTGAAGGCACCGACTGGCCAACACCGCTGGATTACGTGATTTGGGCGGTGGTCATGGATATCGCCTGGGCCCTTGTTTACGCGGTTGGCCCATGGCAGGCCAGCCGTCATTTGATGGCGCGTGATGAACATGTCGTTTTGCGTGCTGCCATCCTGGCCAGCTTTTGCGTGATTGTTCTGCAAATGCTGGTCTACGGCATCGGTGGGCTGATGAATTTGGCGAAAGTGGATATTACTCCGTCTGAAACCGTCCTGATATGGGCCGCGAAATCGATGGTGCCGGAATTACTGGGTGCTTTTCTGCTGGCGGGCATAGTGGCTGCTGCCCTGTCGTCAGCGTCCACGTTTCTGTCACTAGTAGGGTTCAGCGTCAGCAACGATATGGGCAGAAAACCGCTTGCACATACCGTGAACACAACCCGCAAAATCATGCTGATTACCAGTTTGATCGTGCTGGTCTGTTGCTACTTTTTTCCACCCAACATTTTCTGGTTCATGCTGTTCATCGGAACCGTTTTCGCATCCAGTTGGGGGCCGGTGGGCCTGATCAGCATTTGGAGCAAACGCATCACAAGAGATGCGGCCTTCTGGGGCATGTTCTCGGGTTTCTTCATGAATGTGATACCGGCAACCATTGATTATCTTGGCATTTATCATATGCCGGAATATTATCCCGCAGTTATTGGCACCGTGGTAAGCATCGCTGTTATTTTTATCGTTTCAGCGCGCGGCAAGGTCAGCCGTGAAGAAAAACACTACCGCATGCGCCTGCACCGGCCACCGCCGACCGATATCGACCGGGCCAAAACCATAAAAACCTTGTTGGCGCCGTTGGGATTGATTGTTTACGGCACCGCGATGCCTTTTTTGATGTTGAAGTATTACGTGATCCCTTATCAGATCGGAACCGGCGAGATTCTCCCCGATGGGTCTGTAAACTGGGCAACAGCTGAGGCATTGATTACGCTGACAATCTTTATGCTGCATGTTCCCCTTGCCCTCATGGCCATGAAGGTAATCTGGGATCGCTATAACCCGCAAACCAAAAGAAATCAGCGAATACTGCGTCGGGCGCGTGTGAAGGAAGAAACCCAAAAACGTTCAAAGGCTTTTTCCCAGGAAATTGAGGGTTATAAATCCACCTGAATAATTGGCGTCAACGTAAAAACTGCTCACACGAGATCAGATAATTCAAAGAATGGTGGGCCATCCAGGATTTATCCGGGCATCCTGTACATAAAATCCAGTGGCTCAAATATGACATGTGCGGTGCCATTGCGCCAAGGTGTTTTCAGCTCATAACGTAGTCGGGTTACGGGCTCATCTCATCGGGTCCCGGGGCACTCCCTTGGTTCCCCCTGAGTCTCCGGGATACTTGCAAGATCACCCGCGTCGGCAACTGGAGCCGACCAGTCGTCTTGCCAGATGCACTCCCAATAGTAGCTACGGCGAAAGTAAAACTCCCAGGCAGCCTCGCGTCTCTGAAAAAACGGCACGCCGTAGAGACGTTGCATTGCTTCCAGTTCGCGTGAGTAGCGGAGCGGACCCGCGTCAACCGGGTCGAGTCCCATCTCAACGATTATCTTCGCGATCTGTTCTTTTGCCTCGCGATCATCGGACGCAATCGGGATGGTGACCGGACCACCGACCACACCCGGATCATCAATAACGTAGCTTGCCTGCAGCGCAAATGTCTTCATCACTCTGGCGCCCGGGTTCCACTGCTGAATCATTTCCGGACTGGACGTCTCGAGCATTGGAACGTAGTAGCCGTCGTCGCCCTGTTCATGTGGGAACGAAATATCGATGACGATCTTTCCATCCAGCGAGCCAAGGTTTTGCGCGACGGTTTCCATTGCCGGCCATGGCACCGCCAGAATCACAATATCACCAGCCTGCGCGGCCTCGCGCTGGGTCGTAACGCTGGAGTTTCCACCCGTCGCCGCGAGCACACCCTGTGCCTTTTCTCCGTCGGGTTTTCTGGATCCATAGATCACCTGGTAACCCAGCTCGACAAAACGCGGACCGAGTGAATCGCCCATATCGCCTGTACCAATAATCGCAATCGCGGGTTTGGATTCCGCATAAGCAGCGGTGACTAATGCACAGGTGCCGATACACACCAGTAGTATTCTTCCGATTCTCGTCATCATTTCAGCTCCTCCTATGTGGCGAGCAACTCGCCGACCGCCCGATACGCCTGATCCATCGCGGGATCCATGTAGGCGGAGCCTGCGGCATCCGAGTTCGCAATCGTGATCCGCCCGAACTGTTTTCGGCCGATCACGCAGGGTCTCTGATCTTCCGGCTCAGGATTCCACAATGAATCGTACTCGTACGCATAGCCGTGCGGCCACCGGTTGACCGTGATGCCCACGATGTCGCGGGCCGGATCGAAACCGCCCGGCGCTAGGATCCGCGCCAGTTGATCGCGGATCTTGCGCTCAAAAGTCGCGAACGGCGTATCGTACAGCTCGAGGCGGCCGATGCGGTACTGATCGCGCAGCGGCAAGCCCGGCTGGCATGGCGCTCGCGTCATGAACAGCACCATCGGCTCCTCGGGCGAACTGGGATACTTGTAGTCGCCGATGTTGATCGCCGGGGCGAGACTCACCCCGGTGTGATACATGCCGGGCGAGTACACCCTGTAAGCACCGATCTTCTTGAACGATGTCCAGTTGCGGATCGCCACGTGCGTGTATACCAGCGGAGTTTTCACACCGTAGGCCAGCGCTTCCTTCTGCTTGGTCGGGAGTTCCGGACAAATGTACGGGATCATGGAGTTCCAGCACGCCAGGACGACGCCTTTGCCGCGGACGCTAAACACCTGTCCGTGGCGCTCGTAGGCGACCTCGACTTCCTTCGCCGACTCAGGCTCGCCGACGTTTCGCGCCCGCACGACCGTGGAGTTAAGACGAATCCGGGCCGGCGAGCCGCTGACGTCCAGAAGGCCGTAGTCGACTTTCGCCGTCACGATGTCTTCCGCGGTGTGTCCGGAAACCGCCGCCGGAATGAGCGCGCGCACCAGATGCCGCGCCACCGACGCTCCCCCGTCCGGATGCTGGAAGGAGTAGGGGTCATCATCGGGCTTCAAGTCGGGGTCGGGCTCGAGGTTCATGCCCTGAAAACCCCTGTAGCCATCGGACCAGCACGTGAGCGCCCCGACCACGTCGATGCCGACCGAGTACAGACCGTGGGTACGCGTCTGATAGAACGACAACGCGTCGGGACCGAACTTGACATAGTTCAGAAGAAAGTCCCTGTAGCTCATACGCGACAGCAGGTCCTTCTTCTCGTCGGACGAGAGCCCCGGCATAAAGTCGACCTTGTCTTCCTCCAACCGCGCGATATCCTGCTGCGCTTCGGCCGACAGGGGTGTCCTCGAGAGGAATTCCCTCCACGATATTCTTGTCTCTCTGCTGCGCCAGAAGTCGGGCGCCCCGACCACCAGCCGATCTTCCCCGAACGTTTCCTTCTCGAAAAAATAGGCGGACTGCAGTCCCCGATGAGCCTCGTGGTCCTCGCACTTGGCGGCCAGCGCCGCCGGATCGATCCCCAGCTCGTCCATCAGACCGCGCGCCTCCTTACTGTACGGGGACGGAGAATCGATCAGGAGCGTTCCAGCGTTGGAAATCAGGAGCCTGCCCCCGACGTTGAACTCGTTGCGCTGGGCATGGCCGCCGAAATCGTCGTGATTGTCCAGGATGAGGATCCGCGCGTTCTGCCCCGCCTTCTGGCGGAAGTAGTAAGCCGCTGCCAGGCCGCTGATGCCCGCGCCAACCACCACCAAGTCGTACACCTCTCCCGTGTTGGACACCGAACCGGCTTTCTGCCAGAAGGTGCCGTCCCGCACCTGGTGCGCCGTCTCGAACGAGCCCATATGGCTGCCGCGCATGCCAGTCACCGACGACGGGTTGTAGCCGGCCGCGTCCTGCCCCAGCGGGCGCGTTTTCGCCTCGCCGCAGCCTGCAAGCCACGAACCGGCCACTGCACCCCCACCGAAAACCGCGATGCCGTTCAGGAAATCGCGCCGCGTGATGGGACGATCCATCCCCAATTCGTGATCGCGTCTGTCCTTCTGATCGTGTCTGTCCTTCTTCATGTAGTTTGGCCCGTTTTCCGTGCGTTTGGTTGCCGAACGACGCCCTACAGCGTACCCCATGTATTGGGGCCGCTGCTCGTGCCCTCGAACTCCCTTACCACTCGAAACCCCAGATCAGCAACATCGGTGTACCAGTAGGGGCTCTTCCGCCACCGCGGATCGGTCACCGACCACTCCTCGCTCCGCGTGTAGTCGCGGGCGGCGGCTCGCAGGTCCCCCTTGCTGCTCGTGAACGAGCCCCCCCGAATCACATGCTCGGTTCCGGATGGGGGACCCTTGGGATTGACCGAAGGCGAGCCCGAAGACTGCGCGTAGGCATCCGGAGCGTACCAGTCGAGGCAGAGCTCCCTGGCGTTGCCCATCATGCCGTAAAAGCCCCAGGCGTTCGGTTTACCGGTATCGGTCGGGTGAGGCACGCTCCCGCTGTTTCCCCGGTAGATGGCGTAGTCCGCGATTGAACCGTTTGTAGAGACCGGATAAGGTCCGGTCGTTCCCGCTCGGTACGCGTACTCCCACTCCGCTTCCGTCGGCAGGCGGTACTTCTTCCCGGTCACCTCCGACAGCCACTCCGTGTAAAGCGTCGCAGCGGCATGGGTCAGCCCCAGTAGCGGCCGGGTGCCTTTGCCCCACCGCTGGTCTGGCGAACGGTAGGTCTTCCCCGTCAACCCCGACAAAATCCCGAAGTAAGACGGCATCGGGCCTGCCCGCTGGCTGCGGACGGTCGGAGAATCCAGCTGGCGCTGCGCGACAAACGCATCGAATTCCTCCCAGGTCACTTCGACCTGTCCCATCCAGAACTGCGTGAGCGTGACGTCGTGCACCGGCCCTTCGTCCGGCCGGCGAGACGGCTCCGAGTCGGGGCTGCCCATCTGGAACGATCCGCCCGGCACGGCAATCATCCGGAACTTCGTGCCCGTAGATGAAATCACCTCGGTGTAGCTGCGGAAACCCGACGGGTTCACAACGAAGTCGGCGGTCTCAGACACGGCGGCTGCAGATGCTTCCCGCAACAACTCCTCGCGGGGCGAAATGGAATGGCCGGCGCCCAGGTGACAGTTGATACAGCGCAGTCGCTCCGTGTTCCTCAGGTAGTACAGATGTGCTTCCATCCGTCTGGCGAGGATGGTCATCTCCCGCAGTTTCTCGGCGCTATCCTGATATTCGAGCTTGGAGCCCGGCTCCTTTTTCGACAAGCCTTCGGCGAACAGGTTCTCGTGGCACTGGACGCAGGACTCGTCGTAGGTGAAGGTTGCGGCGGCCTCGACGGTGCGCCGGATCTCCCAGTCTATCTTCGAGACGTCCTTGAACAGCATTCCGTAAAGGTCGCGCGCCCCCAGCCTGACCTTGGCCACCAGAAACTCGGCATCTTCCGGCGGCAGATGGCATTCAACGCAGCTCGCCACCACTCCGCGCTTGTTCGAGTAATGGGTCGACTTGATCCAGCGCTCGATGGACTCTTGGTGCACGTGGCAGGCTTGGGTGCAGAACGCGTTCGAAGAAGTGTACTTCACGGTCTGCTGACCGGCGAGGGCAATCGACAACCCAAGCACGATTCCCGCTCCCAGCAGCAGGGATACTTTTCGGCTTCGTGGTGCTTTTTCGGCTGTCATAAGAGCACTCCTTCGCGATGGGAATGCCGAGCGTAATCAGACCATCTATCAGCGGATCATGGTAGTAAGATCAGAGTATAAGAGGGATAAAAGCCCTTTGCCATGAAACTGACATGTACTGAAGCAGTATTTTGCGTCAGCTTTCGCCTGGAGCACCTACTTTTGGTCATATTTTTCAGTCAGATCACCGCGAAATCTCACCACAGCGGGTTACCCATGCTGGATTTTAGCCCGTACTGCCGCCAATTCCTGTGGCTGTGGGCTGAAATTTAGTGTTGGATCTTCAGAAAGGGTCAGTATTGACAGTATCCTACCGCATAAATGGGTGGGATGATCTGTTCCGTATCCGAGGATTTCAGGCAATATCAGCGTTTGTTTTACTTATACTCATGCGTTTGGGGCTTCCCCACATGGGGTCATTCAAACGTAAATCCTTGGTCAGGCCCGCGCCCACGAGCCTTCCCTCTTGCCAAGAAAATGCTTGTCACCAACGTCTAGTGATCGTTATGTATCGTCATTATCGAGCCAGTCCTCCAGTTGCGACGGTGGCCGCCCGCGCGCGTAATACGCATAAACCGGAATCCCTAGCGCGATCAGACCCAAACCCGCCAACGACCGCCCAGGCAAGGCGAACAACGTGTTAAGCGTAAGCCAGGCTATTCCCAGTAGATATACCACCGGCACGAAAGGATAACCCCACGCGCGATAGGGGTGTGCCGTCGCGGGGACTCGTCTGCGCAAAACGAACACCGCCGCCACTGCCATGAAGTCAAAGATCAAAATGGAAAACACAATCATGTCAGTGAGCACATCGAAGGTGCCCGAGATCGCGAAAGCGATGGCGCAGACACCTAGCAGCAGCACCGCGTGGGTCGGGACGTGAGAGTTTCGGGATACGGTCGCGAATACGGACGGAAAAAATCCGTCTCGCGCCATCGCAAAAGGGAAAGCGGCCATGGACAACACGGTACTGTGCAGAGCTCCGAAACGACGGACAGCATCAGCCCAGCCGCCATGAGTGTCGAAGCGCCCGCGCCGACGACGCGTGCGATCACCGCGCCGGCGACCGAGGACGATTCCGGGATGCTCGCAACGGTGTCCGGCGACAGCGCGTAAAAATAGGCAGCATTACGAGTACGTACAGACCAATAAGAATCAGCGCGGAGCTGAATAGTGCACGCGGCAGTGTTCGAGCCGGATCCCTTCACTTCTTCGGCGACCACAATAATTGTCGTCGCACCGCTATAGCTCCACATCGCTGCAATAATGGCGGCTCCGAAGCCAGCAAGTCCCCATGCGCGCTTCTGCTGGTACGCCTTCACAGGTGCCGTCTGCGCCACTCAATGCGTAGTTGGCCCACGATCCATCCCCGAAGAAGAATGCGCAACCGGCAATGCCGATCAGCAGCGCTACCTTGAGCCCTGTGACTACGGTCGCAAGTGATCCATTCGCCCGAACGGATGCCAAGTTCAGGGCGGTGACGAATACCAGGGTTGCCGCAACAAGCAGAGCAGAGGCACCGGATGAAAGAATGCCCCCGAGCAGATCGTTGAAAAATATGACGAATACAATCGCCAGCGCGGCCATGCTCCCGGCACCATCGACAAGCGTTTCCATCCAACCGTAGAGGAACGCCCATACTCTGCCGTATGCCGCGCCGATGTAGTTGTACGCCCCTCCGGAGCGCGGCATCAGCGTGCTCAATTCCGCATAGATAAACGCGCCCGCCAATACAAACAGACCGGCTACTGCATACGCCAACAGCACCATCTCGGGTGTACCGACATTGCAGATCATGACTCGAGCTTTAAGGAATACGCCCGTCCCGATCGCACTCGTGACGCTCAACGCCACTGCCGCTACGAGGCCAATACCCCTTTAGAAGACGGGGCGCATCGTTCGAGTGATTGGGTATAGCCACGGTCAATCTCCGCATGGATAGGTATGAGGACCTCAGCGGCGGACCTCATCATCTTGTTCTCAACGTGACATCGCTATTCTTGTTGAAGGGAGTAGATCCTCGCCCATTCTCGCCAAATCGGTAGCACTGAGTCAATCACCTGATTTTTCTCAGGCTTCCGGGGGCTTGAGGTCGCGCAGAAGGGTCACCGTGCCCGGGTTCCGAACGGATCGCATCGTGGCCTCTCGCAGATAGGCACGCGGCTCCACCCCGGCGAGCTTCGCTGACTCGATTTCCGCCTGCGAGCCCGGTCTCGTGGTCCCAGAGGCTTTGACGACGTACACTTAGGCGAGAATCGGTTGCGGGAGTATGCTCCTGGAAAACAGTAACCTCAACCCAGGAAAAGCGGGTGGAATTCTCGGGAGACACACGTACGTGATTCAAGGGGAGCTTATGAATACGAACAGGTGCATCGGCCTACTGACCGTGACCACCGTAATATGTTGCTTTCTAGCATCGTGCACGTCGCCGACTTCATACGACGTGATCCTTCGCAGTGGCACTATTTATGACGGCAGCGGTGAGAAGCCCTATACCGGTGATGTGGCATTTAACGATGACATAATTGCTGCGATTGGCGACATTGGTGAGGCAACAGCGTCGACCGATATCGATATCAAGGGCCTCGCAGTGGCACCGGGATTCGTCAACATGATGTCCTGGGCGAACGAATCGCTAATCGAAGACGGTCGATCGCAGAGCGATATCCGCCAGGGCGTAACCCTCGAAATAATGGGCGAGGGAGAATCGATGGGGCCACTCAACGATGCGATGAAGGCAGAGATGATTCGGCTGCAAACCGATATCAGCTACGACATCGAGTGGACGACACTTGCGGAGTATCTCGAATATCTCGAACGACGTGGCAT
>PVMK01126396.1_pt1 | contig 11127 bp, 9 predicted proteins | sample 1853481 | NCBI WGS metagenome assembly PVMK01 (sample SAMN08533507, study PRJNA380276) | Marine sediment metagenome, whole genome shotgun sequencing project. | reverse complement strand
CCCGCTGACAGAATACGACGTGCAGTGGACCGGGGTCGTCGCGCAAGCCGACGATCCGAAATGACGACCGATCAGGCTCACCTGCCCGGGCTTCAGTTCATGCGGCTCGGAATGCTCGCGCTTGCCGTCGGCATGCTGTTTGGCGTCATCGGCGGTTTCCAGTTTCTGTTTCCGGAATTCCTGCAAGAACTATTATTTAATAAGACTCGACCACTGCATGTGTCACTGGTCATAGCTTCGATTTTCCTGATTGCCATTGGCGGCATCTATTATTATTTGCCGCGTCAGGCTGGCTTGCCGCTCTTTTCCGTAGCGGCTGCCAACTGGCACTTCTGGATTTTTCTCGTTACCGGGCTCGCCATTGTGGCCTGCTATCTGTCCGGCAAGTTCGGCGGGCGAGAGTATTTTGCATTCCCGCCAGTGCTTAGTATTCCGATTTTCATCACGTGGATATTGTTCGGCGTTAACTACTTCAATACGGTCCGACAAGACAAAGAGCCCTGGCCTGTCTACTACTGGATGTGGGGCACCGGCATTCTGTTTTTCTTTATTACCTATACAGAGGCACATCTTTGGTTGATTCCCTATTTTCGTGAAAACATGGTCCGCGAAATTATGGTGCAGTGGAAGTCGTATGGCGCTCTGACCGGTTCATGGAACATGCTGGTCTACGGTACGGCGCTGTATCTCGCCACCCGGATTAGCGGGTGTGACAAGTACGCGCGTTCGAAGCTCGCTTTCGCACTGTACTTTCTCGGGCTCTTCAACTTGATGTTTGGATGGGCGCATCACGCCTACGCCGTACCTTCGCAGCCCTGGATTCGCACTTTCGCTTACATCGTCAGCATGACTGAGCTGTATATTTTCGGTCACATTCTCTGGAACTGGCGCTCGTCTCTTGAGACCTGGCAAATCAATCGCCATTGCAATGCTTACAGGTTTTTGTTCGCCGCGGACATATGGGTGTTCATCAACCTGGGGCTGGCCCTGATCATTTCAGTGCCGGCATTCAATCTCTTTACGCACGGAACCCATATCACCGTCGCACATGCGATGGGCAGTACGATCGGAATCAACATTATGATTCTGCTTGCCTCGGTGTTCTACGTAATCAGAGAAGAATTGCCGAACGAAATGCATGCAGGTTGTTCGCAGCAGATCCGTGCCGGCTATTGGCTTGCAAATATCTCGCTGGCGGTTTTCTTTACTGCCCTGGTTCTTGCCGGTGTTGGCAAAGGAATCTACGACGGCGCGTCATTCCAGGAAATGATGTTGGGTATTCGCCCCTTCCTGTTCGCGTTTGCGATCAGCGGTGTGACCTTGATGATCGGTATGTGGATCATTTTGTGGCATGGCATTCGCTTGCTTACCCAGGTGCGGGCGCACGGCGACCAGATCAGCAAACCGATTTAGGCTGTCTCTCGATTTCGATTGCGGGCCCGTAGTGGCAGAAAACCTGCGGTCGAGTGTTAACATTCCTGGTGACATCTGCAGCCCTACAGCGAACTTATGCTCTGCACTCACAACAATCTTCAAAATAATGGGAAGAGCTACATGAGAGCTACACTAGCCGTCCTTGCGTTACTGCAACTCTTTGCCTGTACTCGTTCGCACGAGAGTCCGGTATCAACGGCACCCGAACCCGATTTCGTAATAACTCGCGGCCAGGAGCATCACGCGTTTAGCCGTACGATTCCTCCGGTGATTCGAGTTCACAGCGGTGCCATCATCGAGGCGTATACACAGGAAGCCTCGGGTGGTCTGATCAATGCCGGGATGACGGACGAGGAATATAGTCATGTAACCTGGCCCGACGGCTTTGGACATCCGTTAGCTGGCCCCGTTTATGTGGAAGGCGCTGAGCCTGGTGACATTCTGGCCGTCACATTACATCAGATCGAATTGGAAGACTGGGGCTGGACCGATACCGACCCTCATTTCGCGTTTTTAGCTGACGAGTTCCCAGAGTTACATCTAAAAACTTATGTGTTCGAAGATGGTGCCAGTTATGCGAAGTTTTCCGACAACATCTCGATTCCGCTCAGACCCTTCGCTGGCGTAATGGGCGTAGCGCCCGACACTGATGAGATGCTGTCAACGATTCCTCCCAGGGCGAACGGCGGAAATATGGACGACCCGGACATCGTCGAGGGTGTAACCGTTTATTTCCCAATCTTCGTTCAAGGCGCGTTGTTCTCTATTGGTGACACGCACGCGGCGCAAGGTCACGGGGAGGTAAGTGGCACAGCGATTGAAGCCCCCATGCACATCATCTCTGAAGCGAATGTGCTCAAGGGGCAACGGAAAATTACAGAACCTCAATACGAATCAGATCAATTCTATGCGGTAACAGCTTTTGCGCTGACGCTGGACGAAGCCGCAAAGAAAGCCACTCGTTTTATGATTGACTACCTCGTGGAAGAACGCGGGCTCGAGCGATATCAGGCAAACATGTTGTGCTCTGTTGCCGCAGACCTGAAAATCGCCGAAGTGGTCGACGGAAACGTGCTGGTATCAATGCATATTTCCAAGTCTCTGTTTCTGGAAACAGAGCATCCGTAAGAAGCCTCTGTATCAGCAGACCCAAGGCCTTGGGTTCGCAGGAGCGGCATGGGCATGAGTGACCTCCTAAACCGGCTGACCAAGTGCTAGAATTTGGCGTGCCGGGAACGACTGCGCCTCGCACGAAAAAAATATTGATAACTCGGCGGATAGCGCAGCTGGGTGATGCCGGTCTCAATCGTTCTCGCTGTCTTGTTGAAATAATTTTCGGAAAGGGAATAGGAAATGGCTAAGAAAGATGCAGCAGGTCGAGGTTTGTCACGCCGTGAATTTCTTGAGTCAACAGGGCTCACCACCTTGGCGTTGAGTACTGGCGCACTCGCGGGGATGTCCACGATAGCGACATCTGCAGCCACTCAAACTGGCGCGCAAGCTGCTGCGCCAGCCGGCAACGCGCCTTTCAATATTCTGTTTATTTTGACGGATCAGGAGCGATATTTTGATCCGGCGAGTTTGCCGGGCGACTATTCACTACCTGGCCGTGAGCGACTGCGGCGCGAAGGTGTGACGTTCACCAATCACCAGATTGCCACCTCGGTATGCAGTTCCTCGCGATCGGTGATCTACACAGGCCAACATATCCAACAAACCGGTGTTTTCGACAACCTGGACTTTCCGTGGTCAAGTGAGTTGCCGCGGGATATGCCGACGGTTGGTAGCTACATGACGGTTGCCGGTTACTATTCGGCTTACCTGGGCAAGTGCCACTTCATTCACGAGTTTGAGGAGACAACTGTTGATCAGGCACCCGACATCAACATGTCGGATCTGAATAAGGCCATGCAAGAGTATGGTTTCAACGACTACGTTGGCATCGGCGACATTATTGGAATGACGAAAGGCGGATATCACACCGATGAGTTCACGACGTCGACGGCGACTCGGTGGTTGCGGGCGAAGGCACCAAACCTCGCGCAGGAGGGCAAACCCTGGTTTCTCTCGGTCAATCTGGTCAATCCCCACGATGTAATGTTCTTTAATACTGATCTACCTGGCGCTGAGCCAGTGCACGGTCAGCGGCACCTGTTGCCGATCAACCGGGCGCCCGCGCATTCAATATATCAGCAGAGCTGGGACATGCCATTGCCGGTGAGCCGAACCGAGAAATGGGACCAGCCAGGGAGACCCCAAGCCCATTACGAGTATCAGTTTGCCCGACAGACGCTGGTTGGCCAGTTCCCTTCTGAGGACGAGCGCTGGCAACGACTACAGGACTATTATCTGAACTGTATCGCGGACTGCGATCAGCACATTGCCAGAATACTGGACGAACTCGACCAACTCGGTCTTGCCGAGAATACTATCGTCGTTGTGACTTCGGACCACGGCGAGTTAGCCGGCGCTCATCAGATGCACGGCAAAGGAGCGACGGCATACAAAGAACAACTGCACGTACCGATGTGGATCCGGCATCCGGCCCACGCCGCGAGCGCCGGCAAGACCTGTCAGGCGGTGACATCGCACCTTGATATAACACCAACGATCATGGGCCTGGGCGGCGTTAGCGAAGGTCAGCGCCACCGCATTGCACCGCAGCTAAAGGGCAAGGACTTCAGTACGCATCTGGCGTCGCCTGACTCAGCGGGCAACAATGATGTCAGGGACGGCGCCCTCTATAACTTCAATATGTGGTTGTATCAGGACGCCGATTTGATGAGTCAGGTATATGACGCCCAGATAAGTGGGCAGAAGCCAGAGGACTTAGGTCTAAGCGTGAACCTCACTAATCGCGGTGCCATCCGTAGCATTACCGACGGGCGCTATCGCTACAGCCGATATTTCTCACCGTTGCAACACAACATGCCGACTTCCATGGAGCAAATATTCGAGTACAACGATGTCGAGTTATACGACTTGCGAGATGATCCTGACGAAGTGAAAAATCTGGCCGTTGATCAAAAAGCCAATGGAGACCTTCTGCTGGCAATGAATCAAAAGCTGACCGACATAATCGACGCAGAGGTTGGCGACGACGACGGAAGTTTCCTGCCGGACAACAAGAAAGGCTGGGCCATCACCCGTTTCGATCCCTGATCAGCACGCCGCCAGTTCGTCCGCGCTATGGACTGGCCGTAGGAGCGGCATCCTGCCGCGATTTGTAGGCATGTCGACCTGATGCGGCGAAGCTAGTCTTCCAGTCGCTTGCTAATCAGCCCGGCAATTACTGCTCCAATCAACGGTGCAACCCAAAATAACCACAGTTGCGAAACCGCCCAGTCGCCCACGAACAACGCCTGGCTCGTGCTGCGTGCAGGGTTAACAGAGGTATTTGTAACCGGAATCGTGACGAGATGCACCAGTGTCAGGCATAAGCCGATCGCGATCGGCGCGAACCCCGCCGGTGCTTTGCTACTGGTCGCACCCAAAATGACGAATACGAACATCATTGTGAAAACAATTTCCGCGGTGAGCGCTGCAGTCATCGAATAGCCGCCTGGCGAATGAGCACCGTAGCCATTGGCCGCGAAACCCTGGCTGACATCAAATCCAGATGCACCAGAGGCAATGACGTACAGGATACCGGCTGCAGCACACGCACCTACTAGCTGTGCAATGACATACCCGGGCACCTCGGAAATTGAAAATCGACCGGCTGTTGCCAGACCGACGGTGACAGCCGGATTCAGGTGGCAGCCCGAAATATGCCCTATCGCATAGGCCATTGTTACGACGGTCAATCCGAACGCCAGCGATACGCCGAGTAGACCGATACCGACCTCAGGAAATGCCGCTGCGAGCACTGCGCTGCCACAACCACCAAGAACAAGCCAAAACGTGCCGATGAATTCTGCGAAATGTTTTTTGTTCATTACTTTGCTCCGTAGACCTGCCCGCGATATCGGGTCTCGACTGACGATCAGTCTACGCCGATTCATCTTTAGGTTGAAATTGCAGCATCGGTTCCCGTCGAGTGTGCTGTATTCGCCGTAGGAGCGGAATCCAGCCGCGAATTGGTTCAAATCGGCCTGTATAATCGCGGCAGGATGGCGCTCCTACGCGTAGTCTCAACGGATAGACTGTGGCGACTTCGCTGCCCGTACGACTTACTGGTCATCTAACAGCCCCGGGAGGACGTATGACTGAAGAGAAGCAACGTGACGTTGGCCTACTTATCTTTCGCGTTACATTGGGAATCGTATTTATTGCCCACGGTTATCTGAAGGTGTTCATCTTTGGAATCAGAAATGCCATGGGAGTATTCGAAGCGCACACTGTCTGGCATATCAACATGATTCCAGGCTGGTTCGCGCCGCCCGCTGCCGTGATTGAATGGGTGGGCGGAATACTGCTTATTCTCGGCGTTAGGACCCGGCTGATTACTCCATTTCTAGCGGCAGTGGCCTTCGGTGCCGGTGCCGTACATTTTGAGAACGGATGGAATTACACGAGCAAACCGGATGGCGGTTGGGAGTACGGTATCTTCCTCGCCATTTGCTGTGTCGTTGCTTATCTGGTCGGGCCTGGAAAATATACGCTGAAGCACTTTATGGATAATCGATAGTAACGTCATCGCCCTGACGTACGTTCGTAGTCACGTACACAGCGCAGTGACCGGAAGTGCTGCGTTGTTGGCCCACGATTCGCGGCAGGATGCCGCTCCTACGTGAGTGTTGCGTTACGCCAGGAGCGTTGCTGTTAGCTGGCGATTTCGTTTAGCCGACCGGTCTCAACGTCATAAACAAAACCACGGATACTGTCTTTGTGGGGCACGAACGGACTCGACTGGATGCGTCGGACCGACTGCCGAACATCCTCTTCAGGGTCCGAAAACGCCTCAAAGGCGAATGGCGGTCGCTGACCGGTCTCTGCTTCGATCTGAGATTTCAGCGCGTCGTCCTTGAAGGTCAACATGCCGCAGTCGGTGTGATGGATCAGCACGATTTCAGTAGTGCCCAGCAGGCGCTGCGAAATGGCCAGCGAGCGTATGACATCATCACTAACCACACCGCCTGCGTTGCGGATCACATGAGCATCGCCTTCTTCCAGACCCAGCAAACGACCGGTCTCGATTCGAGCGTCCATGCAGGCAACGACCGCCACTTTCTTCGCCGGGGGCATGGGCTTGTCGCCTTTCGTGAAGTTTTCGGCGTAACTTTGATTGGCTTCCAGAAATTCGTTGGTCGCAGACATTGCGTGACTCCATGACAGTGATTTGGACTCAGGGATGTTACTGGTACCAAAATAGATGAGGAAATACCGCGTTGTTAGCCCGTTATTCCCTGCGGTGATATAGCCGGCAACCCTGCGATTGAGTGATAAAGTAGTGCTCAACTGGGAAGGACCTCTATATGCAACAGTCAATCGCTCATATCACATTGGTCGTAAGAGACTATGACGAGGCCATCGAGTTCTACACCAACAAACTGCACTTTTCGCTTGTTGAAGATACATATCAACCCGAACAGGACAAACGTTGGGTTGTTGTCGCACCGCCCAATTCGAGTGGGACGTCGTTGCTACTTGCCAAGGCGTCGAAGCCCGAGCAGGAGTCGTTTGTCGGCGATCAGGCGGGCGGCAGAGTCTTTCTGTTTTTAAGTACCGACGACTTTTGGCGTGACTACAACGAAATGGTGGCCCGCGAGATTCAATTCGTCAGGGAACCAAAAGAAGCTGAGTACGGAACGGTCGCCGTGTTTAAGGATCTCTACGGGAATCTCTGGGATCTGATTCAGTTTAACGGAGAGACCGTTTGAATTGCGTGAAAGCGAATCAACGCAAAATGTCACGCGCTAAACCGCGGCAGGATGCCGCGCCTACGGGTAATTGCGTTCTGCAGGATTGCCGGGTCTAAGCTCCGGCGTCATTACTCAACCGTAACGGACTTCGCGAGGTTCCTGGGTTGATCAACGTCCGTCCCTTTAAGTACAGCTACGTGGTATGCGAGTAACTGCAGCGGGATCGTATAGAGAATCGGCGCCTGAAAGTCCTGAATTTGTGCTGGCATGCGCATCGTGTGTATACCCACACGGTCACCGAACTGCACACGCGGATCAGCGAATACGTATAGCTCGCCACCGCGTGCACGAACCTCCTGCAAGTTGCTTTTCAGTTTTTCAAGTAACTCGTCATCAGGCGCAACCGCAACAACCGGCATGTCCTCATCAACCAGCGCCAGGGGCCCGTGTTTAAGCTCACCCGCTGCGTATGCTTCAGCGTGGATATAGGAAATTTCCTTGAGTTTCAATGCGCCTTCCATTGCGACCGGGTTCTGCACTCCCCGGCCAAGAAACAATGCGTGATGCTTGTCCGCAAAATGTTGAGCGAGTGTTTCGATGGCTGAGTCCAGCGCCAGCACTTGTTCTATCAGACCCGGCAGTTCTGCAAGCTGTGCGACCAGTGCACGCTCCTGCTTGTCTTCAATTCCGGCACGTCTTGCCAGCGCTATCGTCAGTAACGCCAGTGCCGTTAGTTGCGTGGTAAATGCTTTGGTCGAAGCAACCCCGATTTCCGGCCCGGCATGCGTCAACATCGTAAGGTCCGACTCACGCACCATCGAGCTTTCGGGCGAGTTACAAATGGTCAGCGTTGAAATGTAAGCGCTTTCTTTTGCTGCTCGCAACGCCGCCAGCGTATCGGCGGTTTCTCCCGACTGGCTGATCGTCACAAACAATGTGCCCTCGGGAACGACCGGCGATCGATAGCGATACTCGCTGGCGATTTCGACGCTGCAGGGGAGTCGGCAAAGTTGTTCAATCCAGTATCTTGCTACGAGACCTGCATGATAGCTGGTACCGCAGGCGACGATATGCACGCCCTTGGTCTTATCCAGCGCGTCGTTGGCTTTTGGGCCGAAGGCCGCATCAAGTACTTTGCCGTTCGCAATGCGCTCGTTCAGTGTCCGGGCAACGGCTTGTCCCTGTTCGTGAATTTCTTTTTGCATGAAGTGCCGAAAACTTCCGCGTTCGGCGGCATCTGCAGAAAGTTCGCTTTCTTTAGTCGGGCGCTCTACTACGTTATCGTCCTGGTCCCAGATCGTGACGTTCTTCTGTTCCACCAGTGCGATGTCGCCTTCTTCGAGAAACATAAATGTGCGCGTAACAGGAAGCAGCGCAGCGACATCCGACGCCACAAAATTCTCTCCGATACCAAGGCCGATCACGACCGGGCAACCCGCTCGCGCCAGCACGAGTTGGTCAACGTTTTTTGCACTCATGACAACAAGGGCGTATGCACCTTCAAGTTCTGCGACGGTGGCCTTGACTGCCGCCGGTCATTCGCCGAGTTCTTTCAGGTGATAAGCAATGCGATGCGCGACGACTTCAGTGTCAGTTTCGGATTCGAACACGTAACCCTGTTTCTTGAGGTCCGCACGCAGCTCTTCATAGTTTTCGATGATGCCGTTATGAACAATGGCAATGTCGCTGCCCGACACGTGTGGATGGGCGTTTGCCTCATTCGGCACACCGTGCGTGGCCCAACGCGTGTGCGATATTCCGGTGCCGCCTCTAATCGGGTTTTCATCCAGGGCGTTCTGCAGTTCCTGAACTTTGCCTACCCGGCGCAAGCGAGTGATCGAACTGTCTGCCTGCACCGCGAGACCCGCGGAATCGTAACCGCGATACTCAAGCCGGCGCAGACCTTCCATCAGGATTGGGACAACATTTCTCTCGGCAACGGCGCCGACAATTCCACACATTTAGTTTTCTCTCTGGCCCGGTCTCAAACTGCCCCGGTCATGGTCACAGGACCCAAAATCACACATTCACTTATTGTCGCAGTAATCGCGGCTAGTCAGAGTGCATCAGTTCGCAAAAATGAGCAACCTGCCGCTAAATTCGGCGCTTTTGGTTGGAAAATCAAGCTTTCTTTACGGGCTTTTTCCAGTTGGGAATGGTCATTTGCTTCGATCGCTCGAGGGTCAGGCTGTCCTTTGCAACAGGCTTGGTAATTGTAGAGCCCGCGCCGATCGTTGCCCCGGAACCCACCTCAATGGGTGCGACCAGGTTTACGCCCGAGCCGATAAAAACACCGTCACCGATCGTCGTCCGGTGCTTGTTCGCGCCATCGTAGTTACAGGTGATCGTGCCTGCGCCGATATTGACGCCCTTGCCGACCTCGGCATCACCAATGTAAGTCAGGTGATTCACCTTGCTGCCGTCGGCGACGGTGCTCTTCTTGATTTCCACGAAGTTGCCGACCTTAACGTTGTTTGCGAGCTCAGCACCCGGACGCAAGCGCGCGAAAGGTCCAATTTCACAGTCGTTCCCGGTTGTCGCACCCTCAATGTGGCAATTGGAGTGCACGACGGTGCCTGCCCCGAGCTGGCTGTCTCGTATCAGATTGTTGGATTCAATCTGAGTGCCATCGCCTAACGAGACATCGCCTTCGAACACAGCATTAATGTCGATAAAGACGTCTTTTCCGCAAGCAAGGTTGCCACGGATATCAACTCGCGCGGGGTCCGCAAAACCGACTCCTTGCGCCATAAGTTCATCGACGAGTCGAGCCTGTAAAGCGCGTTCCGCCTCGGCTAACTGCTTCTTGTCATTTATTCCCATTACTTCCACCCAGGTATCGGCTTTTACACCGTGTACGGTAATTCCATCGGCTACGGCCATCGCAATCACGTCGGTAAGATAGTACTCGCCTTGTGAGTTGTCGTTGCCGAGACTATTCAACCAGTTCTTCAGGTTCATCGCCGGACACAGCATGACACCGGTATTAATTTCGTTGACCGCGCGTTCGGCTTCTGACGCATCTTTGTGTTCAATGTTGCTCGTGACTTTGCCGTTCTCACGAATGATGCGGCCGTAGCCGCTTGGATCATCCATGTCGACGGTCAGTATCGCCATCTCATCTTCCGCTGTAGCGTTCAGCAGCCTTTCGAGTGTTGCCGGCATCAACAGCGGAACATCACCAAACAGTATCAGTACACGGTTGTCGTCAGGGGTATCCGGCATCGCCTGTTGCACAGCATGGCCGGTGCCGTTTTGCTCGGCTTGCAGTGCCCAGCGCATATTGTCGTTTGCGAATGCACTCATCACAATGTCTCCGCCGTGACCGTAAACGACGCATACATCATCGGCATTGAGCTCCGTGGCGCAGCCAACAACGTGTGACAAGAGTGGGCGACCAGCAAGTAGCTGCAAAACTTTCGGCAACTTGGAACGCATACGCGTTCCCTGGCCGGCTGCGAGGATGATGACACTTAGAGACAACTGAGAAACTCCCTGTTTCGTTGCCTGCGGATGATACCGCAAGACGGATGCCACTGGCGCGGCATTGGCGGGAGGATATCGACTATGTCGTAATGCTCGGGCTAGCTGTTCATACTGAGGTAACGCTCCCCGCGATCCGGCAGAACGGTGACGATCGTGTGCCTTGGGCCGAGCTCTTTCGCTATCTGTACTGAAGCGAGGACATTGGCCCCTGATGATATTCCTACCAACAGGCCTTCTTCACGGCTAAGCACGCGTGAAGCGTCAATGGCATCTGCTGTCTTTATGCGCACTACCTGATCGATCTCGTCGAGATTGACGAGCGGAGGAATGAAGCCGTCGGCAAGCCCCTGGATGCCATGGCAACCGCGCTCTGCGCCCGACATGCCCGCCGACTCGTAGCGTT
>PVMK01125067.1_pt1 | contig 11128 bp, 7 predicted proteins | sample 1853481 | NCBI WGS metagenome assembly PVMK01 (sample SAMN08533507, study PRJNA380276) | Marine sediment metagenome, whole genome shotgun sequencing project. | reverse complement strand
GCATTGCGAGGGCGCTGAGCAAGATCTGTTTGTGGGTGCGTGCGTCGTATTGACATGGGTACCCCGTTTCACGTTGATGTGTTGGGGAGCAATAATTTTTCTGGAGGCAGTGATCTCCAAGCTGATCGTGGTCATGGCATGCCTGTGGGCGGGAACCGGGAGTGGTTTCGCGCAGGAGATCTTCAGCGACGGTTTCGAATCGGGAGGCCGGTTGAACTGGTCGAACCTCGTGGCCACATGCGCAATCCCTCCTGAAGCGGATCTCGAGGATGTCTCGAGCCCCACGACCGTTGTCGGCAGCGGGACTCCGGGAAGCTGCACCTCCGCTGCATTCGTCGACGCGGTCGCTCAGGGCGGCATCATCACCTTCGATTGTGGCCCGGATCCGGTCACGATCACGCTCGAGGAGACGGCCAGAGTTTTCAACGACACGGGGCCCGAAATCGTTATTGACGGCGGGGGGCTGATCACGCTCAGCGGAGGAGGCGGCCATCGCATTCTGTATATGAATACCTGCGACCCAGACCAGGTGTGGACCACACCTCACTGTCAGAACCAGGACCACCCTCGACTCACGGTGCAAAACCTCACGTTTGTCGATGCGAACTCGAAGAACGAACTCGTGTACGACGGGGGAGGTGCCATTTGGGTTCGCGGCGGCAGGTTCAAGGTCGTCAACTGCCGCTTCTTCAGAAACGTGTGTGGTGACGAGGGGGCTGACCTCGGCGGTGCGGGGATTCGGGTGTTCAGTCAATACGAAGGTCTGCCGGTCTTTATTGTGAACTCGCAGTTCGGCGGAGCCGAAGGGTCGGGCAATACGTGTTCGAACGGTGGCGGGATCAGCAGTATCGGCGTTTCCTGGACGATCATCAACAGCTCCTTCTATCGCAACCGGGCGATAGGAAATGGCGGCAATCCACCCCTTCCGGGCACACCGGGAGGTGGCAGCGGCGGCGCCATCTACAACGACGGCAATACCATGACGCTGTCCATTTGCGGTACGCGCATCGAGTACAACGAGGTCAACACCCACGGCAGCGCGATATTTTTCGTCACTAACGACCACTCAGGGAACATCGTCATCGACAGCTCGGTCATCACCAACAACATTGGCGGCTCGTGGTATCCCACATATCCCCAGATATCGAACCACTTCGACACACCCATCGATGTGCTGACGTCGATCATCAGATAGGTCGCTACGAAGCTCGATGGAACCTACGAAATACCCCCCGGCTCGTCAGACTGAGGTCACGACGCAACAATTCGAAATGCGGCGCCCATCTTTGGCCCTCTGGGACCGCCGAGCTCCAGCTCGGCATCTTTCCTGTCGGCCAGCAGATCACTGCGTGACGGGTGTGTTCATGTTCCGTGTGGCGCCGTTTTCGGGCGAGAACTTGCCCAAATATCTCACCGGGCGACCACTGCGGACCCGGCAGGAATGTTCAGTTTTTTAACGATTCTGGGCGGTGACTGCCACAGGAACCTCCGAGCCCGGTGGCCCATGAGGACTGGGGCTTTGCTGAGTCTTTCGTTATTCGAACGGACCAGGTGAGCTACATATCCTGAGATCCGGCAAAGTCAGCCTTGACGACGGCTCCGATTCGGAACTCGCCGTCGGCCGCAAAGCTGAGGAAACGGATGCCGAGTCCGTTGAAATCGTCGCGTTCAACCTGTGCCCGGCGCACCACCTCCCCCTTGGCCACTATCGGGTTATCCCTGTCTCCAATGTAGATGGAGATTACCACCTGCTCTCCCATCCCGAACAGCGTGTCAGTCTTCATCAACAGGCCTGACATAGAAAGATCGACGATCTCACCGAACGCCTCCTCGGTGCAGTCGGCGACAGAGGTCCGGATGCGGGTGGAGAGACGAGTTTCGGTCCGCGGTGCGATGTGGAGGAGCTCCGCCATCTGCTGATCGATGAGCGCGGGGGGATGGTCGAGGAGCATGACCTTGTTGACGCCGCGGCCGATGAGGCTGCGAGCCGCTTCGGCGCTGTGGTATTCCGCAACCACGAGGATCGAGGTCGAGCGGCTCGCCGAATCCTCGTCGCGAATCATCGCAACGAGCTCCTCGAGACGTGCCTTCCTGGGCTCGGCATCAAAGATCACGAGGTCGAACCGCTGCGACCGGGCGCGCTCGACCGAGTCTTCGGGCGCCGCCACCCGGACAACCTTGAGCTTGTGACGGTAGAGAACCGGGGCGAGCGCCTCGAAGGGACCCGTCCTGATCCCGGCTACCAACACCAATAACTTCGTTTTGACCATCGGTCCCCTCTCACAGCCCCGAATCTATGGGTTTTCGTGGTCATTCGGAGCCCCCACTATACCGAGTCAGCGCGTTTCGGCAAGATCTTCTGCAGACCGGAATCTGGCGCCAGGCGTCGATGTTTTTGTCCCGTCGATCGGCGCATCGGTGCCGGCTCCTTCCAACTCAGTAGGCGGCTCTAACCCGCACTTCTCACCAGGTATCTACTGCGGGCGGCGAATGGTAGCGATCTGTCGTGCTTTTCGCAAATCGTGCTCCTCAACGTAGTGCGACTTGGCCTGCGTCGCCCGATTCCAGAAAATTCCAACATCTCACTACCCTTCGCCGCCCTCGTCACGAGACCCGGTGAGATGCGCGGGCTAAGTGTGCGAGCCTGACCTGGTGTCCGTAAAAGCTTCCGAACACCGTGTTAGCCTGGAGTTGAACAAAAGGAACGTCCTGTCCCTGTTCGTCGAACAGTCCGATGGGCTAAAACGTAGCAGCGTTCTGCAGATCGCCGGTCGCAGTAGCGAGGTGGTGAGATATGCAGGCTTGAAGGCCCGGGGTTGTTGGCTGGCAGGCGGAGGCGCTTTGGAGCGATCGAAAGAAGAAGTCCGTTCGGCCGGTGAGTTCTTGCGGCTGGTTGTGAAGACCCGCAAGGTGCTGCGCCTGTATGAGAGCGAGAACGAGGTCTCGAGACGCCTTGAAGAAACTTTGGCGACGACCACAGCCGAACATCTCGAAGAGTGGGGGCCGTGCGAGCTGAACGTCTTCGAGGCGGAACTCAGGCTCGGCGACGCCACCGTCTACCGGTCTGAGGAGCGAGCCCACAACATCGCCTTTCCGCTATTTCGCGACGGAATAAGGCAGCTCACCCTCCTGCCGGGTATCGACCGTCTGGAGCTCCACGATCTGTTGACGGCGATCAACCGCGTGGACCGGGCATCCAACACCGACGAGGATCTGGTGACGATCTTCTGGGAACGTGACTTCACCCACATCCGATACGTTGCGATCGAGGAGTTGCGCGAAGCCGGTAGCGGCGTGAGCGTCGAGGAACAGCTGGGGTCTGGTCAGACGGGGAGCGGGCCAACGTTGGGTGACGCCGATCTCGAAGACCTCAGTCAACCAGTGAGCCATCTGCCGATCGAAGCGTGCTTGCTGACTGAGCAGGAGGCCGAACAGTTGGGGCAGCAGTTGGCGGAGCAGGAGGATCTCGACCTGGCGAGGGTCATCATCGACCTCGCCATCGATCTCACGCTGCTTTCGGAGGAGGAAGAAGCGCGCGAGAAGATCGCCGCGGGAGTGGTCACCATTCTCGATCAGAGGATTATCGAGGGGGCAGTCGGCGAAGCGATCGAGGCGGTGGGGATCCTCGATGAGTTCGCGGAGACGGAGCTGGCCGAGTCCGCCCCGGTGGTGGCTCTGCGCGACCGGGTTCTGCAAGATCTTGCGGAACCGAAAAGGCTGGCTGCCCTTCTTGACAAGGCCGAGACCAGCGGCGTTCAGCCCGGTCTGCTGCGTTACCTGCTCATGCGTCTCGGTGAGTCGGCGCTGCCCTCGATTGTCGCGGACCTGACCGAGCTGAAAAGCGAGCACCTCCAGGCGGTTGCGGCAGAGGTAATCCTCGCGGCCGGCCCGGTCGGCATCCGCCACCTGGTGGACTATCTCGAAGCCGGCAGCGCAAACGACCCCGATATTTTCCAGGCGATCCTCCAGGTGTTGCGCAGGATACCCGCCGACGAAACGGTGGAGGTCGTCGAGCGCCTGCTCCAGGTGTCGGACCCGCCAATGCGGAGACGGGCGCTACGAGACCTCGGACCATACCGCGAAGGCAAGGTCGGAGACCTCTGGCTGCGGCTACTCGGCGACGAGGATGAAAAGGTGCGGATGCAGGCCGTCTCCGCGATCGTACGCGGCGGTGTGCCGGCAAACGTTGAACACCTGATGCACAGGGCGATGGACCCGGGATTCGCCACCCGAAGCGAAGAGGAGAAGAGGCACCTGATGATCGGCATCGGGCGGCTCGCCAGGGACGAGGCGCTCGGTTGGTTCGAACAGCTTCTTGGCACCCTCAAGGGTGGTTTCTTCGCTCCGCGCAGAGACCGGGAAATGATACTGGCGGCCGTGGCCGGGCTGCGCGCAGTCGGATCGCAGAGTGCCTCCAAGCTCCTCGGGGAACTCGCCCGCAGTGGCAGCCGTCGTGTTCGCGCGGCCTGCCGACCGTCGATGGAGATGTCGGAGAAGCGGAAATGACTCGCGCGGACGACACCCGTCGGGCATCCTCTCCCGAGACCCGGGCGCTTCTCGATCTCGCCCGCAACGCCGTGCAGCAAATGGTCGTAATGATCCGCAACTCACAGCTCTACGATCCGGAGAACGAGGTCTTCGAGGAACCGATCAGGCGAATCCGATCGACGGTGCAGGCAGCGATCGAGCTCGATGGGAAGTTCAACCTCGAAATCGACGGATTCGAGGTCTTTGTCAACGGAATCCGAGTCCGCGTCGATCTGCGGAACGTTCACCTCTTCAGATTTTTTGTCGAGGAGCTGACCCGGCGTGGCCTCGGCGGTCTGGGCTTTCCCGCGGCTCCCGATGCGTGGGCCATGGCAACCTTTCTCGGTCTCCTGGCAAGTGTTCCGAACGACTCGAAAGACCATACCTCGGAGTTCAACCGGAGACTGAATGAAGCCGACGCCACGGGGATCGTCGCGCTTCCTCTTCGTCGGCACGAGGACAGACGGCCGACCGATCGCCGCCAGCGGGCGATCGAGACGTATCAACAGGCCCTTGATTTTATTCGTCACAGCATGATCAACCTCGAATCCCCGGCCGACGTCAACGTGCGCGAAGCAAAACGCATGATCTACAAGCTCGTTGATCTGAGCTATGAGGGCGGTGGCGGGTTTTCGATCCTGGGTCTGACGGCCATCAAGGGCCACGACGAGTACACCTTCAACCACATGGTCAACGTCTGCATCCTCGCGATCGCATTCGGCCAACGCCTCGGACTTACGCGCGACCAGATCTCCCGGCTCGGCCTGTGCGCGCTGTACCACGACTTCGGCAAGCTCAATGTTCCAGTGGATATTCTCGCAAAACACGGGCCGTTGACCGATGAGGAATGGGCGGTGATGGGCGATCACACGGTGGTCGGAGCGCGCGAACTGTTCCCGATGATCGCCAATGATCGTGATGCCGTGCCGCGGGTTCTGACGGCGCTCCAGCATCATATCGGCTACGACGGCAGCGGCTATCCCAGACTGCGAATGCGCACCGATCCGATCCTATTCGCTCGCATCGTAGCGATCGTGGACACGTTTGACGCCATGACCACAAAACGCGTGTACCAGCATGTGTTCCTGCCGGACAAGGTGCTTGCCCTGCTGCAGAAGGCGTCAGGTGCGAAGTACGACCCACTTCTGGTCAAGGCGTTCATCGCGTGCATCGGAATCTACCCGGTCGGATCGGCCGTCTTGCTGAGAAGCGGCGAAGTGGGAGTGGTCTGCGAGCCCAATCAGGATCCCACATGGGTCCACCGCCCAAAGGTCCGATTGGCCACCGACACGGATGGGAACCCGATCCCCGACAACGTCGTCGATCTGGCCGACCCTCAGAACACCTCCAACTCCATCATGCGGTGCGTCGACCCCGAGATCTTTGGCATCAACGCTGCTCACTTCGCAATTTGAGGAAGGAAGTAGGGCGGTCGAGTCCGCTGCGTTTGGTTGCCATGAGAACCTCCCCGCACGGGTGCTATGTCGTTCTGTTGATTTGCGAGCCAAATCGGGAAAGACGCAACCCGGCGGTCGTGAGGCCCCGGTGGCACCCTATGACGTCACACCGTACAATGGAGGTCCCTGGACCGAAATTCGCGTGCGACGACCTTGGGGAGGCGTATTCCATGACCAGCCATCAGGTCTTCGTCCTCTCGGGAGGCTTTGGGAGCAGCGGAGAGCGACTCGTCCGCACTGCACTGGCACAGTTTCCGGACCAGGAGGTCGCGGTCACGGTCATTGGACAAGTCCGCGGCCGGAACGACCTGGACAGCGCCGTCGACGCCGCTTCGTCTTCAGGTGCAACTGTCGTTCACACCCTCGTCGATGCCAAGCTCCGGACCGAGCTGACGGTTCTCGCGAAAGATCGTGGTGTGGTCGCGGTCGATGCAATGGGTCCACTCCTCGACGCCCTCACGGCAATGTTCGGCCAGCGGCCCGAAGGGCTTCCCGGCCGCTATCGCAGAATCCACGAGGACTACTTCCAACGCGTCGAGGCGACCGAGTTTTCCGTCCACCACGACGATGGCCGGAATCCTAATGAGCTGCACCTCGCCGACATCGTCCTGATCGGTGTCTCGCGATCCGGCAAGACGCCCCTCAGCATGTACCTCGCCATGCGGGGCTACAAGACCGCAAACGTGCCGCTGATCACCGCGCTGGAACCTCCGAAAGAGCTCTTCGAAATCGATCGCCGCAGGGTGGTGGGTCTCACCCTCGATCCGGAGCGGCTGGTGGCCTATCGCCGCAGACGGCAGAAGGACCTAGGCTCCGGAGCGTCGATCTCGTACTCGGATCCCAAGCTGATCGTCCGCGACCTCGAGTTTGCACGCCGGATCGTGCAGCGGGGCCGGTTCGCGTCGATCGACGTGTCCATGAAGCCGATCGAGGAGAGTGCCAACGAGGTCGTCGCCTGGGTCGGCGCCGCACCGGGCTGATCCTCACCCTCCATCGGTGCCACGGCGTAGTGCGACTTGTCACGGCGTAGCCCAAAGGGCGGAGCCGGAAGCACGAAACCGGGTAGGCGGGTGTACAAAGCGTTCAATCATTCCGCACGGATCGTCCCGAAGCTGGAAGCTCGGCTCCAACCCTCATCCAAACATCAACGAATCCTCATCGTGCCATCAAGCGCGGCAGGTGTCCGGATCCCATCTTGGATATGACCGCTCAGCCGTTGCAAGGGCCCAGCGGGATACCCAAGAGGAAGGGAGACTGACACATGTCGACTCGAGACATTCTTCGAAGTGTCGCGGTCATGGTTGTGGGCGCCGCATTGTTGCTCGCGCCAACCGGGTCCGCATTTGCCGATGAGGAGAAACCGACCGGGTCCGAGACGGCCACCGAGGAGCAGCCAACCGGGTCCGCGAAGGTCCGCGAAAGAAACTGGAGGGTGAGGCTCTTCGGTGCGATCGCCGGCAACAACGGTGGGGTCGTGGTGACATCCGGTGCTCCACATGCCGGCGTGGCGATCAATGGTGGCGCAGGCGCCGGCGTCAACTTCGAGTACCGCTACTCGCCGCGGATGGGCTTCGAGATCGGCGCGATGGCGGTTGGCGGAAACGTCCGTGTTGGCGTGGGGAGAGAGTATCGCCGGTACGGCGCGGGCGTCGAGGTAGACGGGTATCTGCCGGTTACGTTCGCCCTCAATTACCACCCGCTCAAGAACTCCGAGATTGTCGATCTCTATGTCGGGCCCCTGGTGGCTTCCACTTTCGTCAGCAGCGTCGGGGTCGGGCCGGGGGTCGTCGTCGAGTCGCGGGTTGATTTCGGCCTGGGTGCGAACCTCGGCGTTGACATCAATTTCGGTAGGAGAAGCCGTTGGTCATTCAACTCGGCCTTCAAGTACATCTCGAATGTGACCAACAGCGGCGACCGCGATTCCCGATTCGATTTTGATCCTTTGATCTTCAGCTTCGGTTTCGGTTTCAGGTTCTAATGGCTTGCAGATCAAAAGCTGTAGACGAAAGAAGCCGATCCGATAACGGCTCGTTCAGAGATGTCAACGCCGGCGTCGATCTGGAAGCGTTTGAAGGCGAGTCCGACGCCGAACGCCCCATGGCCCAGATCGTCGCTGTGGAATGAGTCCTTCACTTCGTGGGAGGCAACGATGTCATGGCGACGACCGGACTCGCGCCACAGGCCGGCCCGGAATACGGGCACCACCTTCCACCGCAGCACGGCGTACTCGACGCCGAGGTGGTACTCGGAGCCTCCTTCGGTCACGGCGTGTCCGTCCTGGAGAGGGTCGGTCGTGCCCCCCACGAGGTCCCACTCAAAGCCGACCGTCAGAGCGCCGGCCTTCGGCCGGAAGGCGACTCCGACTCCGTACTCGTTGGGGAAGGAGAAGCCCGTCGAGGCCGCGCGTGATTCGAATTCGGGCCCCTGTCGATAGAACCCCGCCAGGTTCCAGGCCCGGGAGACGTTCCATAGGACACCCGCGCTGAGACCCCAGTCCGCGTCCGAGAATCCGGTCAAACCGGCCACCGGCGAGCGGTCGCCGACGAAGTAGCTCAGCCCGGCCCCGAGGCTCAGGTGCTCGCCGATCTCGAAGGCGGCGGCGGCGGCGTAGCTTCTGACGGTGAACTCCTGCGTCAGGGTGCCCGGGTAGGTGACTGTGAATCCGACGCTCGCCAGTTGATGTGAGTACAGCGCGAGAGCCCAGCTCCGAGAGGGGTAGACGAAGGAGAAGAAACCGAGACCGGACACTCCATTGGCGAGATTGTATGGGATTTCTCTGTCGAGCCTCGATGCCGTGCCTCGGAGCTCGACCGAGATCTCCGGCCGCAGGATCTGGACCAGACCGGCCGGGTTGGCAAACGCCGCCGTGGCGTCGTCGGCGATGGCCACGAACGCGCCCCCGAGGCCGATGCTCCGCGCGCCCGGATTGGTGAAGACTGTGCCGGTGATCCCCGAGCTGTCCTGAGACCAACACGGGAGTGCGGCCACCGTCATGCCAACCAAGAGGGCGACGGTGCGAGCTGTCTGCCGCACGTCACGAATCCTGTGGCGCGGTCGGGTCGAGTCGGGGTGCGCCGGCGTGATGGGTGCCACTGATCACGGCCTCAAACCGTACGAAAACCGGAAGCCGCCATCACGAGCGCGAGCGCGACCGGGACGATCGGTGGGGTGGTCATTGGGCCTCCGATTCAGGGTTTCGTTGTGGGATACGATCTCGGCGAAGATTGGTTGCGCGCAACACGGTTCAGCCGATTGAATATGTTACAGATCCCAAAATCTCGTTGTGGGCAAGGAACAGGAGGCGGTTAGATTTCCGCCTCGACATCGATGATTGGGGCGATTGGGTGGAGGGTGAAGGACCCGCCACCACTCGGTGACAAAACCGCCCAGCTGTTCGGCCATCCTGAAGGAACCGGATTCCTGGGTAGCGGAACAGCTGGCACCTTTTTTGTATTGACTGAGTCTGCGTCTCGCCATACAATGCATCAAATAGCATCCACAGACAGAGGGGTGGTTATGGCTGAACGCCAGTCCGTGTCGGCGACACAATCCATTTTGTTGAGTCTTGTTGCGCTGGTATTCGTGTCCGTGGTTCCGGCCGCGGCTCAGGACAAACCGGGCATCAAGTTCTTCGGCGAGGTCAACATCAACTTTCGCGACTCCGCGTTCGAGGAGCTCCGGCTGACGGGCCCCTTCCCGCCGGAGTTCTGGGGGCCGGGAGACGACGGGGTCTATCTGCGTACCGTGGATCCGGGCTCGCACTACGAGCTATCCGATGTCGAGCTGGGTTTCGACGTCACCCTGTCTGACCGGTGGGCGGGGCGGGTCCTCGTCCACGTCGAAGATCTGTACAACCGCAACCCCACGTCCATCGACGATCGAATTTTCGTGCGCGAGTTTTGGCTGCGGTATGGCCAGGTGGACCGGCGGTTTCGCAAGCTCAAACCGTGGGCGGGCTACGTCTCGGTCGGCAAGGCGCCGCGGTTCGCCAAGCAGATCGTGCGTCACCTCGAGAGCTATGGCCTGTGGGGAACCGCGGTCAATCGGTTCGAGATCCCGCAGGTCCAGCTAGGACTCAACCTGGGCGGCAGCTTTTATCTGCGTGGTCAGTATGGCGTCGGTGCACCGTTGTTCATGCGGGACCCCAACGCGTTGGCGGGGGACAACGGCACCCTGGAGCGGGTCCCGGGCGCCAACGATCCCAAGTACAACTCGGGGTTCCCGATTCTCTACGATGCGAGGCCGCCCAACTTCAGCCTCGACGGAGAGCCAGAGATCGGTGCAGGCCTCGGGTGGCGGTGGGCCGGCGAGGATGGCAAGAAATCGGTCGATGCGATGGCGTGGTATTACGGCCGAACGCTCGAGGATTCGGACGAGGCTCCCGAGATCGAGGGCACCTTCTACCAGGGTGACATCGAGCTCCTGCGCGGCGGCGGCTGGCCTTTGCCCTGGGAGGGCGACGAGAAGTGGGAGGCGGGTCTCAATGTGGAGTGGCGGCTGAACCGTTGGGTGGGTTTCGCGCAATTCGTAAAGCAGGACATTGCGGGGTTGGTCCGCCAGGGCTTCGAGATCGAAACCGCCTACCACATTCCGGTTCCGGCGTTATTCGCGGCGTGGGACACGCCGGTCCTCAATTGGATCCGGCCGGCGATTCGGTACTCACAGATCGAAAACGACTTCTGGGTGACGGGCAAGTTCTTCACGCCGTCCATGTTCTGGAACTGGCGCAAGCTCGATCTGGGGCTCCGCATCGGCATTGTTCGCACTTCCGACCTGACGATCGAGTACTCCTTTAACGAAGCCGATCTCCGCCACGGTCGCGTGTTGAATCCCAACGAGTGGCTCGTCACCTGGCGGGTCTTCTGGTAACGTCCCAAGACGCCAAAGGCGTAAGTTCTTAGTTTTGAGTTTTTAGTTTTGAGTTCCCCCCACCCACCCACGGTCACTCGAGGTCGTCAATTGGTCACCACAATTTGGACTGCTTTACTTTCTTCGGTAGAACAACTTACGGCGATCGCAGCATGATTTTGCCTCGAATTTTCGAAGATGTTGGGGGATAAGGCGCTACGCCTAACGCCCTCACTTCCTAACTTCCTAACCTTCTCGTCACCATTCCGTGACCAGCACCTCCCGAAGTGTTTGGT
>PVMK01118421.1_pt1 | contig 11130 bp, 10 predicted proteins | sample 1853481 | NCBI WGS metagenome assembly PVMK01 (sample SAMN08533507, study PRJNA380276) | Marine sediment metagenome, whole genome shotgun sequencing project. | reverse complement strand
AGACACTGATCCTAATGCCCGGATAAACGCCCTCGTTGGCTGCAACCGGGGTCCCCGACAGGGTCCCGGTCGCCGGATCGAAGCTCAGCCAGGCCGGCTTGCCGCTGACCGCAAAACTCAACGGGTCATTGTCCGGGTCACTGGCCGTCGGCGTGAAGCTGTACAAAATGCCGACCGTGACGTCGGTCGGCGGCGTGCCACTGATCGTCGGCGCCCGATTCGGCAGGCCGTTGACCGTGATTGAAAATGCCGCCAGCGCCGCACTGTCGGCGCCGTCCGAGACACTGATCTGGATGCCCGGGTAAACGCCCTCGTTGGATTCAACCGGGGTCCCCGACAGCGTTCCAGTCGCCGGATCAAAATTCAGCCAGGCGGGCTTACCGCTGACAGCGAAACTCAGCGGGTCATTGTCCGGATCACTGGCCGTCGGCGTAAAATGGTACAGATTGCCCACCGTGACCTGGGCCGGGGCGGATCCGCTGATTGCCGGCGCCCGGTTCAACAAACCACTGACCGTAATCGAAAAGACCGCCAGCGCCGCACTGTCGGCGCCATCCGACACACTGATCTGGATGTCGCTATAAACGCCCTCATTGGTTTCAACCGGGGTCCCCGACAGGGTCCCGGTCGCCGGATCGAAGCTCAGCCAGGCCGGCTTGCCGCTGACTGCAAAACTCAGTTGATCGCCATCCGGATCACTGGCCGTCGGCGTGAACAAATAGGGGTTGCCGGCCGTGACCTGCGTCGCCGGTGATCCACCGATCGTTGGCGCCCGGTTTGGCAGGCCATTGACCGTGATTGAAAATGCCGCCAGCGCCGCACTGTCGGCGCCGTCGGACACGGTGATTTGGATGCCGGGGAAAACCCCCTGATTTGCGACGCCCGGTGTGCCCGACAGGATGCCGGTCGCCGGATCAAAACTCAGCCAGGCCGGCTTGCCGCTAATCGCGAAACTCAATAGGTCGCCATCCGGATCACTAGCCGATGGCGCGAAGCTGTACGAATTGCCCACCGTGACCTGAGCCGGGGCCGAGCCGCTGATCGTCGGCGCCTGATTTGGCAACCCGTTGACCGTAACCATAAACGCCGCCAGCGATACGCTCATTACGCCGTCCGACACCGTGATCTGAATCCCAGGATAAACGCCCTCATCTGCGCCCTACCGGTGTCCCCGCCAGGGACCCGGTCGCCGGATTAAAGCTCAGCCAGGCCGGCTTGCCGCTGACTGCAAAACTCAGTTGATCGCCATCCGGATCACTGGAAGTCGGCGTGAAACTGTAGGGGTTTTCTACGGTGACCTGCGTCGGCGGTACGCCATTGATCACGGGGGGCTCGTTCGGTCCTGAGCTGACGTTCCCGCCGCCCTGCCTGACGGTACTGTTCACGACCTCAAGTTCCGCGGCGGTCGCAAGACTCGCCGTAAGCACAGCCGAATCAAGGAGATCGCTGCTCCCAACAGGCAACACCACCAGCGCATCGGCAGGCGTAGCACCTGGCTGAATCCGGTCGAGCGACTCCCGCACGAGCAAAATGCTGGCATCCGGCAAAAGATTAAATGCAGCATCCGTCGCAATACGGGCCTGCGACAGAATCTGTGTCGTGGCAGTAACGGAACCGGTTAAGGCAACACTCGGTTCGCCAGCCATGATTTGTTGTATCGCGCTATCCATTGATTGAGTCACGTCGGTTCCACCGACATTCAATCTGTTTGTCAGTGTTTCAACGATGACCTGGGCGGACACGACGTTCACCACTGCTGCGATTCTTGGGTCGGCTCCCCCGGCACCACGCCCATCAAGGACGCCGTCAACCAAATCAGCGCTAAGCGCTTCCAATATTTGCCCCGCTCCGGTTGACTGCCCAACGGAAATAAGGGCATCCCTGGTGCGACGAATGACTTCGCCGAGTGCCTCGCTGGCCTTAACAACGGCGGCGATGTTTTCGGCTGTAATTTCTGTTCTGATGGGATCAGCGACGAGGCGCGCATCCAATCCAAAACTAAATACGGATGCAACAATCGATGTAGCCCGGTCCAGGTTTCCGATTGACAAACCGCCATCCATTTTCTCGGCGATCCTGACGATAATCGTTCCAAACGGATTCAGGTTTGCGATATTAAGAACCCCGGGCTGCATGACCGCGGCAATCATCGGAAAATCAGGCCGGCTTCCGGTCACGAGGTCCAATCCATCTGATACTCTTGCCATCAGCGGGAACTCGTCATCGTTCGCAAGAATAGTCATCGTATAGCGCGACTCAGCGTCACTGTTTATATTGGAAATAATCTGGCCATTCTTACTCAGAAGCAAAACGTTGCCGCCCACGATAGGACCATCTCCAACACTGCCGGAAATTGTTGTATCCCGGCTAACATTACCGACGGCACTCGTGTCTGTGCTGCCACCACCGCAACCGGCCAGCATCAAAAAAACCGAACAGAAAAGTAAGGTAAGGTGGGGCGCGGTAATTCCGGATTGCTGCATTGTCTTTGCTCCACGGACCCAGGCTGCAAAATCTACGAGCAGACCGGAAATTCGGTGATGCAAATGACCGAGGAAATATGAGGCGCACGAGCGCAGGTTTCGGCTCGATAAAATCGGGCCGCGACTGGCACTGGCAACCCCGCTGTCATAGGCTATTCCCTTAGACCGGTGGCTTTGCGTCCCTGCCTTTCAGCAGGTTTGCCCTGTTTCAGAACCTGAATACGATTTAATCTAAATAGTCACCCTTTCGTCCGTACAAACTTCCTCAGAAGAACGCAGCCTGAAAAGGGCGAAGAACTCGAGATATACCGATTGGCACAGTGCACCGGAAAAGGTGCCTACGAATTTTCGGTAACCCCGCTGCCCTAGGTGAACCCCTTAGACCGGTGGCTTTGCGTCCTCGCCTTTCGGAGAGTTTGCCTTTGTCAACGAAGCCGATAGTAATAAAATAAAGCGTCGCGAAAATTCGTTTTTGACAAAAAGCGGAAAATTTTTTGGATAAGACGATTAAGTCAAGGCAAACCGCCGGTAAAGTAAAACTTCTGGCCTATTATGAAATACCCAAACAATCGATCGCTATGTTAAGGTGAAATTTATGGAAAAAATAAAGGTTTTGTAGTTAATGACGCTCCAGTTCAACACCATCGCATTAATGGGTAACTGCAGTGCGCCCGGAGTGTTGGAATCTATCCGAATCCTGGCGGAATACCTGCCTACTCTCGGCGCTCAAGTCATTATCAACACCGACGAAGACATACCCGACCTTCCAGACACCACTACAAGGCTGGATGCCAGCAGAATGACGGAAACGGCCGATCTCGTAATCGCCGTGGGCGGTGATGGATCCATGCTTACGGCAGCAAGGGCCGCGGCAAGCGCAGATATTCCGTTAGTCGGCATTAACCGCGGCCGACTGGGCTTTTTAGCTGACGTCAGCCCAAGCGACAAACTCGAGTCGTTGGACCATATTCTGGCCGGCAATTATGACAGCGAAAAACGCATGCTGTTAAGGGCCGATATTATTTCAAAGGATGGCACAACAGATTGCGGCTCGGCATTGAACGATATTGTAATCAAGCGGCACCAAATCGGACGCATGCTGGATTTTCGAACCAGTATCGATGGCCGCTATGTAAACACCCATGGTGGTGATGGATTTATTGTCGCCACTCCGACCGGATCGACTGCGTACGCCCTGAGTTGCGGTGGCCCAATCGTAACCCCCAATCTCGATGCGGTGGTCCTGACGCCAATATGTCCACATACACTGAGCGACAGGCCGTTGGTCATTCCGGCAACCAGCGTGACAGAGATAGAACTTGCCGAGGGTCATGCGGATAACGCCGAAGTGAGTTGTGACGGCGAAGTGACGGGCTACCTTGGAACCGGACAAACACTGCGGGTCGAGGCTGCCGCACACCGGGTCGAACTGATCCATCCTTCGGGTTATGACTACTACGAAATTCTGCGAAATAAACTTTACTGGGGCCGCGGCAACCGGAAATCTTTGGCCAACATGTGAAAGTTTCGTGTTAACGCAGCTTCATATTCACAATCTAGCGGTCATCGACGCAGTGGACGTCGAATTCGATGCAGGTTTTACCGCACTGACCGGGGAAACCGGCGCGGGAAAATCGATACTCGTCGATGCGCTCGCCCTGGCACTCGGCGAACGCGCTGACAGCAATGCCATCAGAACCGGGGCCGACCGTTGTGAAATTTCGGCAACGTTTGACCTCAGCCTACGTCCGGACCTACTCGCCTGGTTAACGAATAACGACCTGGACGAAGAAGACGAATGTATCGTGCGCCGAATAGTGACTGCCGAAGGCCGCTCCAGGGGATATATCAACGGGCGCACCGTGCCGATGCAAACCTTGCGTGAACTCGGAGACCAACTGGTCGATATCTGTGGCCAGCAGTCCCACCAATCACTGCGCCGCCCCGAAATGCAGCGCTGCATTCTCGACCAGTATGGAAGCCACGATGCCTTGCTGGCAGAAATGAGTCAATCCTACGAACAATGGCAAGGCGTCCAGGCCGAGCTAGACGCGCTGAACCTGGCCCAAAGGGACAAAACAGAACGACAAGATCTTTTGAGCTATCAGGTCAGTGAACTGCATGCGCTGAACATTCACGAAGGCGAAGTGGAAGCCCTGACGGGAGAGCACCTCCGCATGTCAAACAGCCACCGCATCACCGACGGTTTGACCAATGCGTTACAGCACCTTTACGAGGCCGATACAGGAACCGCATACTCATTAATCAGTTCCGCGAAAGGTCAACTCAATGATTTGGCGAACCTTGATGCGGAGCTCAAATCGACATCTGACCTTCTGTCTGAAGCGGAAATCCTGATCACGGAAGCCGCCGAAGCACTCAGAAATCATTTAGGAGCCCTCGAAAACGATCCTCAGCAATTGGAAAAACTGGAACAGCGAATTGGCGTTTTCCAGGAACTCGCACGAAAACATCGTGTTGCCCCCGAGGAATTATTCGGTCTTATGCACAATCTGGAGCTGGAACTCGCTGAGATCGAGGGTGCCGATGGACGACTCGCCGACATGAGCGAAAAGGCGGCGCAGCTTAAGGAAACCATGCATACGGCGGCCCTGGCGCTGACCAATGCACGCCGCAAGACCGCAAATAAATTGGGCGCTGAAGTCACCGACAACATACAGAAGCTCGGTATGTCCGGTGGACGATTTGCAATTGATATACAAACCAGGCCCGATGACGGAATTACCCCCACCGGCGCGGATCGAATCGAATTTATTGCCAGCGCTAACGTCGGCCAAAAGTTAGGTCCGCTGACTCAGGTGGCGTCAGGGGGAGAATTGTCCCGCCTGAGTCTCGCACTGCAGGTTGTAGCCATTGCCACTGACACAGTGCCAACATTAATTTTTGACGAAGTCGATTCCGGCGTAGGTGGTGGCATCGCCGAAATCGTAGGCAGTAGACTGCGGGATTTGAGCCAACAACGGCAAGTCTTGTGTGTGACCCACCTGGCCCAGGTGGGAAGCCAGGCTGATCACCATTTTCGGGTAACTAAAATTTCTGATGGCGTATCCACCCGAACCTCGGTCAAGGGACTCACAGCGCCTGAGCGGGTTGAAGAAATAGCGCGGATGCTCGGCGGGGTCGAAATCACAGCCCGAACCCGGGCGCATGCCGCAGAAATGCTCAAAGGCACAACCTTGAAATCTTCAGCTGGGTGACAAGACTCGCTGGTGCTCCCCGGAGACTATTTTTTTTTCGGCCGGACATATAGAACAAATCGATGATCCACCAGGTCGAACCCATGCGATTCTGCGATCTTGCGTTGTAATTCTTCAATATCGGTACTGACGAATTCGACAACTTTTCCGGTCTCCAGGCAGACCATATGATCATGGTGCCCCCCCTGATCCAATTCAAAAACTGCCCGGTCACCTTCGAAATTATGCCGATTGACCAGACCGACATCCGCAAGTTGCGCCAACACGCGGTAGACGGTTGCCAGACCGATTACCTCGCCCGATTTAATGAGCTGAAAATAAATATCCTCGGCACTCAGATGGTGGTCCGGACTTTCTTCCAGTACCCGTAAAATCTTGAGCCGTGGCCCCGTGGCTTTGAGGCCAACTTTTTTTAAATCCTGACGTTGCACCTGACCGCCCCCAGCCGTCTTTTAGCCCGAAAAATGAATGGTGAACTGCAATCGGTTATCATCCCGCCCTGATTATCGCTCAGTCATGGGCAACCCACCAATTGATTTGGCACTTATGCTAATCCCGATCCGTCTAAACCTTCGCCTCGTATTGCTGCTGATCTGCCTCGCGGCCGTTAATGCCTGCGTATACCGCATCGATGTGCAACAGGGGAATCTCCTGGAAGACGATGATATTGATGCCGTACAAATCGGAATGACGCGCAGCCAGATCAGATTTGTTCTTGGGACACCCATGGTAGAGGACTCTTTTCATCCCGATCGATGGGATTATATTTATTTCTTCCGCAAAGGGCGCAGCAAAATAGCGGACCGCCGGTGGGTTATCGTGTATTTTGACGGGGACCGTGTGCGGGATATTCAGAAAGACGTGCCGGTCAATCCCACCTAGCTATTTCCCGCCATTCATCGGACCGATGGTCAGGCCGCGTGCCGCCAGTTCCCGGCGCGCATCGCGTGGGTCGCGCGCAAGCGGCCTGTACACTTCGATGCGGTCACCCGCCTGCACGCCATAATCGCCATCAATCCGAGTTCCGAATACCCCGATCGGGCAGGTGGAAATATCGATTTCCGGGAAGTTCTCGCTGAGTTTGGAGAGGCGCAGCACCTCGCGCGCGGGTGTTCCGGCGACCACCCGGATCGTCGTGACGCTCTGTATCTCCGGCCTCGCATACGCCACTTCGACTTCGACGCGTGTATTCTTATCCATAGACATTCTTTGCTCTATCGACAAAAGCATCGACGAGTTGATTACAGCTTTTTTCGAAAATCGCACCCAATACCATTTCCTTCAGCGGGTTCGAAAATGCAAATCGCATCGTCAACTCTAACTTACAGCCCTCGTCACCGAGCGATTCGATCTCCCATACACCCTCGAGTTCGCTAAAAGAGCCTTCGATTAGCTGCATCGTGATTCTGCGCGGCGGTTCAACGCGATTGCGCGTCGTAAAATGACCGGTCAACCCACCCTGCGATAGTTCCAGCCTGGCGATGACTGTCTGAACGTCACCGGACTGATTCCCGGCGGCATCCTGTTCAACCCGACCACGCGTGCACCATGGCAGGAATTTCGAATAGGACTCGATATCCGCGACCAACGCAAACATATCCGCCGCCGAGTAAGGCACGATTGCACAACGATGAACCCGGCGCATGGCAGCATCAATCAGTCAGGCCCAGCGCTTTAAGTGCGCCGGTCGCATTAAGAAAAACGAGCACTACCGCGACTGGCGCCACCCATCGTGAAAGCAGTCGCCATATACGGTAGAACAGGCCTGCGCCGGGATCCAGCTCATCTGCGCTGGAGTTCTCGCACATCACCCACCCCGCAAAAATTGTGATAAAAAAACCACCTAGCGGCAGCATGATGTTGCTGGTCAGGTAATCCAGGTTATCGAAGATCGTGCCGTTCCAAAATTTAAACCCGGACAATTCGCTGAATGACAGTACTGTGGCGAATCCCAGTAACCATATGATTCCGCCCACCCGGATTGCGGCCGCAGCGCGCGACAACTTGAAGTTTTCCACCATCCAGACAACCGCGGGTTCCATCAGACTGATGGCGGATGTCAGCGCCGCGAAGCAAAGCAATATAAAAAACAGGCAGCCGAAAAATCCACCTGCCGGCATCTGCCCGAAGGCCAGCGGTAAGGTCTGAAAGATCAGCCCCGGCCCCTCTTCCGGGTCCAGTCCATTCGCAAACACGATCGGGAAGATGACCAGGCCCGCGAGTAGTGCAATCGCCGTATCGCCGCAAACCACTGCGAAACCAGTCAATACGATCGACTCGTCCTGCGGCAGGTAGGCTCCATATGCCATAACGGCACCCATACCGACGCTCAGAGTAAAGAACGCCTGCCCCATCGCCGCGAGGATCGTATCGCCGTCGATTTCCGAAAAATCGGCGCGAAACATAAAATTGAGTCCCGCGGAAAAATCGCCAGAGGTTATCGCGTAGCCCAGTAATACGAGCAGCAGAAAAATCAACGCGGGAACCATAAAACGGACCGCTTTCTCAATGCCCCGCTCGACCCCAAGCCCCACGAGAATTACAGTGACCGTCATAAACAGCGTATGCCAGAATCCGGTAATCAGCGGATTCCCGATAAACGCACTGAACATCTGGCGCAGTGCGCCCGCATCAGCACCCCGAAAAGCACCACCAGCCGCCTTAAAAATATAGGCGGCCGTCCATCCCGCAATGACGCTGTAGAATGACAGAATAATAAATCCGGCCACGACGCCCATGAGTCCCACCCAGCGCCAAGCGGTTGTGCCCGACTCCTCCTCCCCGAGGATTTCCATCGTCGCAACCGGATTCCGACGCCCTCGGCGCCCCAATAAAATTTCCGAAATCATGATCGGTAAACCGACCAGAACAACGCAGGCCAGATAAACCAGGACAAAAGCACCGCCGCCGTTCATCCCGGCCATGTAAGGAAACTTCCAGATATTTCCAAGCCCGACAGCGGAACCCAGGACTGCCAGCACGAAAACAAACCGGGAAGACCAGAGGCCGTGCAGAGATGTCCGGCGCTCAGAAGCCGCACCTATTTCAGACATTTATTTCTTCCACTGTGCGAAAATTGGCGAGTGTGAATCAATTGCCGACGGCGAACAACAACGAGTATCCCGAATCCATGGCGCTAAAACAAAAAAGCAAAAAGGACCCGAATCGGACGATAGCCGAGAATCGAAAGGCGCGGCATGATTATTTTATTGAGGACAATATTGAAGCCGGCATCGCGCTCGAGGGCTGGGAGGTTAAAAGTCTGCGCGCCGGGCGCGGTAACCTGACCGAAGCCTACGCGATCCTCAAAGACGGCGAGGCTTGGCTCGTGGGCGCTCATATCGCTCCGCTGCCGTCTGCGTCGACCCATATCCAACCCGACCCGACCCGGACACGCAAGCTGCTGCTCCATCGTCGCGAGCTCGATCGTCTGATCGGCGCTGTAGAACGCAAAGGTTATGCGCTCATTCCACTTTCGCTTTATTGGCAGCGGGGCCGCACAAAGCTCGACCTGGGTCTCGCAAAGGGTAAAAAGCAGCACGACAAGCGCGCGGCTGAAAAAGACCGGGACTGGCAGAGGCAAAAGGAAAGAATTCTAAAATCTTAATAATATTTTCAATAAGTTACAACTCTTTCTTCACCTTTACTATCGCATTAATTCTCGCAAATTAAGATTAAAAATCCAGCGCAGGCCATTGTGTTTCCTGCATTCGTCCCTAAACTTAATCGAATACACTCATCGGGGGCGACATGGCTTCGACGTGGGTTGCGAAACCTGGAGTGCATGCCGAGGCGCAGATCACCTCGTAAATACAGCTGCAAAACCTATAGTTGCCAACAACGACAACTACGCTTTAGCTGCCTAAAAAACAGCCTATAGCCCTCCGACCGGTTCGTGCTTGTGCGACCGACCCCGGGGGTCATTATCACAAGATCGCGCCAGGGCATGTTTGGGGCCCGACCGTTAAAACCTTAACTAAACTGGCTGTTGGTTTTCCATGCCCGTCGGGTAGCCAGCAGCGAGATTAATGACGGAATAAGCATGTAGACCTCTCGGCGGAGGACTTGCGGACGCGGGTTCGATTCCCGCCGCCTCCACCATTTCCCGGCAGTTCCCGATTCGTGGACTGCCGGTTTTCGTGCCTACGTCAGCCATCACCGGAAACCATCCGCCCCGATACCAAGGTCGGCTGCCATTCAGTTCCATGCATTTCCGAAGAAAATTCAGTTATCGCTGTCTCAGTTTTCTCGATCACGGTCACATATGGATAAAAATGCACCGACGACACAACACGCTGAGTTGGATTTGGTGCGGCCAACAAGGGTTTCTCCCCCTGAATATGGGCATTCAGGCGATGCGTGAAACCATTCATATAACATTGAAACCGATTGAACGGGAAAACCACGTCTTCGCACAAATAGACGCCCCCTGCACGCAAGTGCGGTAGTATTTCCTCTAACGTTGCAATTTGCTGATGAGCTTTGTGCCCGCCATCGTCTATTACGATATCGATGACAGGAACTTCCTTTTTGAATCGTTTCCAAAAGGATCGATCGGCCTGATCTCCAATAAACACCTTAACGTTATCATCTTCATACGCCTTGCATGCTTCCGAAACATCTACTCCGTAGATGTGGCATTGAGGACCAAAATATTCTTTCCACATTCCGAGACTGCCGCCGCTGAATATTCCGATTTCGAGTATATGGACCTCCTTGCCAACAAATTTCGAAAAGTGGCGATGGTATACATCAAAGTAATGTCTCCATTTCCAAATGCCTGGTCCCGTGGTGTGCGCATCAAAATAGGACTCCAGTGGATTTTCGCGAGCGCTTCCGGGGCTCTCGTCCTCGCCATCTACCGATGTCATACGCTTGTCATATAACCCTACGTCGTCGCTGCGCCAGAAACCCCAAATGGTTGCCGGAATTCCCTGCACTGCCCGTCCGGCTGTCTGAGCATGCAAACGATACCGTTTGGGAACGATACTCAAACAGGCTTTCAACCAACGCCTAAGTGTCTCTTTCACTATTTTTCTCCTGTGTCGATCAGCTGTGAATCGATATTAGGCCATAAATTAGCCGTCAGTTAGCGATCAGTTGCATGCTCAATTGCATCACAATGCGGTTCATTCAGCGGCCGGATATGGCGGTGGGTTTCAAAGCTGCGCAGCGGATCTCGACTCCGATGTCCATTGATGGACAGGCGCCGCGGAGGTCCGGGCTGGCCGAGAGCGGCCCGCCACCCGGACTGACTCTATTCACTGTAGATACGCTCAATCAGTGCCTCTGCAACAACCGTGTTTCCGAGCACCCCCCAGTGCCAGTTGCAACCAAGTGTCAGCGCCTCGAATGGAAGATCATTTTCCTCCAGGTACCGTCTCAAGTGCGGGAGCAAGTCGATCATCTCAACGTGTTCATGCTGCCGG
>PVMK01121044.1_pt1 | contig 11132 bp, 7 predicted proteins | sample 1853481 | NCBI WGS metagenome assembly PVMK01 (sample SAMN08533507, study PRJNA380276) | Marine sediment metagenome, whole genome shotgun sequencing project. | reverse complement strand
TCGACCCGGTCAGCTGGGAGGCGCCAGCTGATGCCGGACTCGTGGACCCGTTCGAAGCCAACGATATGCTTCGCAAAGCAAAGGTCTTCGATCTCGGTGACTACGAAGGACCGGAGGATGTCGCCGGAGGGCCTGACGGCCTTATTTACGCGGCGACGGCGGACGGGGTAATCATCCGTCTGCGACCTGACGGCAGCAGAATCGAAGTGTTTGCCGAAACCGGCGGCCGGCCGCTTGGCATCGAATTCGACGCAGCCGGCAACCTGTTCGTCGCCAACGCCTATCTCGGTGTCCAGAAAGTATCACCCAATGGCCATGTTGAAGTGCTGGTAGATACCTACGACGGACAGCGCATTGAGTATGCAGATGACCTCGCCGTGGCGGCCAATGGAAAATTTATTTTTCGGACGCCAGTTCCAAATTCAGCGCCAGCTAAATCAGGGGGCTCATACGAGGCAAGCCTGCTCGACATTCTCGAACATGGAGGCCACGGCCGCATATTCGAATTCGATCCTGTGACTGGTAAGACGATCGTTATTGCGGATGGACTCAATTTCGCGAATGGTGTTGCGATCAGTGCCGATCAGCAATACCTGCTGTTCAATGAAACAGCGCACTACCGCGTATGGCGCTACTGGCTTGATGGGCCACGCGCCGGGCAGCGCGAAGTGGTGATCGAGAACCTGCCCGGATTTCCTGACAACATCAATAATGGGCTGAACGACAGATTCTGGGTCGGGCTGGTCGCGCCGCGAAACAAGCTGCTGGATGATCTCTCGGACAAGCCCTGGCTGCGCAAAGTCACGCAGCGCCTGCCAGCTTTCCTAAGGCCCAAAGCCGAGCCCTCATCGCACGTGATCGCGATTACCGGTGACGGCCAGGTACTGATGAACCTTCAGGATTCGGCTGCGACAGTACCGGCCCTTACCGGCGCCTTTGAGACACGCGACGCAATCTGGTTTTCTTCCCTGTTCGGCAACCGTCTTGCTCGCATGGACAAGGATCAACTGGTTGAATAGTAGGAGCTCGCTCCCAATCCTCCTGCACCGAAGAAAAGACTTGCATCGATCGGTGAGGATTGATCTTTAGTGGCGCTGGTTCGAGAAAGGAATGTCGCCCGGTGGGCCGGGCTCCTACGATACCTGGTCACTCATTTCGGCGTTAATCCCAGCTCTGAAATTCCCTGGCTGAACACGATATCGACGGGAATATTCGCCCTGGTCAGGCGATCGAGATCACGCTGCAGCTGGTCGCCGATGACTCCTTTCTCGCCGGTCAGCTTGCGCGCGCCTTCGTAGTCGCCGTCGCCTTGTAATGTAAGGAGCAAGTTCGACAATGCCGACATGGCCTGTTGCATGCGATCGAAATCGACGCTGTAGGTACCTGTCTCGGTATCTCTGACAAAAGCGCCCTGCTCCTCAAAGAAATTGAAGCGAACCATGTTGGCCTTTCCATGTGCGCTGCTGGCGCCAAACCTGACTGAGCGAAAAATTCCCGCCATGAAAGTGACGTAGTTGTCCATGACATCAGCAGCGCCGAATTCGCCTGACTCATTCAGGCTCGTGATCATGTACAGGCCGAGTATGTCTGCCTTGCCCTCCTCCATGCTCGATGCAACATCGAGTAATGCAGCGCGGACCGTGCTACTTCCATCGATCGTATTTTTGATGCCCAGCCCATGCGCCACTTCATGAAACATGGTGTTGGCGAAAAACGCATCGAAAGTCACATGTTTGCGCTGCGCCGCATCAATCAAAACGCCGGCAATCGGCTCCAGTATTTTCTCGAATTTCGCTTGCATCGCATTTTTCAGTTGCAGCCGGCGGGTGCCCTTCTGCAACTGCACTTCCTCGTCGTTTGGCAGATTGATTGCGATCGTCTTCGAGCCTGCATTGCTGTGCCCGGCGTAGTAAATAACGTCGTAAGCATTCAGATCGGAGTCGGTCCCGGGAGTCTCTGACTTGTAAGCCGCATCGACCGGCAGGCCACGTTGCAATTCAGGCAGAAATGCCGCGAACTTGGCCAGCCTTTCGCTCCATTCCTGGTCCTTGATCAGCACATAGGAATCGTACGCCGCCCGGTAGCCGAACAGGCGGTCCTCGTAGGTCTCAATGGGTCCGATAACGAGTTCGATCGGATTCGTCTTGACGTCCATCCATGCCAGATCACTTTGCTGGAACTCATCGGTCATCAGCGCAGCCGCCCGCAGCCGGAGATAATTTGCAAACCCTTCGTGTTCAGCAAGGTCCGCTGCTTGGCGTAACAGCGTTGCCGCTTGCCCGAGTTCCTCTCTGTATTCGATGTGATACGGAACGACGATCAGTTCACCCGCCTCGTTTCTGCGAATGAACGAGTACAGTCCCGTTTTGCCCTCCAGGTCTGCAGCCTCGAATTCATCTTTCGTCATAGCGGCTGGATAGAACCTGGCCCCCAGGGGTTTTTCGCCGGCATCCACCATGAACGGCATCTCATTGTTCAGCCGATCCCAGGGACCGTAGTTGAATTCGGCGAAGCGGCGCGCATCATCCACCCCAATTGAAGACAGCCACTCCTGATAATCGTCCCCGTACGCCTGCCGCCAGAACAGGTCATCCATGATTTGTGATGCCTCAATCAGCAGCACCAGCAGCTGGCGCTGTCGGTCGCTGAGATGCGAAAGGTCTGCAACGAGCGGAAACTCCGCGTAAACCTCAGGGCGCGGTGCCATGGTCGCAACAGCCGCTGCTGCATCCTGGTTAGGCTCGAATGATGGACTTTCATCGATCCGATCGCCGCAGGCGGCAATAGAAAGCGACGTAATTGCGATAAAGAGCATTGACAGTCGGTACACGATGATGGCGCCCGGTGGGAAATGTGGCGGGCGATTATCGCACAGCTTGTCGTCAATTTTTCAGTGCCAGTCCGGTAATTCAGGCATCATTGACAGCGGGCAACAGGTTTCCAATCATTCGGTTATGAAAAAGATTTTGTGGTCGTTCGGCGGATTTGTTTTGCTCTTGATTGTGGTCGGCATCATCCTGCCGTCCCGCTCCCTGTTAGAGCGGGACATCTTGATTGACGCACACGCGGCGACGATCTTCGCACTGCTGAATGATTTCAGGCAGGTCAGCAAGTGGTCGCCCACGCTGGATGGCGATCCCAACGCACGTATCGACATTAGCGGCCCGCCACGGGGAGTGGGCGCCAGCATTATCTGGGACGGGCACATTATCGGGCAAGGCCGCCAGACCATTATTGACAGCGTGCCCTACGAGAGACTCACGACCCAGTTCGAACTCGGCGACCAGGCGCCAGCAACGGCCACTTTTACCTTGTCGTCCGAGGAAGGAATGACGCAAGTCGTATGGCTGCACGACAGTGATGATGGAGTCGATCTTGTCGGCCGTGACTTCGGGCTGCTGCAAGGTTCCATCATCGGCAATGAACAGGAGGAAGGTCGCTTACGCCTGAAGGAGTTGGCTGAAAATCTGCCGCGCGGCGATTTCAGTGACATCGAGATCGAACAAATAGTCGTCGAGGCAATCGATATTGCGTACTTGCGAACCACCAGTATTCCGGAGGCAACCGCGATTTCGGAAGCCATGGGGGACGCCTATTTCAGCGTGCTGAGTTTCATTGATGAATATGGCCTCGACGATGCCGGGGCGCCTTTATCAATCACCCGCGCCTTCTCAGGGTCGGAGCTGGTATTTGACGCGGCTATTCCGGTGCGCGGCTTGAACGCGGCGACGCCCCGTACGGGCGAGGCGGTCAAGATCGGTACCACCTACGCGGGCCCGGTCATTCGGGTAAAGCACGTTGGCTCCTACCGTACGCTGGGCAGGACACATGACAAAATTGCCGCCTACCTGGCAGCACTCGGGATACAGAGAAATGGAGATGCCTGGGAATCGTACATCAGCGACCCGATCCGGACGGATGAGGCTGATCTGTTGACCTACGTTTACTACCCCATCCGGCAGATGGGCGATGAGACCTAGTTAGCCTTGACCAGGACCGGGGTACTGGCCGGCTTATCCTCGATATGCAGCGGCAAATGTTCTTTTGCGCTATCAGATAAGCGCACCATGTCACTGTAAAGATCGATAATCCTGTGTGCGCACTCGTCCGCTTCCTCGATTGACATCTTGCGCACCGACGCGCAAATCGGTCCTTCACCATTCAGCGGGTTCCACCTGGTTCATCATGTGTCTTAAGTCCGCAAATGATTGCCGCAGTGCACTCGGCATGAAGTCATCGTCTATGAATGTCAGACTGTCTTCATAGGATTGTACAAGTCTTTGTTTTATATGGCCGTGACCAGCCAATACCGAAACTGCGGTATAGAACCGATGGACGTACTTGGACATTGCTACTCCGGCGTTATTATTCTGTTGGCCGCTTTTTTCACCTCTTGGCGGCTTACTACGCGTGTGAGTCGACTACCTCCTGTAGTCCGCGGTACGGTGCCGCGTTGCGCTCCTTCGTGTTCTCGTATTCTGTCTGCTAAATGCGACGGACGTGTTCTTATATCAAATCTTTGGAACTGTGCGCAACCTAATCGGCGAATTGATTCAAATTTTTTCTATTTCGATGGTCCATTCCTCATCATCGAGCGTCCGCTTTTCGAGAAACCGGGGATTTTTCTGGCCGATTTGCCATTCGGTCGCGAGCGTCTCCGACATCAGGTAATCACGAAATTCGTCGAGTGCCGCCTCGACACCGGCGGATCCGGAAACTCCCAAAACAATTCTGTCGGACACTTCGAGTCCAGCTTGCTTCCGCGATTCCTGCACGGTACGAATCATTTCGCGTGCAATGCCTTCGCGAATTAATTCTTCAGTGAGTGAGGTATCGAGCGCCGTCAGGTAGCCGGCATCCGCCCCGCAAGCGTAGCCCTCCGCCGAGCTGGTCTCGATGAGCAGGTCTTCGCCGGTCAGCAATATCTCTCCGGAAGGTATTGAAATCATTATACTTTCGCCGCGCGCAACCTTGCCCGGCAACCTCGGCACCGTCTTCCTGCAGTGCCCGCCGGATGTCTGGCAATTCCCTTGCCATGCCGCGCTCCTTGCCGAGCCTCGGCAAGTTGGGTTTGATGCGGTAGTTAACCAATCCTTCATCGCGCGCGATGAATTCAATTGTTTTGACGTTGAGTTCTTCGAGAATTTGTTCCTTGTGATCTGCTAGCGCTTTCGCAGCAGCATCATCCGGCGCACGTAGCAGGAGGCGTGACAACGGCTGACGCGTCCGCACCCCCGACTGGCCGCGCGCGGCGCGGGCCAGGCCCACGACTTTCTGCACCACGCCAATGTCGAACAGCAGCGAGTCATCGTCATATTCTTCATTGACCGCAGGCCAGGCGCTCATGTGAACACTGATTGGCGCATCCTCATCCACTGTGCGGACGAGGTTTTGGTATATATGTTCCGCGAGGAACGGAACAAACGGCGCCATCAATCTGTTCACAACCTCCAGGCACTCGTACAGGGTCAGGTAAGCTGCTCGCTTGTCGTCGGGATCAGTCGATTTCCAGAAGAGCCGCCGATTCCGGCGCACGTACCAGTTGCTCAATTGGTCGAAGAAGGACTCTATTGCTTCGCTTGCCCGCTTCGCGTCGTAGTCATCGAGCGCGGCCGTGCAGGTCCTGACCGTCTGATTGAGCAACGCCAGCACCCAGCGGTCGATTTCCGGCCTGTCGGCCGGTGGGATCTCCTGACGGAGATCCACGTCGTCGAGCCGCGCATACAGCACGAAAAACCCGTATGTGTTCCAGAAAGTGTTGATAAACGAGCTCGCGACATCCTGCACAATCTCGACCGAAATGCGTTTCAGGACTTCGGGCGACAGCCGTGCCAGGAAATACCAGCGCAGTGCGTCAGCGCCTACCGTGTCGAACACGTCATAGGGTCGACGATATTACCGACCGACTTCGACATCTTCTTGCCGGAATTCAATTGTTTTGACGTTGAGTTCTTCGAGAATTTGTTCTTTGTGATCTACCAGCGCTTTTGCAGCAGCATCATCCGGCGCACGTAGCAGGAGGCGTGACAACGGCTGACGCGTCCGCACGCCAGACTGGCCGCGCGCGGCGCGGGCCAGGCCCACGACTTTCTGCACCACGCCGATGTCGAACAGCAGTGAGTCATCGTCATAGGCTTCGTTTTCCGCAGGCCAAGTGCTCATATGAACACTGATTGGCGCATCCTCATCCACTGTGCGGACGAGGTTCTGGTAAATATGTTCCGCGAGGAACGGAACAAACGGCGCCATCAATTTGTTCGTAACCTCCAGGCACTCGTACAGGGTCAGGTAAGCTGATCGCTTGTCGTCGGGATCCGTCGATTTCCAGAAGCGCCGCCGATTCCGGCGCACGTACCAGTTGCTTAATTGGTCGACGAAGGACTCTATTGCTTCGCCTGCCCGCTTCGCGTCGTAGTCATCCAGCGCAGCCGTGCAGGTCCTGACCGTCTGATTGAGCAGCGCCAGCACCCAGCGGTCGATTTCCGGCCTGTCGGCCGGTGGGATCTCCTGACGGAGATCCACGTCGTCGAGCCGCGCATAAAGCACGAAAAACCCGTATGTGTTCCAGAAAGTGTTGATAAACGAGCTCGCGACATCCTGCACAATCTCGACCGAAATGCGTTTCAGGACTTCGGGCGACAGCCGTGCCAGGAAATACCAGCGCAGTGCGTCAGCGCCTACCGTGTCGAACACGTCATAAGGGTCGACGATATTACCGACCGACTTCGACATCTTCTTGCCGTCCTTATCGACGATCAGGTTCAGGCACACGCAATTCCTGAAGGCAACGCTGTCCGAGACCAGCGTGGCGATTGCGTGCAGGGTGTAAAACCAGCCTCGGGTCTGGTCGATTGCCTCGCAGATGTAGTCCACCGGGAAACGATTCTCGAAAGCGTCCCGGTTCTCGAACGGGTAATGCCACTGCGCATAGGACATTGCGCCCGAGTCGAACCAGCAATCGATGACTTCCGGGACGCGACTGAAGGTCTTGCCATCTTTTTCAAAGGTGACCTCATCCACGGCCGGCCGATGCAGATCGAGTTCACTGAGATTGCGGCCGGTCAATGCTTCAAGCTCGCCCACAGATCCAATCGCCACGTAATCACCATCGCCATCGGTCCAGACCGGCAGCGGCGTGCCCCAGAATCGCTCTCGTGACAAGGCCCAGTCGACATTGTTTTCGAGCCATTTGCCAAAACGACCGTCCCTGATATTTTCTGGCACCCACTTGATCGTCTGGTTGAGTTCAACCATACGATCCCGGAAATCCGAGGTGCGTATGTACCAGGCATTCTTGGCGTAGTAGATAATCGGATCGCCGGTGCGCCAGCCAAACGGGTAGCTGTGGCGATATTTCTCGGAACGGAACATCAGACCCCGGTCTTTGAGAATCCTGATCAGCGGTTTGTCGGCATCCTTGAAGAACATCCCTGCCACCGCTTCGATTTCCGGCAGAAAGTGTCCATCCTGGCCAACGGTGTGAATCACGGGCAGGCCGTTTTCCTGCCCCAGTGCCAGATCGTCGACACCGTAGGGCGGCGCAGTGTGAACGATACCGGTACCGGTGTCTGTGGTGACAAAGTCTGCTGGCAGCACCCGGAAAGCGTCGCCATCAACCTCGAGGTATGTGAATAGCGGCAGGTAGCGCAAGCCGACAAGTTCGGAACCTTTAACCTCGCGCAACACCTTATGGTAGAGATCCCGCAGCACCTCTGTGCGTAAATCGTCAGCGCGGATCAGGGTTTCATCTTCGGTCTCAACATAGACGTAGTCGACGTCCGGATGCACCGCCAGCAACAGGTTCGCAGGCAAGGTCCACGGCGTAGTGGTCCAGACGAGGAACGAGGTGTTGTCCTCACCTTCGACTTTGAAGCGAACATAAATTGACGGGTCGTCAACTTCCCGGTAGCCAAGCGCAACCTCATGTGATGACAGGGTTGCGCCGATGCGCGGATCGTAGGGCACCACTTTGTAGCCGCGGTATATAAGCCCCTTGTCCCAGATCGTCTTGAGCAGGTACCACACACTCTCTATATAGCTGTTGTCCAGCGTGTAGTACGCCTCATCGAGATTCACCCAGAATCCCATACGTTCGGTCATCTTCTCCCAGTCGCCGATATAGCGCATGACCGATTCGCGGCAGCGACGGGTAAAATCGTCAATTCCGATCTTTTCCTCGATTTCCTTCTTGTCGAAGATGCCGAGTTCTTTTTCGACCTCGTGTTCAACCGGTAAGCCGTGTGTATCCCAGCCTGCTTTCCTCGGCACGTGATAACCACGCATGGTCTTGTAACGCGGGTACAGGTCCTTGAAGCTGCGCGCGAGCACATGATGTATACCGGGCTTGCCGTTGGCCGTGGGTGGTCCCTCGTTCCACGTGTAAAGCGGACCGCCCGCGGACTGCTTCAGCGTTTGCTCGAAAATCTTGTGCTCACGCCAAAACTCCAGCACTTCATCCTCGAGCGCCGGACCGTTATATCGGCCTGAGACTGCCTTAAAGCTCATCCATCGATTTCCAAATAAAAGCCCCGAACGCAAATCAAGCGTCCGGGGCGATTGCAGTTCGCGGTACCACCCGGTTTCACAAGGGATGATCCTTGCCTCAATGTGCCCGGTATCGGGGGCCGGCCGGCTGCTCCTACTAAGCGGTTCGCCCGCTTTCAGGCAGCGACTCCGGGGTGATATTCGAGCGGCATTCGTTCCGGGGCTTACACCATCGCGGGTCGCAATTAACGAATAATCCGCCTGTTTGTCGCCATCTCTGTCCTGCAGGGGAAACTAGCTTCGACAGCGGTAAAATACAAGAGATAGAGGGGTCAGAGCCCTCTTCCAGATAATCTATATGCCGTGTCAGTTTGGATCGAGGGCAGAGGGCTCTGACCCCGGCGGCTACTCCCATGACCAGCGATTTCCCCACTCCCCGGATCGTCAATACCGGCGATATCAAGTTGGCCGTGCACGAATTGGGCGACGGTCCACCCGGTTATCCTGATCCACGGCTTTCCAGAGCTTGCCTATTCGTGGCGCCATCAATTGCCGGCGCTCGCCGGAGCCGGCTACCACGCGATTGCGCCTGACATGCGTGGCTACGGTGGTAGCGACAAGCCACCCAACGTGGCGGACTATACGATCCAGAAACTGATTGGCGACATCGAAGGATTGATGGAAGCGCTGTCGATAGACAAAGCGGTCGTCATCGGCCACGACTGGGGCGCAATGCTGACCTGGCACATGGCCCTGCTGGCACCACAGCGCATGGTGGGGCTGATCAATCTGAACATTCCACACCTGCCGCGCCCACCGATAAACCCGATTACCTACATGCGGTGGAAACTGGGGAAGGATTTCTACATCGTCAATTTCCAGAAATCGGATGAGGCGGACCGCCGGTTTGCCGAAGATCCGCGACGCTTTATTAATGTGATGATGCGACGCAAGCAGTTCTCCCGCGGGCCTTCGAAACCGGGTCCAAAAAAAGACGGCCGCTAAGCCTGATTCAGGCACTGGACCGGGACCAGCCCGCCGGTGAAGCATTGCTGAGCGACGAGGAACTTGACGTTTACGCGGATGCGTTTGCCGCCGGCGGCTTCACCGGACCGATCAACTGGTATCGCAACTGGGGACGCAACTGGAAAAGTATGAAGGGTGTCGATCAGACCATCCGGGTCCCGGCACTTTTCATTGGCGCCGCAAACGACATCATCATCTCGCAGAAGCAAATCGACGCGATGAAGCCCTTTGTGCCGGACCTTGAAATTCGAAAGATCGAAAACTGCGGCCACTGGACGCAGCAGGAAAAACCGGATGAGCTGAACCGCATTATCCTCGACTGGCTTGCGCGCCGATATCCCCTCTGAGACTATCGATTAGCGCCACTTTCCCACTGAGGTAGAACGTTGAACAAAAACGCGCACAGGTTCAAAACCCTTTTGTTGTCCGCGTGCTTTTACCTGGTCGTCGCACAAGCACAGGAACAACCGCAGACCTACGGTATTGGCAGAACAGCGACGGCGGCGGAAATCGCTGCGTGGGATATCGATATCAAACCGGACGGTAAGGCCCTGCCACCCGGCAGTGGCACGGTCGCCGAGGGCGAGGCAATTTATGTCGCACAATGCGCCGTCTGTCATGGCAAGGAAGGCATCGGCGGACCGAACGATCGGCTGGTCGTACATAGCGCTGACGAATCGTTTCCGGACGCCAGCGATGAGGATACCTGGCGCCATCGGACAATCGGCAATTACTGGCCGTACGCGACGACGGTCTTCGACTACATCCGGCGCAGCATGCCGATGAACCTTCCAGGATCTCTGGACGCCGATGAAGTCTATGCGTTGACCGCCTACTTACTGCATCTCAATCACATTGTACCCGCAGATGCGGAATTGGACGCAAAGACGCTGGCGCACGTCGAGATGCCGGCACGGCACAGATTTGTGCCCGACGACCGCCAGAAATACCGGGAAGTGCACCGATGACAGAAAAAAAGAAATTGAATGTAACCCGCCGCGCGGCGCTTGTCGGCATGGCCGGTGCAGCCGGTACCGTGCTTGCGCGTACTGCAGCCGGTCAGGATGTTCAGGTATCCGGCTCGAATCGGCCGGTTGCCCCGGATGACACAACCAAGGTACTTGGGAGCCGCTGGTCAAGTGCCCTCGGGCAACGATCGCCTTACGAGGCATTGAAGCGCGTGCCATCAAGTACATTGTCATCATCGGAATCGCCGCTGCAGGATTTACACGGCACGATTACACCGGCAGACCTGCATTTCGAGCGGCATCACGCCGGCGTACCGTTCATCGACCCGGAGAAACACAAGCTGGTCATTCACGGTATGGTTAAGCGGCCCATGACCTTTAGTGTGAGTGATTTGCTTCGTTTGCCCGCGGTCAGTCGCATCTGTTTCCTGGAGTGCTCCGGGAACCTGTATCACGACGCACCGGAGCAGACTACAGCGCAGTTGCTTGCGGGCATGACCAGTCAAAGCGAATGGACCGGCGTCATGTTATCGACATTAATGCGCGAGGTCGGCGTTTCCCCTGAGTCGAGCTGGTTTCTTGCCGAGGGCGCGGACGCGGCAGTGCTGGCGCGCAGCATTCCGAAACAGTTCTGGGATGAGGCGATGATTGTTT
>PVMK01129071.1_pt1 | contig 11133 bp, 5 predicted proteins | sample 1853481 | NCBI WGS metagenome assembly PVMK01 (sample SAMN08533507, study PRJNA380276) | Marine sediment metagenome, whole genome shotgun sequencing project. | reverse complement strand
TCGGTGCAGTGCCCGGTCCCCTGGGATACGCCATGCTCGAAGCGGTGATTCGCGCAGGCAAGAACATTGTGGACATCTCGTACTTCCTGGAGGATCCGTTCGAACTGGACGAACTGGCCAGGGAAAAGGGAGTCATCGCCCTGGTGGACTGCGGTGTGGTGCCCGGTATGTCCAACATCATCCTCGGTGACCATATGCGAACGATGAAGGTTACCGACTATGAGGTCTTCGTCGGCGGTTTTCCAAAGTCGAGGAATACCCCTCTAGCGTACAAGACGGACTTCCCTGTCCTTGAGGTTTTTGAGGAATTAATCGCCCCCGGCAAAAGTGTTGAAGACGGCAAGATGGTCGAAAGACTGGCGCTCGCCGAAACCATGACCATCGATATCCCCAAACTTGGCACCATGGCATGCCTTAACGCCGACGGGCTCAGAACCCTGCTACGTACCTGTACCCCTGAAATCCCCAACATGTTCGAGAAGAATCTGCGCTATCCCGAATACGTCGAGCAAATGCGTGTTTTCGATGAGCTCGGGATTTTTTAGCGAGACACCCATCGAAGTGAACGGCGTTTCAGTGCGGCCCATAGATGTCAGCTCTGCTATTTTCACCCCGATTTGGAGATACGAACCAGGCGAATCCGATCTCACCGTCATGAGACTGATAATCTCCGGTGAGGAAGATGGCAAACCTGCGACCTACACCTATGATATGTACGACGAATACGATGCCGCAACAGGTTTCCCCTCCATGGCCAGGACCACCGGGTACACCTGTGCAGGGGTCACAAGGGTGGTGCTTGACGGCGGTTATTCACAAACAGGGATAAGTGGTCCCGAGATCCTGGGGCGTGTCGAAGGTTGCCGGGAAAGCGTCCAGAGATACCTCGAGGACAGAGGTGTTGAGTACAAGGTGCAGCGGTCCTAAGGGCAGACCGGGGTCAGAGTCATTGCCAGAGTGATTATTCTGGCAATTGACTCTGACCCCCACAATTCTCGCACACCATCTGGGCGCTTCATTCGTCCGCTGTTAAGTCATAACGCCCTGCCAGCAGAATCAATTTCGCTCGAAGTTCCGCCAGTCTTTCCTCGTGACCGGGGTCACCGGCGAGATTATTCGTCTCCTGCGGGTCCTCTCGCAGGTTGTAAAGTTCTTCGATCGAAGGATCGTCAACGTAGCGCAGGTACTTCCATTCATCCGTACGAACACCCTCGCTCGGCGGTATGTGGTCGAACTCCCAGAGATGTTCGATCAGGACGGCATCTCGCGACAGTGTATCCGTATCGCCGTTGACAATCGGAACAAGACTCTTCCCTTGATAGCCGGAAGGTATCTCAATGCCGGCCAAATCCAGGATCGTCGCCGTGACATCGATGTTTAAAGCCATGTCGGTAACATCCCGATGCTCCTTGACCCTGGGGTCGTAGATCATCAGTGGCACACGAATTGACCTGTCGTACATCAGCCATTTTCCGGCCAACTGGCGCTCACCGAGGAAGTAGCCGTTGTCGCCCATGAAGATAATAACGGTGTTCTCATCCTGGCCTGTCTCGGCCAGCTTGTTTCGGATCTTTGCGATCTCAAGATCGATACCGGCGAGCATGCGGTAGTAACCCTTGACGCTGTGCTGGTACTTTTCCGGTGTATCGTAACGCCAGCCCCAGCGTTCACGGTTGAATCCTTTGCGAACCGCCTCGGGCAGGCGTTCGAAATACTCGTCGTCCTTAAGCGCCGGCTCAGGCATCGTCATGTCCTCGAAAAGGTGTGCCACCTGGTCCTGCCAGAAATATTGCTGTTCCGACTCGTCATGGGCATGCGGTGCGTTGAAACTCAGGGAAAGCGCAAAAGGCTTGTCACGGGGTGCGGTCTCGATAAAATCGAGTGCTTTTTGGCCCGCGTAACGGGTCAGGTGAACGGTTTCCCCTTCGAGCGTTTTGTCCACATTGTAATAGCCGGGGCGATCCGGTTCGTCCCACACATAGAAACTGTCAAATTCGTCAAACATGGCCTCCGACCCTGGTATCTTCACGCCGAATTTGCCGATGAAACCAGAGTAATACCCTGCCTTCTTTAAAAGGACCGGATAAGAGTCCTGGACAAATTCCGGAGCAAGCGGATCGGGCCCAAAGGTGTAGCGGTGAGCGCGTTCATAGCGACCACTGAATATGCTGGCCCGACTCGCCGAACAGATCGGCGTTGTGACCAACGCGTTTTCAAAGTACACACCCTCGCGCGCCAACTTGTCCATTTCAGGTGTGTGGATGATGTCATTGCCGGCATAACCGAGAGAATCAAAGCGCTGGTCATCGGTCAGGATAAAAATGATGTTGGGTCTGTCGGCAGTGCTCTCCCCGGTCTGATCAATAGGCTGGTGCCGAACGCATCCGGTGGTCAGGAAACCCAGGGCAAGTAAAACAGCTGTTATCCTTCTCATGTTTTCATTTCCATCTAACGAATGATTTCTTGTGTGCCGGAAGACAGGTCGATTGTCTCACCCTGCCATTCGAAAACACCTTCCAGCCCACCCGGTAACGTGATTTGCGCTTGAACCCCATCCGGGCCAACACGCTGCAGCGATACATCTATCTCGCCTAGCGGGTGTGGCATTTTGCCCTCGGCTCTTTTCAGTGGTCCCAGGTTTGGCTTAATCACAACCGAAGTAAAACCCGGCGCAGCAGGTCGAATCCCCAGCACGGTTGCCAGCAATCCATAATTAGGATGCGCTGCCCACGCGTGTGAGTCTGTGCGCGATGGTGGCGGTTTTTCCGGTGTTGTCGTCAGGCCCAGCGCCAGCATGTTCTGCCACGGTTCGAGTTGCTCGATATATCGATGTCCCAGACCCGCTTTGCGCATGGCCTCGAGAATATAGAAGCTGAAATAGTAACCCGCCTGCGTGAGTGACTTGTCGTCCAGTACGCGCTCCATGATCGCACTGCGTTGCTCTCCCGTAACTGCACCGGTCAGGACTGCCATGGTGTTGGTGTGCTGGCTGAATGTCGTGTGCTCAAGTGAATCGCGGAACAATCCTGTCTCGCTGTCGAATGTCTTGCGCTTGACGGCTTCCAGCAAAGAATCCGCCAGTATCTGTAGTCGATCGGCTTCGCCCTGTCGGGTAAACGCCTTTTCGAGTTCAATAGCACGCTGCAGGGCGTACACATATTGGAGGGTGATCAACACTGAATGACCGTCGCTTGCACCTGGAGGCCTGCCTTCATCCCAGTTGTCTACCCAATCTGCAAAGGGCCACCAGGGCAGGGGGCCAACAAGCCCTGTTTCATCAACCTTGTCTTCAAACCAGCTCAACACACCCCTGATTCCCGGCATAAGACCCTGGACGTAAGACCTGTCATCACGGTGCATCCAATAATCATGGACCATGGCCACCCAGAAGAGGGAAAAGGTTGGTATGTATTGTCCGAGATCAGACGGATAGCGGCTGGCCGTGATGCCCTCGGGAATTCGGGAATAATCAAAATGGGTCAGCGCCTGTCGCATCAGACGGTCATCACCACTCATATAAAGCGATAGCAGGGCCTGCAAGCGGGTATCACCAATATACTGGAGCTGTTCGTAATAGGGTGTATCGAAATAGGTTTCCCAGGCACACAGTTGCAGCACACGCCAGTTGATATCCCACATATCCTTAAGCCACGGCAGATCGCTATCAAAGCTGGCGTTCATGGTGTAGGGATATGCCGTGTACAAGCCCCCGACTTTGTGAATCTCAAGAGGCTGGTCAAGGGTTTCAATGTTCAGCTCAACATAGCGGTAGGTTCTAAACCACAGGGTCTGATATTGGCGCTTTTCACCGCCATCAATGTGAAACCGGTCAACCAGACCTGAAATGGATTTTCCGTCGATCTCATCCCGGTGACCCTTGATACCCTGGTCATCCTTGAGTGCTTCGGCATAGGTAACCGATATCCTGCTGCCAGCACCTTTGCTGGTCTCCATCCTGAAATACGCGTTGGTCAGGTGTGCTTGATCGAGCAGCAAGGTCGCTTCGGTATTGGCTGGGACGACAAGGGTGCCTGCGTCATCCAGGAGTTTTCCATCAGTCTTCACCCCGACAGAGCGCCGTACGGATTTAAAGCGCACCGGGTGTTCGTCCATAAAAGGAATTGACCGGGGCACCAGTTGCCAGCCGCCGGCATTAAACGGAAAGCTCCCCCGGTCCCTTACCACGCGAACGATCTCAGCATCAAACCAGGCAGAATCATTAAACCCGGCATGCTGCCATCCCCAGGGATACCGGTCCGCATCAAGCTGCTCACCCGGAGGACTCGCATAGTAACCGCCCACCTGCTCTCTGCTCACGGGAAGTGCGCTATAAGCGCTGTTCGCGAGGACCTTCCACGCAGTTGCGCCGGTGTCGATGATGGCCTCACTCTCTGTCGAGCCACGAATTAGAAAACCCGTTTTAAAACTATGCTGCGCCACCGGTTTGTGTTCGCCCCAGTGCCAGACCACCGCGGCGATCACATTGTTGCCGGTACGCAGGTAGGGTGCCAGGTTAACTTCCTCGTAACGCCAATGCATAACATCAGAGCGTTGCGGTCCCGCCACCACGGAAACTCCATTCACATACAGGCGGTAACGGTTGTCGGCAGAGACATGAATATTGAAATGTTCCGGCACTGCCTGCAGCTCAAACATCTTGCGAAAATGATACACACCATACTCGTGTCCCGAGATATCCGGGCGAGTGACCCAACTCGCATACTGCTTTTCCTGTGCCTGCACGACGGTCGGTATCAGCAGCAGCGTGCCGGTAATAAGGAGTAAGAATTTGCGACAGGTACTATTCCATATCTTGAGTGTGTTCATCATTGTCACTTATGCCAAAAAGACGGACCAGCAGGGTTGAGTATTTGATTATTCAGGAGTTCGCAAAACTTTGCAGCCAAACTCCACTTTCTATGTATAATCGATCATATACAATCATAAATGGTCACGCAATGCCTGTTGAATGCTGCCATGAATTGACAGACCACTTAACGGAAATTGACAGCTCATGACAAGAAAACCAAACACACTTTCGCGCCGTGATCTCTTCAAGGCCAGCGCAATCGCCTGGGGGGCTGCGGCGCTTGGACCATACAACAGCTTGCTGGGTGCAAAAACCGACATCGGTACGCTATTCACCGGGTTCCAGTCACCCCCTGTTTCTGCACGGCCAATGGTCCTGTGGGCCTGGTTGAACGGATATGTCGACCGCCAGCAACTTACACGGGAACTGGAGGAGATGCACGCGAAGGGTTTGCGTGGCCCGATTCTTTGGGATGTCGCCAGTATCCGGGACCCCAAAAAGACCATCCCTGCCGGCCCGGCTTTTCTCGGTGACGAGTCCGTCGATTTGATGCACCACGCGCTTGATGAGGCCGCGCGACTCGGCCTCGAAGCAGGTCTCTTCGCCTCGAGCAGCTGGAACGCCGGAGGCCCGTGGATAGGGCCAGAGCTCGCCAGCAAACAACTCGCCTGGACCGAGCTTGCAGTTTCCGGACCCGCGGATTTCTCGGGTGTAATTCCAGTTCCTGATGACTTCCCGTCTCCTTATGAAGACGAAGAACCCTATAAACTCCAGGCGCCTTTTGAAGACGTGGCACTGCTCGCTGTCCCAAACACAAAGCAGGGGGCCGAAGCGATTAAGCCGGTAGACCTGACGGCTAAGCTTGATGGATCAGGAAAGCTCTCATGGGAGATACCATCGGGTGACTGGACCTTGTACCGCTTTGTCTGTGCCGGGACCGGCCAGATGCTGGAAATTCCAAGCCCGGCATCCAACGGACCGATCGTCGATCACATGAGCGCCGATGCGACCGACCGTCACTTCGAAGTGATGCTTGGCCGGCTCTTCCGTGACGGAAAAAAGCCGGAGGCGCTAAAGTCACTGATGCTGGACAGTTTCGAAGTCCGGACAGCGCCAGACTGGACTCCGCTTTTCGTGGACGAGTTCCGCCAGGCCTTTGCTTACGATCCACGACCCTGGTTGCCGGTGCTTGCCGGCCGCACCATCCAATCCGCTGAGCTCAGCGAACGATTCTCGCACGATTACCATGTCCTGGTCTCACGCCTGATGATCAGGAATCATTTCGCGCGATCAGCAAAAATTATGGAGAAGCATGATCTGCAACTGCTGGCCGAGGCCGGCCACGGTGGATTCCCGCGCGTCGACACCCTGGAAGCCCTCGGTGTCTCACATATCCCGATGGGTGAATTCTGGAACGGAACACAGTTCTGGGTCGTGAAGGAGGCCGCCAGTGCGGCACACATCTATGGCCGCCAGGAAGTCGCCGCCGAATCACTGACGGGCTGGCGGCATTGGCAGGATGGCCCGGCGGAGTACAAACGGCTCTTTGATATCGCGTTCTGTGCCGGCTTGAACAGCGGGGTTTTCCACACCTTTGCACATAATCCTCCCGAGGCGGGTAAACCCGGGTATGCCTATCACGCGGGCGAGCACTTCAACGTCAACTCCACCTGGTGGGAACATTCAGGACCGATGCTCGAGTACTTCTCTCGCTGCAGCTATTTATTGCGGCAGGGCCGATTTGTCGCCGACCTGTGTTTCTACTACGGAGACCAGGCCCCGAACCTCGTGCCCGCGCGTCGCATTGATCCCAAGATCGACCTGCCGCACGACGAAGGAGAGTGTCAGCACTGCGGCCGGCCGATGCCGAATCGCATAGAAAGCCTCGGAGCAGGCTATGACTATGACTACGTGAATCGCGACATAATCCTGCGTGACATGCAGGTGCGTGATGGACGCCTGGTGCTATCAAGTGGCATGGAATACCGGATGATCGTCCTGCCCGATCATGACGACATCGCACTACCTGTATTACGCAAGCTCGAACAGCTGGTACGTGACGGCGCGACACTCGTCGGTCGGCCGCCAAAGCGTGCCAACAGTCTCGAGGACTATCCTGACTGCGACGAGGAAGTACGTCGTCTCTCGCATCTGTTGTGGGGTGAAGGCAGCGGTAAAAGTGCACACCAACACGGCAAGGGCCAGGTGTTTCCCGAGGTCGCTCTTCGAGACGTCTTGAGCGGGATGGGTCTGCGGCCGGATTTCTCGGTCGAAAGCCCCGCCAAACACGATCTCGACCACATTCACCGCCGCACAGAGAATGAAGAGTTCTACTTTGTGATCAACAGCGCCGATGAGCCGGTGGAGACAGAGTGTTCGTTTCGCGTTGCAGAAGGCTCACGTCCCTTCCTGTGGAATGCCGAGGACGGTAGTGTTACACCCTGCACGGTCTATCGGTTCGAGAACGGCGCAATACGCATGCCATTGAAGCTTGATCAAATCTCATCAGTATTTGTTGTTTTCAGAACCGGGGAAGAGGCCGATTACGAGGTCGGTCTTGTGACGGACAACCCACACTCAGCGACCGTTGGGATCTCCGATCCTCAGCCCGACATCGCACTGACCAGCCCCTGGAAGCTGGAGTTTCCTGCTGGCCGCGGCGCACCTGCTTCCATCGAACTAGACACATTGAAATGCTGGACCAAGCTCGAACCCAGCGGAGCGCGTGTGTTTTCCGGAACGGCCCGATACATCACTAGCTTTCATGTACCGGGTGCGTACATTGACTCGGGCCATGTCCTGGAACTGGATCTCGGCCGGGTTGTGGAGATCGCCGAGGTCTCAGTGAACGGCGCACCGACAGGTATCACCTGGAAGCCACCCTACCGGGTGGATGTGACCGGGATGCTGAAAGCGGGTACGAATCGCCTCGAAGTAAAAGTCACGAATGTCTGGCACAACCGTATTGTCGGCGACCTGCGGTATCCGCAAGCAGGCGAGTTCGCGCCCACCAACATGAAGTGGAAGTTCAATGCTGATATGGAGTTGCTCCCCTCGGGGCTGCTCGGACCTGTTGTGCTTCGGCAAAAACTGAACCAGGGGTAGCTTGATGTTCAACAAAACAGGCATCCCGGCATTTCTGGCAGTTTTCGTTCTTTTAATTGTTGGCTGTTCAGCAATAAACCAGGAAATCCCGCTCTATCAGAACCCGGATATTCCCGTAGACGTTCGAGTGGATGACCTGATTAACCGCATGAGCCTCGATGAGAAAATATCGCAGTCAATGAACCGTTCGGCGGCTATTGACCGCCTGGGGGTTCCCGAGTACGAGTGGTGGAACGAGGCCTTGCACGGGGTGGCCCGCGCCGGCCACGCCACGGTCTTTCCCCAGGCGATCGGACTTGCGGCGACCTGGGACACAGAACTGATGTCGCGCGTGGCTACTGTTATCTCCGATGAGGCACGCGCCAAACATCATGAGGCTTTGCGACGGGACAGCCGCAAAAGATACGAAGGTCTGACCTTTTGGTCTCCGAATATCAATATCTTTCGGGATCCGCGTTGGGGCAGAGGCATGGAGACCTTCGGTGAAGACCCCTACCTGACCGGCCGACTGGCGGTGGAGTTTGTAAAAAGTATGCAGGGCGATCACCCGATTTACCTCAAGACCATCGCAACGCCGAAGCACTTCGCGGTCCACAGCGGTCCCGAGCCGGACCGCCATAGCTTTGATGCGGTAGTGAGCGAGCGAGATTTTCGGCAGACCTATCTTCCGGCCTTCCGTACGTCGATCATCGACGGCGGCGCCGAATCCGTAATGTGCGCCTACAACCGCGTTGCCGGCGAACCGGCCTGTGGCAGTAATGAATTGCAGCAGAATATCTTGCGGAATGAATGGGGATTTGACGGCTACATCGTCTCGGATTGTGGCGCGATCCGGGATATCTATAAGTATCACCAAGTTGTCGAGACGCCTGCGGAAGCGGCCGCGATGGGCATTGCCAACGGCACCGACCTGAATTGCGGCGTGACTTATGAAAACCTGGGTGAAGCCGTTCGCACAGGGCTACTACAAGAGGAACAGCTCGATACCTCACTCAAGCGCCTCTTCAGGGCTCGCTTCAAACTCGGCATGTTTGACCCGCCCGGGCGAATCCCCTGGTCGACAATTCCGATAAGCGTCATCGACTCGAAAGAGCATCAGACGCTCGCATTGGAGGCCGCAAGGAAATCCATGGTTCTGCTTAAGAACGACGGCGGAGTGCTGCCGCTGGATCGCGGTTTGGCCAAAATTGCCGTGATCGGACCGAATGCAAACGATGTCGGCGTGCTGCTCGGCAACTACAATGGCATCCCCTCCGACCCCGTCACCCCTCTAAGAGGAATTCGGGAGGCAGTGTCCGACGATACAGTAGTCATCCACGCCATGGGGACCAACCTCGCCGAGAATATCCCGGCGCTTCGTGTTGTGCCCGCTGAACAGCTTTCTACCGGTAAAGACACAGCAAGCGAACACGGTCTCGCCGCCGAATATTTCTCTAATCCCGAGATGCAGGGACAGCCGGTAGCTACCCGGGTGGATCAAACTGTCGATTCGGGCCTTTGGGATGAGACCGCGATCGAAGGCGTTTCGATCGACAAACACAGCGCACGCTGGACCGGGTTCATAGTGCCGGAGCAAACGGGTTCCTACCAACTCGGTGGCCGGGCCCACGGCAGCTTCCGCCTTTTTGTCGATGACTCGGTGCTTGTGGAATTCAAGTGCGTCGATGAGGCCTGCACTGACTGGGCCACAGTGGAGTTCGAGGCGGGACAGGAATATGCCATCCGTATTGAGTATCGCCCGTATCGATACGGAGCCGGGATACAGCTGATGTGGGCCGAGCCTGAGTCCACTCTGAGGGAAGAAGCGCTGCAGGCCGCCTCCGAAGCCGACGTGGTGATCCTGATGCTCGGCCTGTCCCCCCGTCTGGAGGGTGAAGAGATGGGCGTAGAGATACCGGGGTTCAAGGGCGGCGACCGGACAGACATTGAGCTGCCAGCACCACAACGAGAGTTGATGGAAGCAATCGTTGCCACCGGCAAGCCCGTGGTCCTGGTTTTGTTAAACGGAAGCGCCCTGGCGGTGAACTGGGCCGCCGATCATGTGCCCGCGATCCTGGAAGCGTGGTACCCGGGCCAGGCAGCAGGAACTGCAATCGCAGACGTCCTTTTTGGTAATTACAACCCGGCAGGCCGGCTGCCTGTCACCTTCTACCGCTCGGTCGATCAGCTTCCGCCCTTTTCGGACTACGACATGGACGGGCGTACCTACCGCTACTTCGGTGGGGAACCGCTGTTTCCATTCGGGCACGGTCTGAGCTACACGACCTTCGCTTACAGCGAACTGGAGTTGCCAGGGTCCGTGCAGGCGGGAATTGATGTACAGCTGTCGGTGACGGTGGAAAACTCCGGCCCGGTTGCCGGTGAAGAGGTCGTGCAGCTTTACCTTTCAGACCTTGATGCTTCGGTGCCGGTTCCCATTCGCTCGCTGGCGGGGGTACGACGAATATTCTTGCAGCCCGAAGAGCAAAGGCGAATAACTTTTACGCTGACACCACGCCAACTCTCACTCATTGACGCACAGATGGAGAGGACCGTGGAGCCGGGCCTGTTCGAGGTCAGTGTGGGAGGGAAACAGCCGGGGTTTGCCGGGACGGCTGACGCGCCCACCACCAAAGTAGTAACGGGCAAATTCGAAATCACAACAACGAAGAAAATCCAATGAACGCAGAAACCAGCAATATCAGATTTGTCATTTTAATCAGTGTGGTCGCCACCATCGGCGGCTTCCTGTTTGGATTCGACAGTGGCGTCATTAACGGAACCGTCAACGGACTGCGCACGGCATTCAACTCGGACAGCATCGGAACGGGCTTTAACGTTGCGTCAATGCTGCTCGGGTGTGCTGCCGGGGCGTTTTTTGCCGGAACGCTGGCGGACAAATTGGGACGTCGCACAATCCTGATTATTGCGTCGATATGTTTCACCATCAGCGCGTGGGGATCCGGTATTGCTGAAGTATCGCTCGAATTTATCATCTACCGTGTGATTGGCGGCCTGGCAGTCGGTGCGGCCAGTGTGCTGGCACCTGCATACATCAGCGAAGTCGCTCCGGCAAAATACCGTGGCCGGCTATCCTCTATTCAGCAGATTGCCATCATCTCGGGTCTCTTCTTCGCCTTTCTGAGCAACTACTTGATTGCCCAGTGGGCAGGCAGTTCGACGGAGCAGTTCTTATGGGGCTTTGAGGCGTGGCGCTGGATGTTCTGGATTGAGTTGAT
>PVMK01159117.1_pt1 | contig 11135 bp, 9 predicted proteins | sample 1853481 | NCBI WGS metagenome assembly PVMK01 (sample SAMN08533507, study PRJNA380276) | Marine sediment metagenome, whole genome shotgun sequencing project. | reverse complement strand
GCAATATATACTTGAATCATTGTCAATATTTGCAGAAAATTTACTAGCTTAATTCTACAAGGTTCTTAATGGGGAGCAGTATAGTATTAGCTTGCTCAGAATGGCATTGGATGGAGAAAAGAAATAAAGGTATTAATAGTAGCAGGAGGTTCTTAATCAGTGGCATACTTGTCTAGTCTGCAAACTCCCACTCATTTTCCATAGGATTATATTTCAGGCTATCATCTTCACCAGCATAATCCCACTTATTTTCGAAGGCGTTATACTTCAGGCCGTCATCCTCACCGGCATAGCCCCATTCATTCTCAAAAGCGTTGTACTTCAGGGTGTCATCTTCATCAGCGTAATTCCACTTATTTTCAAAAGCGTTGTATTTTAGAGTGTCATCATCACCAGCATAATCCCACTCGTTCTCAAATGCATTGTACTTAAGTGTGTCATCTTCATCAGCGTAATTCCACTTATTTTCGAACGCATTGTACTTCAGGCTGTCCTCATCATTCTGTGCCCAGACATTATTGATTGTAGCATCTGGTAAGGCTCCTATGCTGAAGAGAAACATAATAACTAATAAGAGTTTTATAGTATCCATAATACTCTACCCCTTTTAACTCGTATATAAGTATATTCTCAATCAAGACGAACTGGAAATTAAGCTATATTAATCTAGGTTTGAAGTTAGACTATCCAGCCTGAACAGGCAAATGGTATATAGGTACTGAATATCATCCCCATGACTAGATACGTTTGTGATATTTGATACACTCAGTCGTTTTAGCTATAATATTATTAGCGCTAATTTGATTTCCAGCTTGCTGCGCTATAAAAATAGCTAAAGAGGTGATATTTGATTCCTTCCAAAGTTTTTCCTAAAGAAATCTATATCTCCTTTATTTACTGGTTTTGTGTTGTTTTTATCAAAACTTTATTAAGGAGGAATGTTATGTTCATTATTCATATAAATGATATTAGATATTTTGTGGGAGCTGATTGCTTTATTTTGAGCCCCGGTAAGGTTGGAGGTATTTACTGTAATGTTTGCAACACTAATTGCCAAGCAGAAAGAAATGTACTGGGTATCAAAATAAAATACGCATCAGGCACTGGTTTAGATACAACTCACGACAAATTCTATTGCCCTAATTCTAATGAAGGATGGCATATTGAAGCTGTTAGTTTATATTTGGAATCTCAAAATACAGTTAGTAATAGGATATCAAATATAATAAAAAAGGACTTGGAAGATATTCTGGCAGCTGTTTAGAAACTTTTATTCTGGAGCAGACTCTCCATTATGAGTAAACGAAATGAGATAATTAAAAATCTGCATAGAACTCTCAAAGAACTTGAGCGAGAAATGGACTATCAGTGGCTCAAGAATTATGTCCAGAACCTAAAGCAAAAGGAGTACCTAAACGGCAAGGAGATTCAAAGACTACAGGGTGCAACAGCTAGACTAAAAGGACTTAAGGCTGATAGAAGGTCTATATCTTTAGGTCTTACTCATTTCATTCCATATGATGACCGTCGGGGCAAGCATAAAGAGATGATTCAAGGAGGAAGCTACATATCATGGGATAGGTCGGTCTGTTTATTTGATAAGGAATAAATAGTGTTCATGTTTTTAAAATGTTCCTGTTCACCTTTTTATTGCCATCTGTTTTGCTTTGTTCATTTTAAAATACTCCTTTTTGGGTTATAAATAGAATTTTAATGCTGGAGGGAATACAGCTATCGCAATAGAAGAATCCTTACATAAGGAAAACGATATTTTTCCGATTATCGAAGATTATTTTGGCAAAAACGACTTATTGTTCACTTTTACTAATTGCAATATATTTGCAACTCACTGAAATTATTAGATATGTCATGTTGTGAACAAAATCGACGACTAGATTAGATAATATGTTTTGTACTGCTGTATTTGTGAAAAAGTGAACAGTTTTCTTAGTCTTGAGAAGTTTAACAAATCTCGGAGTACTTGATGCCATTTTAATAAAAGGAAGCTCTCCTAAATAATGTTATCTACTTCTTTTCTTTTTAATCCAAGATAATCGAGAATTATACTGAGTCTAGCCTGCATGCCCATATTTTAGATTCCTCTATGATATTGAATTAATTGATAATATACCAATTACAGCCATATAAAAGATATTATTTACTGAGAAATCACATTATAGTTATGAGAAATTTGATATAAAATTATTAAAAGTTAGTTACCCCTTGCTTAAGAGTTTCGATAGTAAATATCACATACTGTTATGTTGAAACTATAAGGCCAGAGTCATCTTAAGAAACTGGCTAGCCCACATACTTATGCTCCTTCTTAAATACATGGTTCTTGATGTATGCAGAATTTATAAGTAGCTATTCATGCTATGAACTTTTGTACCCATCTATATATGACGTGTATTAATTAGCCCTTATTTGCCGAAAGTGGGCAATACGTGGGTTTTCGAGAAACGCTTAAGTTCGAGTATAAAAGTATCTTCAAAGAAATGGGTACGGTTTTGGGTACGGTTTAACTCTCGCCGAAGTACACATGTACTCCGCTTAACACAACAAGAGATGTTAGTGTTGTGTAGAATGTTTAATGATAAGTGAATCTTACGCTTGAGTGCACAGGTGTACGCTTTATGGTACAATAAATCAAAATTAGAATGGCATTCATGAGGCCGAGGGTTCGATCCCCTTCGGCTCCACCAATGATTACAGTAGGTTGGAGCTAAAATATTTTCTAATAGTTGACATGAATCAAAAAGGAATAATGGAGCAGCCTCTTCATTATATTTGTGTTCAGGGTCACGATCAAAGTGTTTGAAAAAATTTTGAACTTTTCTAAGTTTGCGATTAAATTCTTCTCGCGATCACTAGGCGAGCTTTTGCTCGCCTAGTGTAAATCGCTTAACACCTTACTCTCTTAACTCTAAGTCTATTCTGGGCTGATAATGGCTAAGGAGCCGATATCGCGGTCATGGTAGTCCTGGATCCGGCCCGAGCCATCGGTTATTTTAGCTCGCGTCCTGACCTCGATAGTGAACGAGCACTTGTCGTGTAGTTCCAGCAATTCAGCGTATTCTCTCGTGGGGCTAGTTCCGGGATCTTCATTTGTCGCATTCCATGGCACCCAAACAGTCCAGTCAGGATACAGCCCCCGCTTCCATCGCAGGTCGTGCCTATACAGAAACCTCGACTCGGGATGTTTGGCGCGATATTTGATGCTTACTGTCGTGGTTCTAGGGCCTTCTAGGAACAAACATTTGCCTGGGACTGCAAACCCGCCCTTGAGCACGTCAAGGATTTTGGCCTGTGTGCTCCGGTTATCCCACCAGAAGAGATGAGTGAGTGCTTTATACGGCACCGGGACTGTGGTACTTAAGTCAGACTGATCCCAGGTTTGGAAACTAAATGGAGCGGGAATCTCTAGGTCTGCCGGGACGTGGGGAGCGGTGAGCGGTTTGATCTGATTTTTTGCACTGTCGAACAACTCCAGCGTCACCAAGTAGCGAGTGTTTTGGAAACTGGTTGTATCAAGCAATCCGTGGAATTGCCCGGCTGCCCACTCGCCTATTTCACCAGGGAGAAGGGGCGTATTCAACAGGGATCTATAAGGGATAAGATAGAGCTTGTCCGTCCCGGGCTCAGGCCCAAGGGGAAAGCTTTCACGTTTGATGGTGAGATCGGTTTTTCGACGGTACCAACCCCATGACAGCGATTCCTGTAGTTTTACAGGGGTGCCGGTAGGGGCGCCGCTGGCATCAGCCTTGACGACGCTAATACGGAAATAAGTGGCGATCGGCTCGAGATCCTGGAAAAAAAGGTAACGTAACGGCAGGGTTTTGCCCCAACCCACATTTTTATATTGAACCGTTGAAGGGTCGGCTGGTGGTGGGGCTGGATGTGCCAATCCATCGTTGCCACTCGCTGTAGCTACTCGGTCCCATTGGGTGGGTAACGGCGAGTTGAGGTGAAGACTAACGGTTGAGCGGATTTTCTCCAACATGACCGAGGTCCCTGTTGTCCCTGGTGGTGGAATAGTTGGGTAATCACAAACGATGGCATCTGGGTGGTATGATGTGAGTTCAATGTTGTCGTCAATGTGAAACCATTGGGAAGCCGCTACACCGTCATAGATAGTCACCGTAGAACCGTCGATCGCCTGCTTGATAACAAATGCGAATTCGTCGTGGCAATGGCGCCAGAATAAGCGCAATGGTTCATTCCAACAAATATCGAACGATCCGTCAGGACTGAGAAAACCGCTTGCAACATGCACCGCCGATGAACACGAGCAGAAAAGATAAGGGCGTCCTTGGATATAGGCTGCTTGCTCGTGATTTGGGAGTGACTTCAAGGCCTTTAGGTCAACGTCGGCGTTGATGACACTCTGATTCTCGGCGCCACCTGCAAAGAATTGGATATTCTCGAATGGTATGGGATCAGGTTCGGGTCCTGGCGGAAAAGGGAAAGGTGGTTTCACGCGCACGATCTCCTCCAGATTCACGATTATGTCCGGGATGCGTGGATCCAGTATTACTAACGGAGGGCAGCAACAAGTTCTGCGGTAAACCTCAACAAGTCCATCACACAGCGGGGTGCAACTGAGCCATATCGGAAGGAACGGTTCAAGTAAAGATTCAGTTGCAAAACTCTCGCCCGCTAGTTTGACTGTGCCCCCATCAGACAATCCCAGGAACCGTTTGTTGTTGAAGTGAATTAACCATGGTCGCCACTGGCAATGTTCCGCTGTACCGCTGATGCACCTTTGGAAGGTCAAGAAAGGAAGCCAACTGCGACGTGGAAGGTCGATGAGGCGCTTGGACCCAATTGCATCAGCAATCTGGTATTTATGAAAACGTACAAACTGCATATCGCCACCTAGTTCCGCACCTCTCGGCCCAATCAGTATCATCGCAGCCCTGTCGAATGCCGATTTGGACATTCGTACCACGCCATTGGTTGCGACATCGACTGTCTCGATTGCTTTGTGGTTCTGGTCTTCGGCAATCGCCGAAAGCTCCGGAGTAGGATCGTCTTCCTTTCTTTCTCTCAAGGCGATCTGAAAGGATACATATCGTCTCTTTTCACTGCCATCGCGCTTTTTAACCATAATAACCTCCATTTATTTATTGTAATTAATAGCCAAATACTAAATAATTTTCTCATAAATACTTACGACCTCTTCAAGGTACTAAACCCATAGGGCAATAAAGACGGGGAACAATGTTGACAGGTAATTAGGGAAGATGGTTGGAAACTGGAAGTCTTCACTTCGGCAACCAGCTACCATAAGCATTAATCCCTTAGGCCTTCGGCTTTACGTCCCGTTCTTTCAAACAGTTTGCCCTTTTCGATCTAGACTCTTTTCTCATTAGAATGCGTAAATAAATTTATATCAATAAATTGTCTTGAGTTGCTCAATCAACGCTCATTCACACGGAGTGAAATCAGTCTTTAGTTCGTCCAGAATCACCTCCTTTTAATCCGCCAAGCAAAAGGATGTCTAAAAATACAGCAAACATTCAAACGTTCGTTATATTTCCAATATTATATAATAAAAATTACGAATACAACAAGAATTTTTGAAGGATAGGATTTAAAGGCATAAAGAGGTCATCAGATTGGTTAGGTAGCGTTGCATTTTTCATAAATCCAACTTAAACCAAGCTTGACAAAAGGGGTGCAGTACCATGACCTGCCCCCCTATAATAGGACCATAAGTTAAGTTATTTTTTAGAGAGGAAACCCTATATATAGGAGGCAACTAAGATGGGTAGGAAACGTTATACCCCAGAGCAGATAATACGGTTACTACGTCAGTCAGAAGTACTTTCTTCTGAGGGTAGGAATGTACCGGAGATATGCAGAGAGATGGGAGTAACAGTGAACACTTATTACCGCTGGAGGAAGGAATACGGAGGTATGCAGGTCAATCAGGCAAAACGGTTAAAAGAGCTAGAACGAGAGAACTCAAGACTAAAGCGTGCAGTAGCAAACCTTACACTGGATAATCTAATACTTAAGGAAGCATCAGAGGGAAACTTCTAAGCACCGAACGTAGACGCAGATGTGTAGTGCATATACAGCAAAAGCTGGGAGTATCAGAGCGTAGAGCATGCAGGGTTTTAGGGCAACCCCGTTCGGTGCAGCGTCATCAATCAAACAAATCAGAGGAACAAGAGGTACTAAGAGGGGATATAGTTCGTCTTGCCAGTACTTATGGTAGATACGGATACAGACGTATTACGGCACTCCTGAGAGCTGAGGGATGGGTAGTGAATCCTAAGCGTGTGGAGAGGATATGGAGAGAGGAAGGACTTAAAGTACCTGCAAAACAACCAAAAAGAGCAAGGCTTTACTTAAATGACGGTTCCTGCATAAGACTACGTCCCTGTTTTAAGAACCATGTATGGAGCTATGATTTTGTTTCCGACAGGCTTCATAATGGGAAGAGGATAAGGATGTTGACTGTGATAGATGAGTATACGAGGAAGTGTCTTGCAATCCGTGTAGGTTTCTCACTAAAAGCTGATGATGTACTCGACACATTAAGCACTCTGTTTATCACAGAGGGGGTTCCTGGTTATATACGTTCAGATAACGGTAGTGAATTTACTGCCAAAAGCTTAAGAGAGTGGATTGGGAGTATTGGTGTTAAAACAGCCTATATAGAGCCAGGATCACCCTGGGAGAATGGATACAATGAGAGTTTTAACGGAAAGCTTAGGGATGAACTGTTAAACGGAGAGATATTTTATAGTCTGAAAGAAGCACAGGTACTGATTGAGCAATGGAGAAGACACTACAATGAAGTGAGACCTCACAGTTCTCTTGGATATAGACCACCTGCTCCAAAGTCTATAGTATCAGACAATAAAATTAAGGAGTTTGAAGGCACGTTTATTTCAACTCATTAGAGAAAATATATGAAAATTTATAACTTAAAGGGTGGACCGGTTTTCGGGGGCTTGACACATTGTAGTTATTTTTAGATGTAACCTTCCTGCAACTGTTCTCTGAATCATACGACATTCAGTAAGGTTTTTTCTGATATACGGGAAACCCGTATTTCGGTGAAGGTAATCTTAATCCATGGGTTTAGACAGGATTATCGAGCGGGAATTGGACAAAACAGATCGAGAGCAATAGGGTGGACTTGGACTCAGTGGTTGACAGCCACTGGTTTAGAATCAAATTTAAATTCTGGCATATCCAAGCATCTTTTCTGGCATCTAACTTTGTCTTTAAATGCAGAACATTTCAGAACGTCATCATAAGTTCTATATGTAAAAATACTCGGTCGGAACTTCGCACTCACCACCATTTTCCTAAACGGACAGTAAAACGACTTCATCACGGACCGATGGGACAAGCTATAATCTTCTTTTAGTAAGTAAAAAGACACAGCAACTAGTGAAACAAAAGCAAGAATAAAAGCAAATGGAACAAACAAAATACTTATTAAAACTAAAATACTCAGAATGATGACTGCTATAATTGAATTAACTTTATTGAATTTGCTCATTATATTCACCCCCAATTAGGCTTAACTTATTATAATATATTATGCATGCTTTGTCAAGCCTGTGGGGTAATGTGCAAGGACATATGGCGGTTTCCCCTAGAATGGGGAAATGGCGATATATATGGCACAAACAATTAAAGAAGAGAGGTTGAGATGGGTATTACCAATAGTTAGAGGGGGAAAGGTCAAGTTATAATGAACAGCGTCCCCATGAGTCGCTCGGAGGGCTGCCGCCAACACTCTTTAGGGAAAAGGTAACATCCAAAAGTTCTACTTTAGAACTGTCTACTTAAATGGGAAGCTTACACTCACTTTCTAGGAGAATGGGCATTTGGAGAGACAATTTTGATTGACAAGAGATTGTTTTTTGTGAGATGGTTAGGATAGAAAAGGTTTATGCATGTCTTATCATTTGAGGCATTTGGTGAGAAAACTTTTCTTGACAAGAATTATTCTTTAGAAGGAGTGGGTAAATGAAACAGAAAGAGAGCACAGATTACTCGGAATTACATCAGTTGGATAGTCCCGCTAACCGGTTGATGCGAAAAACCATCTGGGGAAACCAGGACATCGGACAGCAGTCTTTTATCACTCCTCCTTATCTCGATGAATTGATTCGAAAGACAGGCATAGATGCCGACACTTATGTTTTGGACATTGGAAGTGGTGTAGGAGGTCCTGCTATCTATATAGCTCAAAAAACTGGGTGTCGAATAATGGGAATTGATGTTTCAGATGTCGGGGTGGAACGAGCAAGAAAATTTGCCGCCGACTCAGGTCTCAGTGACCGTGCGACCTTCCATCTTGGTGATGCTATGGAAATGCCATTTCCAGAAAACGCATTTAATGTGATAATTAGCTTTAATGTAATAAATGTGTTCAAGGATAAGGAAGGGCTTTTCCGACAGGTTCTTCGTGTTCTAAAATCAAAAGGCATATTTACTTTTCTAAGTGGCGCTATAGATATGCCTGCTGACCCAGAGGTCATTAAACGTATGTCTCGTGGTTGTCTTATCCCAGAATACTATGATTCAGTAGGTAGCTATAAAACTAAACTCAAGCAAGCGGGATTTCGGGTTATGGAGGTGATAGAAGATGTAGAGGATTTTAGGATCCAAATCAAGCTATGGGGTGATGCATTTAAAAAACACTACGATGCTATAGTGAAAGAGCAGGGAAAAGAGACCACTGATCATCACGTTAAATTTTTTGATACCTATCTTCGTCTTATTGATGAAGGACGTGCGGGAAACTACCTTTTCATTTCCCGGAAACCTAATAGTTAATGACCTACCCCCCCTATAATAAGTCCATAGGTATAAGTTAGATTTTGAGAGAATATCCTTTATTCAGGAGGTCATGCAAGCTAGGTGGCTTTGTTTATGATTCCAACTTAATCCGTGTTTACAAAAGGGGAGCAGTACATTTTTTAAAGAGTACTTTCATAATATTATGGAATCACCAATTGCATACCAATTTGGAGGTTCGAGGGATTATCAATTATATCTTTGTTAGCAACCCAAATAGTTCTCCACCGTCTTCCATCACCTAAAAATTCTCTTGCGATTGAACCTAAAGTGTCCCCCTCTTTTACGGTATAGATTAGAGGCTCTAATTCATCAACTGAGTCAGGGTTCGTAATAAACTCTTCATTGTTTACATAAAGGGTATGCAACACATCAGCTAAGGTATTGACACCTAGGTTTAGAGAGGCTCCAACGCTATCGAAGTATTCTTCATTCCTGTTGTTGTAGTTAATGTCCATCCATTCAGCGGACTTAATATCACCTTCGCCTTCTGCGGTCGATTTGGAAATTATTACTACAGCGTCATAAGCGTCTATTTCTGTTAGTCCGTCAGCTAATATATCACTCTCAAATACTCCTTCTTCGAAGCTATCAGTCCTTGTGCTTATGATACCTTCGTAGTCGCTATGATGGTGCTCAAAATCAACTGAGTGACCGTATTGCGAAGTGTCTCCTATATAGTGAGCCATTGCACCTGCATAAAATGCTGCATCTGATAATTGACCTTGTCTAATAGCTGACTGAGCTTTTAAATACTCTTCTTTGGCTCTAAATGCTGCTCTGTCATGTTTGTTACCATTACTGCCGATAAAGAATGCTGAGAAGTCGCTATTCCACTTTACACTGTGTCCACTACTTCTATCGTCATAACCATTATTTGGAGCGTTACAGCTGTCTGGAATTTCACTATTATCAGGTGCCTCAGTACCTAAGAGGTAAAGCTTTTTATTATCGTCAAGCCACTTTCTTTCTTGTTCGGGTAATAATGCTCTTGCTTGGTCTGCTACCCAATCGTGAGTAGAGTAAGGGATAATTTCGCAACTTGGATGGTCTTCGTCAGTTCTAGCATCTCCTGAAGGACCGTTTTTCCAGGAGTAACTTATATGTAAAGTTAATAGAAAGATTAGAGATGTAAACGCAATAAGATATTTTAACATTTGGAATCATTCTATCATCAAATGAGTTCCAATGACAAGCATTCTAGGTTTAGTAGGATTCATGGTTATTCGTAGAAGGAAAGTAAACGCTTAACGTCTATTGACCTTTCAATTTAAATACTTCAAAGGAGAGCGGCACACAAACAATAGCCATAAAACCTACTTAACTAGCTGTCTATATTGGATATTTTAGGGGGAAACGACCTCTCTAGTAGACATCAAACAGGTTCTAACCTTGTCCACCCAACCAACCACTTCATATTATATAATAATATAGATAGGTTAGGAGCGTTTTAGTAGCTGGATAGTATTCAGTTAGTCTACTCTCAGATAATTTCAACCTATTATATATAATGTTTCTTTCATAAATGGATACCGCACACCGATTCAGGCGGAAGGGGAATATTACAGGAATCATACTTCACATTTAAAAACTACTTGACTATTTGGAGCGTATGAAAATTTATAACTTAAAGGGTGGACCTATTTTCGGGGGCTTGACACTTTTTTTGTTTAGTTTTAATATTCATAACTCCAACTTAAACCGAGCTTAATTACAACTTTTATTTAGAATCTCGGCTATAGTATAATAAGGGTGTAATAGATTTCATTTTAAGCCCTGTATTTAAATAATCAGGTGTAGTAGATATGGACAGATTGATAAAGGTACGAGATTATTTGATGAAGTGTTTGGGTTTTGTATTACTCCTCGGATTTATCGCAATAGGGATCGTAGGGGGATGTAACAACGATGGAAATGGAAATGGAGATGGAACCAGCGGCGTAGTAAATATACCAAGTATTAATGAACCAAAAGAGGATGGTCAAATTGTTCACCCCGCAGATGTTCATATGGAAACTTCCGATTTTTCTTCTTCTGATCCCGGACTCACACACGATTGTTCAGATTGGGAGATAAGGACTGTAATGCCGAACGAAGTTGTATGGGAAACAACCTGCATTGGAGGCGTCGAGAAGGTACATACGCACTTAGGCGACGGTATTTTTAAAAACTCCCTTGAAGGAAGACAACTTTTATTCTTTGACACGAATTATATCTTACGTACACGTCACCGCAGCAGTAGCAATGACCCTGCTACAGTGTGGAGTGATTGGGCAGAACGCCGATTTCGTACTAGCTCGGCA
>PVMK01168427.1_pt1 | contig 11137 bp, 8 predicted proteins | sample 1853481 | NCBI WGS metagenome assembly PVMK01 (sample SAMN08533507, study PRJNA380276) | Marine sediment metagenome, whole genome shotgun sequencing project. | reverse complement strand
TGATATAAAGGAAACTTTTTCGTTTCGGCCCGCTGCAGGTCCAGGTCGACCATGGCCTGGTAGACTTTCATCATCTTGCCGATGGCATTGACCCCCAGATGCGCATGCCCGGCATGAGCGGTCAGGCCCTTGATTTTTACCCGGAAATACAAAATGCCCGGGTGGCTGATCACCGACATCATGAACGGTTCGGTGATGATCATGCCGTCGGCGGTATAGCCCGCCATCAGGCAGGCCAGGGTGCCCCCGCCCCCGCCGGCTTCTTCCTCGACCACGCTTTGCAGCATCACATCTCCGCCCGGTTCGACACCAGCCTTTTTCAAAGCCTTGAGAGCAAACAAATTGGCAATCACACCAGCTTTCATGTCCACCGCCCCGCGTCCGTAAAGGCGGTTGCCTTCTATTTCAGCACCCCAGGGATCATGCTGCCACTGGTCCACCGGCTCGGGGGAAACCACATCGACATGGCCGTTTAAAATCATCGACTTTTTGGCTGGGTCGCCTTTCAACACCCCGATGACATTCGGCCGCCCCTCAAAGGACAGTCCGCTTTCAACATAGGCCGAATGCTGTCCAACCTTGTTCTTGTCGGCTTCAAAAGTTATCACATCCAGCCCCAGGCCTTCATACTGCCGCTGCATAAAATCCTGGGCCGGTCCCTCGTTGCCGACCACACTGGGTATACGCACCAGTTCGGCCAGCGTATCGATCATTTCATCCCGCAGCCCGTCGACTGCAGTCCCTATTTGCGCCTTTATTTTTTCTTCCATTGCCGTTATTCCTTTATGTAGTTTCTTTTTCGATCAAACTGGCCGCTTTTCAGGCCAGCGACTGGGCTGACACCTGAAACCATCAGCTTCTGTCCTCTGATCTCTGTCCTCTGACTTCTGTCATCTGTCTTCTGTCTTCTGTCTTCTGACACCTGAAACCCGACACCTGACACCTTCAGTTACTGTCATCTGTCTTCTGCCATCTGACGTCTGTCATCTATATTAATATCCCAAAAATTCCCCCACCAGCTTCACATGAATCCGGTTTTCAATCATATGCCCTTCAATCGTGCTCCACATATTGCAAATCCGCTGGGGTGACCGGCAGTCCGAACACAGGCCGGTTTTGACGCAGGGGTTTTTGAGCCCGTAGCGAATGTTGTTGATCGGCGCGGCATAGTGCTTGACCCGGGCAATGGCTGATTCCAGATCCGGTGCGACCTTATTCATACCGACCACCAGGATTACCTTTTTAGGACCGAAGGCCATGGCCGCCACCCGGTTGCCCATCCCGTCCAGGTTGACCAGCCGCCCGTCAAGGGTAATGGCATTGGTGCTGGCGACCATGACGTCAGCTGTCAGCCCCTGACGACGGAGTTCCATGCCTTCCTCGCGAGACAACTCAGGTTGATAGGGATCAATCAGGTTGACACCCGGGATTGCGGCGATTGCCTCCCACAGGCCCAAGCCCCCGGCGGTCATCGATCCGCAGCGAAAAACGGTGGCCCCCTGCGGGATCATCGCAAGAATTTCGTCTTTGGCCGTAGCGGCGCTGGCAGTATAGCTGCCTGCCATGCGGCGCTTTTCAAGGTTTTTGATGATTTTTTCAGCGACTTTCTCATTCCATACCACCTGGTGTTCATCCATAGATTGCCTCCTTTGGGTTTAAATCTGAAAATGAGCGCTAAGTAATTCGAAAACTCATCATACCCAATGTGGTATGAATTACAAATAAAATCAGAAGATTTTTCTTTACATGCAATCAGAAAAGCCCGACAATGGCTAACCGTCTCGGAATTTCTACAACCAACTGATAATATGGAGATTCTTTTTGGCTTTCGAATTTTCCCCGAAAATGGAATAATGGAATGGTGGAACGCTGGTCCACCGCAGGCGGATCAAAAGGATATAAGCCATTTTAATTTTATCGTCAATCCCATCGGTGGCGGGACCATTAATCCAATATTGCATTATCCCAGAACCCATTATTCCAGTATTCCATCATTCCAATTGTGAGCGAAGTGAACTAAGTTCAAACTTGGAGCAATATCGCATTGACACCTGACAAATCTTTAGAAAAATCAGCTCTGTTTGTCGCCACCCTGACGTCGTTTATGGGGCCGTTCACGATATCTTCGGTCAATGTGGCCCTGCCGACCATACAGACGGAATTTTCAGCTGATGCGATTCTTTTGAGCTGGGTGGCAACGTCGTACCTGCTGGCGATAGCGGTTTTTCTGGTTCCCTTCGGCAAAATAGCCGATATTTACGGCCGCAAGAAAATCTTCAGCCGGGGTGTCGTTTTATATACATTGTCATCGCTTCTGGCCGCCTTTTCCGTTTCCATTAGAATGCTCATTTTCATGCGGGTTTTGCAGGGCATCGGTGCGGCGATGTTTGTTACCACCGGTATGGCCATCATAACCTCCATATTTCCGCCGTCGCGGCGGGGCCGGGCCATTGGCATTTATGTCTCTGCTGTCTATATCGGGCTGTCCGTTGGGCCGTTTGCCGGTGGTTTCATCACCCGCTATCTGGGCTGGCGCAGTATTTTTGCAGTGGTCGTACCGTTCGGAGCCGCGTCGGTTTTTATGACCATCAAATATTTAAAGGGCGAATGGGCCGATGCCAGGGGAGAAACGCTGGATATCCGCGGCAGTGTGCTCTATGGTGTTTCAATTCTCATATTAATCTACGGTGCATCGCTGTTGCCCCGTATAGTTGCCGTCTATCTGATGCTTGCCGGCCTTGGGGGGCTGGGCCTTTTTATCAGACACGAGTTGCGTGTCCCCTATCCGGTGTTTGAGGTCAAGCTATTTAGTCAAAACAGGCTGTTTACTTTTTCAAGTCTGGCAGCGCTGATAAATTACTCGGCGACATTTGCCCTGACATTTCTGCTCAGTCTTTATCTACAGTATATCAAAGGCATCCCGCCCCAGTATGCCGGATCAATTCTAATTGCCCAGCCCATTGTGATGGCGTTTTTTTCTCCGCTGGCCGGCCGGCTTTCGGATAGAATTGAGCCGCGCCTGATTGCATCAACCGGAATGTTGATCACGGTTATCGGACTTATATTTTTCGTGTTCATCGGGCCGAACACATCAAAATTAATGATCGTTTTAATCCTGGCCTTCCTCGGCTTTGGTTTTGCCCTGTTCTCATCACCGAATATGAACGCGATTATGGGCTCTGTCGAAAAAAGACATTTGGGTATCGCTTCCGGGACCGTGGCCACCATGCGCCTGCTGGGGCAAATGGTCAGCATGGCGATTGCCATGGTGGTCTTTGCTGTTTTTATCGGCCGGGAACAGATAACGCCTGCCAATTACAGTGAATTTTTAAAGAGTGTACGGGTTTCGTTTTTGATTTTCTCTTTGATGTGTATGCTGGGGTTACTGTTCTCTTTGATGCGAGGTGAGTTAAGAAAAGAGGATCAAAATATATGATCAGGCATTTTTCACCATCTCAAATGACTGTTTGAGTTTGTGGAAAACGCTGATGAGTCTCAGCGCGAAATCGGTGTTTTCCTCCCGGGTTCCCAAAAACTCGATTCCGAATTGGTATTTGCCGTCATCGGCCTCATGGGCATGGGCAACCCTGCCAATGATTCCAATTATATTATCATCCATATCAACAGACGTCAGGCAAATATTTTCGGAGAGAATTTTCTGGTAAGTTTCAATTTTAGCGCCAAGCGGATTTATGTCTAACGCCCTTGCCATGGAGCTATCAAGCTCATTTCCGTTTTCATCCAAACAACTGTAGGAAATCAGGTTGTCGGTATCGATCCTGGGGTATTTTCGGCGATTGCGTTCATCACTCCTCGCCCCCTTAACCATGGCAAACGCTGGTTCTGCTTCTTGGCAGGCGGCAATAAGTTTGAGTGAGAAATGGGTGTTTTCAATTTCGGTACCCACTAAGCAGATCCCGAATTCGTATCGGCCGTCTTCGGTTTTTTGGCTATGGACAACCCGGCCCTTGATATCCATCATGGTGTCAGTCGAATCGGCTGATACCAACCGGACCATTTCTGACTTAATCTCCTGGAATGTTTCGAGCTTTACACCGACCGGACTCACTTCTACAGCCCGCGCCATGCACTGTTTAAACTCGTTTCCAGTTTCGTCCAAACAATAACAGGCAATCAAATTCCAGGAATTGATTCGCGGATATTTTCTACGCTCTTTTTTAATCATACCATTTACATCGACCGAAATCGCATTTCCCTTTAGCATTTTAGTATATTTATTGAATTATCATTCCAAATCTCAAACATTGCTTATATCCTGACCCGAACAAGCCGGTTGTAGCGAAGCGTAAATCCCGCTTTATCGGAGAATTGAATGTTAAGGGTCTAATGAGTTCGATGACAGAATCGACTTGACAAAATAGTCAAAGAAATTCATATATCGAAACCTAAAAACTGGATCCGATATTTTATGGATAAAATTCAGCTCATTTTTTTCTTCATCAGCGGTTTTTTGGTATCGCGCCTGATGATCAAAGTTCAACTACCCCAACGGATTGTCTTTTGGTTTATCGGTAAAAAAAATCTCTCCCTGGCGAAAATTCTTTTCTATCTGATTGCGATATCCGCGTTTTTATCTTTCTTCATCCCCAATGCCATAACGGTGCTAACCCTTCTGCCGCTTCTGGAATTGCTGCGGCGTTCTTATGAAAAGGCCAATGGCCCCTCCCGTAGTGTTTCGACCATGCTGGCCCTGGCGACTATTTATGGTGCCAACATCGGCGGTATGGGCTCGATCACCGCCACACCGGCCAACGGCATCCTGGTCACCTACGCGGTATTAAATGATATTCCCGGCACACAGAATTTGACATTTGCCTCCTGGCTGATCTGGGGCATTCCTCTGGTTTGTATTTTTGTATGCATCGCCGCTTTGATTTTATTTCTGGTACTTCGTCCTTGGAAATATCAGAAAAACAGTATTCAGCTTCCGTTTGATGCCGATGAAGCACACCACCCATATCAGAAAATCACCATCGGGATAACGGTGTTATATTTTTTGACTTCATTTATTTTATCGATAGTTCTGATGCAATTTCCGGATAATATATTTTTCATATTGATTATATCCGGAACCCTTACCCTGCTATTTATATTTTTTCTCTTCTTTGTACCGCTAAAAATAGGCGATAAAAATAGTTCCGGCCGGGCGCTGTTAAAAATTCCGGATTGTTATAACGATCTGCCGACCAAGGGATTTATCTTTGTCGGCATTTCCGTGGTGCTGGCAGCACTTTTGTATGCCTTTAACATTCATGAATATTTTACCGGCTGGTCGGAATCGGTCATGAGAATCGGGGTGCCGGCATTTTTATTATTCTTTTTGATTGCGCTGGCCACATCTTTCTCAACCGAAGTACTCAGCAATACCGCCGTTCAGGTCAGCTTTTTTGTTATGGCCCTTCCCCTGGCGCAACAACTGGGCCTTTCTGCTTTGGAGGTATTGATCATAATCACCCTTTCCAGCACGAGTGCCTTTATGAGTCCCATTGCAACCGGGGTAAACGGCTTGGCCTTTGGCGGCGTTAAGGGGGTCTCCTTTACTAGAATGCTTCTGGTCGGATTCATTATGAATATCGCCGGTGCCCTGTTAATATCGAGCTGGGCGCTCAATATTATCGGTCGACTGTATGGGCTGAATTAGTTTCATGTTGCTATTTGTTACTTGATGCTTGGAATTTTCTTTATACAGCGATCCTGTCCAATTTTTTTTATATCGGGAAGATAACTCTCATCTGCCGCGACTCGCAAGCCTCTTCAGAATTTTTTCGGCCGTGATTGGCAAATCCTTAATCCTCACGCCGGTGGCGTTATAGATGGCATTGGCAATGGCCGGTACCGCCGGATCCAGGGAACCTTCGCCGGTTTCCTTGGCACCAAAGGGACCGTGGAGGTCGTCCGTGATGATATGGCTGATTTTAATTTCAGGCATCTGGTCGGCCGTCGGGATGCCATAGCCTAAAAAAGACGGGTTCATGGTCTGGCCGTCCTCGAAGAGCAGCTGTTCTGAAATCGCGTAGCCGATCCCCATGCCGATACACCCTTCAATCTGCCCCTCCACGGACATGGGATTCAGCGGTTGTCCGCCGTTACTTTGGCGGATTAGGCATTCGTTTATTAGGCTAAATCAGATTGGTATAAGGTGCTGAAGCAAAGACAAATCTGACAAAGCAGAACGAATAACCCATTTCCCTCACTCAACCGGCCTTGTAAACCTTGCAGACCAGGCCCCTCAGGTTGGCACTGCCCATGGCTGGATCAAGGGGTGCTGAGCTGTCGGTGAGCAGATTTAAATTTGCCTCCTGCCAGCAGTAGAGATCGACGGGCCCTTTTTCCGGAAACCACCAACCGAAGGCAGCGAACACTACCCGGGGATCAAGGTTCTCATTCAGCCCCAGGGTTTGGATGATTTTGCCCTGGGGGGTTTCGATGTGCACGCGATCTCCGTCCTTGAGGCCGAGTTTGGTCGCGGTTTCCGGATGCAGCTCCGCCAGGGGTTTCGGCGAAAGTTTGCGGAGACTTGTAATGTTGCGATGGCTGGCGTGGAAGTAAAACGGGTTCTTGCCGCTGGTGAGAACCAGGGGATATTCAGTGGTCATTTCCGGAGAACCGCACGGGGTCAGCTTCGGTTCGACGAAGCCCGGCAGCGGATCGACGCCCATTTCCTGCAAGGCTTCTGAAAACAACTCCACTTTTCCGGAACGTGTATAGAATCCCCGGGCTTCGTGCTTTCGGTAATGCTGTTCGACACAATACAATCCCAGGGTCTTCAATTGATCGAAGTTCAAACCGGCCGGTGCCAGAATCGCATCCAGGGCAGCCGACTCATCCTGCCAGAAATATTGGCCGAATCCCATGCGGCCGGCAATTAAATTGATCCACTGCATATCAGACCGACACTCGCCGGGAGGGGCTTTGATTTTGGGGCGGGCGGCAACACAACCCCGGCGCTGGACCAGATCATCGTATTCCAGGTTAGCAGCCACCGGCAACACGACATCTGCCAGGGAAGCGGTGGGGGTCATAAACAGATCGGCGACCATCAAAAAATCCAGTTTTTTGAAAGCTTGATAGGTTTGCCGGGCACCGGCATAGGTCAACAGGGGATTGCTGCCGAAAATCAGGCCCGATTTAAGTGGATACGGCTTTTGCTCTAAAATGGCCTTAGCGGCTTCCTGACTGGGTACAATGTTGGCCCGGGCAGCCAGTTTAAACTGGTTTCCGACACCGGCCTTTCGGTTTGGGGCAATTTCGCCAGCCAGACTGAAATCAGCACCGCTTAAGAGAGGTACACCTTCCGGAAAAATGGCACCGCCGGGGACATCCAAATTACCGGTAATCGCCATTAAAATAGCTACGGCGCGGCAGGTCTGGAAAGCGTTGCTCGTCTGATCCAACGCGTTGCCCCATTGGATGGCAGCCGGCCGGGCGGCAGCAAACATCCGGGCGGCCTGTTCAATGAGGGATTGCGGTACCCAGGTTTTTTCCGCTACTTGATCCAGTGGATAGGCTGCAATGAAATCCTTTAAACGATCAAAGCCCACCGTCCATTCGCCGACAAAGTCGGTATCGTAAAGCTTTTCATTAATGATCACATTGAGCATGCCCAGGGCCAGCAGGCCGTCACTGCCGGGTCTTGGCTTGAGCCAGAGTTCGGCTCTGGCGGCCAAGGCAATTTTCCTGGGATCAATTACGATGAATCGGGTACCGCCGGCAAAGGCCGGGCGAAACTGGGCCGCGGAGCCGTCACCGCCGGTCTGCAGGGAATTTCTACCCCAGATAATCACGCATTTCGGCGGGTGCTCATAGTCGGGAAACGGCATCGTGCCAAACGTATAGCGGGCGGCCATCGTTCTGGGCACATGGCAGTTGTTATCGACACTGACCGTGTTGGGTGTTCCCAGGACACTCGCAAATCTCTGGATAAAATCACGCTCAAGCCCGCGGTAAGCGCCCGCGTAGAACAGGGTTGACTCCGGCCCGAATTCTTCCACGGATTTTTCGAGCTTGGTCGCAATAGTGTCCAGGGCCTCGTCCTTGGAAATCGGCTGCCATTTATCCTCCCCCTTCTGCCCGATTCTTTTTAAGGGATACTTTAAGCGATCAGGATGGTAGAGCAACTCGGGTAATGCGCGACCCTTGGGGCAGATATACCCCCGGTTAAATTCACAATCCGGATCACCCCTTACCTCTGTGATCGTTTGGCCGTTGCGGGTCACCAGAATGCCGCAGGTGCCGCTGCAAAGCCTGGCACAAAAAGAATTGATAACATCTGCCACTTTTTATTCTCCGTCTGGTCTTATATCCGAATCAGGTGATTTATTTAAATCGACACTGGCAAATATGGCGGCTGAAATTGCAAAGAGAGCGGCCACAAAAAAGAGTACGGCTTTCATACCGAAGTTTTGATACAGGTAACCGGCAATCAGCGGAGATATCCCAGCCATGCTAAATCGCAGAAAGGACAACACCCCCAGTACAGTGGTGGCCACCTTCTGGCCGACGATATCCAGAATAGCCGCCGACAGCAGGGCATAGTCGCTGCGTAAAAAAATACCCAGCATACCGATAATTACAGTAAACATGATGCCATTGCCGAAAAGAGCCAGGATGACAGTCAGAGTCCCCGAGCATAGCAGGGCCGGTACCAGCACCGGTTTGCGCCCGAGACGATCCGATAGATGCCCCATCAGCGGACTGGCCACGATCCCAACTGCCCACAACAGCCCAAAATGAAATCCGATGGATTGGGAACTGAGCTCGAGACCATCTTCCATGTACAGGGGAAGAAAAGTAACGTAAATCGTAAAACACATACCGCGCAGGCCGGCCACCAGGTTGACCTTCCAGATTGCGGTGGTTTTGAAATATTTTATGGTCGTATTGATCTGAGTTTTGAGATCAATATCTTTCTCGTCATCTGATTCATCCAATTGATGGGCCCGGTCAAAACTTTTGAAACCCCAAATAAACCAGAATGTCATGAGCAGCGGAACGACGGCATAAATGGAGATGACCCCACGCCAGGTCAGAACACTCAAAAGAAGACCGGTGATGACGGGTCCGAAAATGTCGCCAATGCTGCCGCCGATTCCGAATATAGCCAGCGAAGTCCCTTTGTTCTCAGAGAAGCGCCGGGATATTTCAGCCATGGACGGCAGGTGCCAGACCGACGTGGCAATGGACACGAGCACCATGCCGAAGATGAGCAACGGATATACGGAGGCGACACCGACCAGCAGCCAGCTCAAACCGAACAGCGCCATGCAGGCTGCCATAATAATTCCCCGGTAGCGGCGCAGGCGATCGGACAGCACGCCTCCCGGCAGTGAGGAGACGCCCATGGCAATTTCTTTGGCTGTCATCAAGGCGCCGATCTGAATTGCAGAAATACCGAAAGTCTCTCTGAGGGCCGGCAGCATCACCGCAAAGCTCTGCTGCATAAAATGAAAAATCCCGTGGGCGATGGTAAAACCGGTTAAGATTCTAACCCCGCTCCGGGATATTTCCACGGAGTCATTTGAAGCCGACAAAGCAGTAGTCATGACGTCTCATATAACACACATTTCCGGGAAGTAAAACGGTAACAAATGAAGAATGACAAATGTCGAATTATGGAATGCTGTCTATCTTAATACTGATAAAAAAATTTGATGGAGCGAAGCGACTTCCTCAATTCGTCATTCCATCAATGAATCTAACAAGAAAATTGCGGATTACCTTTTTGACATTATCTTTAGACCTAAACTGATCGGTTCCAGGTTCAGGCCCGCCCTGGTGCGACGAAATGTGTCTATGAAATTGTTTTCACATTCTATGGTATTGACTTTCCATCACCAAATCCTGACATGGCAGGTCTGGGCCAGGGGTTCAAAGGTTCCAACCGATGGACACTGCTAACCATAAGCTATTGACATCGATATTAAAATTATAATAAATACTGTGAAAGGCATATGCTTAACATAGACGAAATAACGCGCCAGGTACTCCATAATTGTGACATCTCCGATGCTAATAACGCCGGCATGTTTTCGATATGCGGACTGGCGTTACGATTGCGAGACCTGTATAAATGGGAACAGGGATTGCCCCCCTGGGAAGAAAGAGACTCGTCTGAGGTCCTGGAATGGATTGAAGCCAAAGAAAATCAATGGGATGAGTGCATTGATAACGAATTTGCGAATATATCCATAAATGGTAAAACATTTGATCCTTTCGATACAACCGGCATCAATGCGGTTTTAGAACCGCAGAATTTTTTTTATGGTGCCGGATATGCCCGCAGCCTGAAACCAACTTTTTTTCTGGCAACTATCGAAGAAAAATCAAAAATTAATGAAACCACGGTCTACACGCTGGACCGTGAGCTGGCGCGTGATCTTCTGACCATCCCGGCTCTTTCCCAAGATGACTATGTAGTTTTGCGACAGGATTCGGCCAGGCTTTACCTTTGGGACCATATCTTTTACATTAAAAAATCATCCCGGCCGGCTCTGAACTTTGCACTGGAAAGCTGCGGAATAAAAGATCATCAGCCCAAGGCGTTGAGAAGCCGTCTGGCCGGCATCCTGGCAGCCCAAAAAGAAACTTCCATATACCATGAAATCGGCGAGATCCATGACGCCGTCTTTGATCGAAACCTCTGGAGGGAAATCATCGCCGCCTTCCCATATTCGCCGGTCGAGCATCTGGCCCGGGCCGTTAAAGATCTTCTGGCCGATACGAATGAATACGGAACGCTGCAACATATCGTCAGGCAGCGCAATACCGCCGCTCTGGCCTTTTATGTTGCTTTTCTGGATGGCCTGCCCAAAGAATTTTTCCCGGAACTGCCGGCTGCCTTCCAACAGTTTGCTCAAACAGAAGATTGGAGTATCATCGATATAGCCGTAACAAGCGGTTACCGGACCGCTAAAAAACATGCCGGACTAATCATGGATCTTTACCGGGAGGGAACCGATAAATGTGATTTAAAAGGGGCTGAAATGTAGATTCAGAAACGTTTACTTGGAAAATATATGAAGAAAAAGTAATCTTTATACCGGTAGTCAAAAAAATGTTCCGTTTTGGTAAAAATGAAGCGAATACTAATACATGTTACCACCTTTACTGATCCCAT
>PVMK01126791.1_pt1 | contig 11137 bp, 7 predicted proteins | sample 1853481 | NCBI WGS metagenome assembly PVMK01 (sample SAMN08533507, study PRJNA380276) | Marine sediment metagenome, whole genome shotgun sequencing project. | reverse complement strand
ACAACAAAATGTAATAAGTCTGAACCCAGGCCGCTGTTTTTTTTAAGGAAAGATGACGTTCGTTCGAGCCAATTTCTTTTGCAGCGACTTTTTCTGTTTCAATGTTCTTGGTTAATAGCAGTTTCTGTCCGGGGTGCAGCATGAACCAGTTTCTTTTTTTGTCGTATTTTATATTATTGAAACGAGCGACTTCTCGCAGTCAACACCCATGCTTGAGGCAATACTTCTCAGGCTGTCCCGCTTTTTACGGAGTATGTAAAAAACTTAGCAGCAGATTTTTCCTCTCTCACGGTACGAACCAAAGGTTCGGAAATAGTAGTCTGTTTCTCTTGTTGAGTGCCTGTTGTTTTCTGAAGGTTAACCTGGCTGTTTTTTTCATCTTTTGGTTGAACCGAAGCATTGTTTTGGGTACAGCCGGACATTACCAGTCCTGTTAGGGAAAGGGCGGCAATAGTTTTGCAGGCAGATGTTTTGTTTATAAGATCAGGAGGTAAAAGAGGCGGTGGAATAATATTTTCTTCAATTGTGTTTACAAGGTAATCAATTGAAAAGTCAAGAATTGAATGGTTGTTTTTCTTCTCCCTTATAATGTTTTTGGAGATATGCTCAAGAGATTTTCTTTCCGATCTTGTGATAAAGCCTTTTTTCTCAGAAATCAGGTCTGCGATTAATTCCAGTCTGGCAGGTTGGCTAAGGACTGAATGACGGCTTTTCATTCTGACAAGCTGTTTCTGACAATTTTTTGTTTCTGCGTGATCTGTTAGCTTATAGAGCCTTCTGATGACTCTTATCAGCTGGCTCCTGCAGGCTGGTTTTTTGGTTTCTTTATTTTTGGTAAACATATTCCCTGATTTTTTTTGCGTTGACCAGGTTTCTCCCCGAATGCCTTTATCAACTGTTGAATATTTATTTGTGCTCCAACCTTTTCGTTTTAGTCGGTATGAAAAATATATATCGGTAAAAAAATATTTTTCTTTAAAATAATTTAAAAAATAATAGCGAGAGCCTCTATGGTTATAATAAATCTAAAAGTTTTTTAAGAAGTTTTTAAAACAGAAATAGTAAAGCATAAAAATTCGATTTTATTTTTTAGTTTTTACAAGCAAAGACTAACATATGAATATTAAAATATTTTCTTTACTCTTTATTTAATAAATAAAATAGAATATAATTTTTAGTAATTAAAATAATTACTTTTTAAACTTGATTATAAACCATTAGTAAATATTTGGTGAAAATTTTAGATAATAAGGCCTTTTTAATGTTGTCGAAATGTTCTACGAAAAATGTTAAAATTATCTTGTTTTTGTTTCTTTCAATATTTGGTCTCTCCTTTTATGCTAACCTTTCCAACTTTATTAACGATCCTGTTCTCTTGTCTTTTTTCCCCCCGTTTATCAAAGGTATAGACCTTACCAATAACACCCACTTAGGTGGAGAGTATTATTATATAGCAAAAGCGATTGTTGAAGGTAGGGGGTTTAGTGATCCTTTTAATGAACCTACAGGTCCAACTGCCTGGATGCCGCCCCTGTATCCTTTCATTTTGTCCTCATTGATTGTGTTTTTTAAATCTCGGCTGATTGTTGCAATTGGGATTCTTTTTCTTAAAAATATTGTTTTAATCTTTACGGGATTAACGGTTTATAATATAGCAAAAGAAACCTCAAACAAAATAAAGCCGGAATGGATATTGTTCATCTACCTGATATATCTCACCACTTTTTTTAGATGGTTTTTTCAAATGACTCATGACGTATGGTTAATACTGCTTTTCATTAACTTGCTATTATTTCTTAGTATCAGACTGCTGAAAAAAAAGCTTGATCTAAAAACCTCTATTTTCTGGGGTTTAATTGGAGGGGGTGCGATTTCCACAAGTCCTATTTTAGGGTTTACCTGGGGACTATTGAATATTTTTATTTTTATTATATTTATCAAAAAAAACATTCGTTTAAAAAGATTTTTGGTTTTTGCAGTAACTATATGTTTACTGATTAATTCTATTTGGACAATTAGAAATTATCTTGTTTTCAAGAGTTTTATTCCTGTAAAATCAAACCTTTTTTTTGATGCGTATAAGTCCAATTTTGTCAAAGAAAATGGAATTCTGGATGAGCCTTTTTTTCTCAACTCTCATCCTATTTGGGCTAACTTTTCAGAGCAAAAAGCAGAAAAGAATACAGCTGTTCTTTCCAACAGGGTAGAAGGATCTGCTGCATGGCTTTCTCAAAAAAAAGAGTTTGAATTATATAAGAACCTTGGCGAAAAGGAATATCTTAAAGGGTATGAGAAAAAATTTAAACAAAATATAATTAAAGAGCCACAATTATTTATTGGAAAAGTATTTCGAAGATTACTGGCCACAACTTTAGTATATTACCCGTATAATCAGGAATATGAGGCTAGGTGTTTAGTGTGGCGAAGCTTTGTTCATGCTTTGCCATTCTGCTTTATGCTGTTAATCATACTGTTCCAAAAAAATAAAAATTATTACTTTGGATGTACTGTTTTTATCTATGTTTCTTTTCTTATTCCCTATATTTTAATCTCTTATTATATCAGATATTCCATCCCGCTTGTTCCTCTACAATCTCTGTTTGTATTTTGGGGGTTGGATATGCTTTTCAGTAAGAGGATTAAACACAAACAAGGGCAATTAAGTCATTGATTTTGTTTATCAATGCTCTATATGTTTTGTGCAGAATTACTATTTAAGTGAACAAATAATATGCTTGGATTTTTCTGAAGTTTATTGAAGGACAATATCCAAATTAAGACACGGTAAAGATTAGTATGTATTGAATCTGCCTTACTGCACAGGACTGGATAAAAGACAACGATTACAGCATACTGCTAGTTATATACTGTTTCGAAGTATAAGCCATTTTGTTGGGAAAGTATTCGTTAAGTAATTCAACACCTATTCTTTAAAGCTAATACGCATTATAAATTACCAACTGTTTTGGCGGATTTACCAGTTTTATAAAGCCTACCGGATCATCGCCAATAAGGGCTTTTTCAAGGGAAATGGGCGGGTCTGTTTTAAGTTTTTTCATCCAGTGATAGGAAATGATAACTTCTTTATTTTCAGCAATCAAATCTTTTAGTTCAATACGGTTATAGTCTGCAAACACCTGCCCCTGCCCCTTAATAAAAAAACTGTGCTTGCCTGTAACTTCATAAATTGAAAGCTTATCTATTTCTGTTATCTTTTTTAGAAAGTCGGAGTGCTGGTTAAATACATCTTTTGACGACTGCATCCAGCACACGATCCATTTAACATTGTATTGCGTCAGAAGATCTTTCAACTCATCGCGAGTATAAGTGCTGATACTCCTCTCAAAAAGAAGGCCATTAGTGAAGCTGGCGTAACTGTGTTTAATCGGATAAAGAGGACGCGGACCGCACAGATATTCGCGCTTGACATAATCAGGCAAAAGCGCAGGATTATGTTCCTCGTAATAGGCCTGCTCTTTAAAGTCACGACTAAATTCAACGTCTTCTATTAAAATCCTGCCTTGCCGCGAAGTATTTTTTTCCAGGAAAGTCACCAGTTTTTTAAAATTTTCAGGGACCGTGCAGCTAATGCGGTAATATTTGTTTTTGAAAATTTTTATGTAAGGCAAAACAAATGGCTGATAGAGCAGTACAAATGAGAGGCATGCTATGAATATGATCTCAGCGGTGTTTTTGTTGCGAAACAGCTTTTCAAAAATAAAATAAATTCCAATGCTGGCCGGGATAATCAGGTAGAGGTTCAGTGGTACGGAAAAGCGTTCGGGTTGAAATTGGGACAAAAAAGAGATGTGTGATCCATAATAGGTAACACCAAAAAAAAGTAGAAAAATGCCGGCGAAACTGAGGATTAAGGCATATTGCTTTTTTTTATACCACAGCCGAAACCCGAGGCAGCCAAACAGCAGCAGAAAAGCATCAATGAAGGTAGAATTAAAACTTCTGACCGGGATTGCTCGGCTAGGAAGGCTTTTCTGCTGAAGAAGATAAACATAGATGGGCTCAAAAATATTGTTGATTTGTAGAGCAAACTCCCAGTTTGACGGACGCGTTGTCTTGTCATTTAAAAATTCAAATATGGGTATTATCCAATAGCTGTTCAGTATCAATGCAATTACGGGCATGCAGAGGATAAGAAGATGCTGTTTAAAGGTTAATTTTTTACGGCAGCAAATATAAAGTATCAGGATGGGCACGGCCACTGTAAAGGTTGATAGAATGTGCATGAGCAGAAGGAAGGCGCCGGCTAAAACAGCAACGAGATAAATTTTCCATGAGAAGCGGTCGAGGAGTTTGTAAAATAAAGAAAAATAAAAAATGGAAAAATAACAGACAAAAGAAAAAGAGGTCATCCCGAAAAAAACAAAATCACTGGCCAGGGAATTTTGAAAATAAAGGATGCTCACCACTGTAGCTACCAAGCTTGTTTCGCGGGGAAGTTTAAAGTTCCTGGCAGCCGCATAGATCATGAAAGGATAGGTTAATAAAAAGGATAAAACAAAAAATTTAAATGCGAGGCCATTGCCCAGGATCGGCGACAGCAGTAAAAACAAGACCTCCCAGCCTTTATTGTCAGCATTTGCCAAAGTCTGGCGGGGAAAACCGGCCAGCAGATATGGGTCATATCCCCAGGATTTCCCAGATGAAGAGAAGAATCTTTTGAAAGAAAGGCACTGGGTATAGTGCATGGTATAGTCATCGGTATAGATCGGGGTGTCGGAAAGAATGTCCTCTGGCCGAAAAAAAATCGTTGTTAATAATATTGACAAGATAAGAATTAAGAGAAGTGAAAAGAATGTCTTTTGATTAGACATGTTTAGGGTGCACGAATGAGTTTATGTTTGATTTAAACTAGTATGCTTGTTTATTTTTAACAACTATAACCTGTTTTTACATTTTTGGCAAGGTTGAAACCAGGGGAAATTGGCAACAAAAACATTGGGTAAGTTCCATGATTCTTAAAAGAGATAAGACCTTTGTTTTTTACAGATAAAGTACAGGCCGACTTTAAACATATTCTGAAAAAGGTTAAAAATCTTGCTGCACTTTATCTACAAACAGGAAAGTGAAACAGGAAGGAACGATCCAAATTTTTGTATGGCTCCGATCCTAAAACACTAGTAGTCAGTACAACTGTAATAAATACAAGAAGAACTTTCTTTGAGTTTCAATGTGCTGGTATTATAGGAAATAGTCTTTGCAATTGACATAAAAACGTACTCGTCTTATACTGTGAGAACAGGAACAAAATTAAAACTTTAATAATCTCTGTTCAAGGAGAAATAAGGAGATGAAATATTCTATGGTCCTGGATCTTGTTCTCATAAACCCGCCGCTTACAATGGAGGAGCGCTACGGAAAATTCGCAGCTCTTGGCAGCAGCACGCCTAATCTTGGATTATGCTATCTTGCCTCGTCTGCTAGAAGCAATGGGTTTAACGTAAAAATTATTGATGCCCCTGTCGAGGATTTAGACATTAATCAGACTGTTTCTCTTGTTAAAGAATTGCATCCAAAATTTATTGGAATTACAGCCCCAACTGTTTCAATAATAAGAGCCTCTCGTCTTGCAAAGGCCATAAAAGATATAGGTATAAAAGAGCCTTTAATAATTGGGGGTGCCCATGTTTCCGCACTTCCTGTAGAAACCATGAAAGAATTTTCTGCTTTTGATATCGGGGTTATAAATGAAGGAGAGCTTACAATCCTTGATCTTTTAAATACTGTTGGTAACCCACGTGATTTAGAAAAAATATCAGGACTTGTCTTTAGAGAGGGTGAAGATGTATTTTTAACCCCGTCTAAAAAACCCATAGAAGATATAGACCTTCTTCCATATCCGGCATTTGACCTATTACCGGATATGGTTAAATATTATAAACCGGCAAGCCATAGTTATTTAAGGTTTCCTTCTGCGGCTCTGGTCACTTCAAGAGGGTGCAACGGCACCTGTACTTTTTGTGCAAGACCCTTTATTGGGGAAAAGTACAGAGGACACAGCGCTGAGTATACCCTTGGGATGATTGACTTGCTTGTTAAACAGTATGGCGTCAGAGACATTCTTTTTTATGATGATAATTTTCTCCTGGATAAGAAAAGAGTCACTGACATTTGTGAAGGATTGTTGAAAAAGAGCTATAATATAAGCTGGTCCTGTCTTGCCAGAAATGAGACGATTTCTCCTGACTTTTGTAAACTTATAAAAAGATCGGGTTGCTGGCAGATTGCCTTTGGAATAGAAAGCGGTGATCAGACTATTTTAAATAATCTCAAAAAAAGAACAACTGTAGAAAAAAACCTTAAGGCTATTGCTTTGACAAATAAAGCTGGAATCCATTCAAGAGGTTATTTTATGATTGGATGTCCCGGCGAGACAGTTGAATCCATGAATAAAACCATGGAATTTACAGTTTCAAGTGGTTTGAAGGATTTTCATTCAACTTTTTGCACTCCTATGCCGGGGTCGGAACTGTTCGACAATGCGGAAAGTTACGGGACCTTTGACAGGGATTGGAATAAGCTTGGATTCTGGGAACCCGCATTTATCCCCAAAGGGCTGACCTCTGAGCAGATTATGTCAACGCACAAAAAAATGTTTAGGGTTTTTTATCTCAGACCTAAAGTTATTCTTCGTTACGTAGTATTCGGAATTATGCATCCTGGAAGGATCGCAAGTTATTTAAAAGCAGGTCTGGCGGTTTTGTCATATATCTTCAAAAAGAAGTAGTTGAGAACAAAAATGTATTAATTTGTTCTGTCGGTTTGTTAAATGCTCTAAAGATAGTAGCGGGTATTAATAAAAGATGGTTTTAAGTTCTAGCAGTACACCAACACTTCCTCATTCTACCGAAAGGGTACCCTCACAACTCAAAAATCTATAAGGTGTTCAGGAAAAGTCGGAACCAAAATTCATCAATCGCTCACGAATTTTGGTCTTGAAGGTCGGCAGGGTGATTTTAAGCGTCATCGTCAGGCTGTTTCTAAAGGCGCTCAGCATCAAATAAAAAAACGAAAGCGGTTCTAGAACCAGCGAAATAACGGCATAGAAAAGATTAAAGATACCCCGTACGAATAGATTGGTGCGCTTTTCTACAAAATAACTGACCCAGGAGGATGGGAGCAGGGGGGTCGCCCTGACCATTTTGTTTAAAAAGGTACGCCGATACCCGAAGTAGTTTTGGATATCAGGATCGGAATCTCCGCCAAACTTTTCTTTGTACATGTCATAGATATCGGTACCCTTATAAAAGGTAAGGGAAAACAGTTGCAATTGAAAGGGTTTAGGCACCTGCCTTAACACATTGATGGTCTCAATAACATCCTCGTCATTTTCAAAGGGGTTGTCGAGAATTACATCATAGTAACCGCTGATTTTATGTTTATGGCACAGCCGAGTGGCCTCAATAAACTTCTCATTGGAGACCTTCCGCAAAAATACGTTTTTGTTGGTGTTCTCGCTGCCGGACTGCAACCCCATCGTCACCCAGGCAAGACCTGCTTCCTTTAAAATCTCAATTTTTTCTTCATTTAAATGCAGCGGCGTTGAGCGCACAATAAAAGGCAACCCGATCCACTTTTTATATTCCTGCATAAACTCACGGTGCCATTCAGCAGGTTGAGCCAGGAAGCAGTCATCATGGATATTCATCAGAATCATGTCCGGAAACTGTTCAAAGACATCCCGCATTTCCCTGATAAAATTCTGCGGCGAACGCTTGCGCAGTTTTTTGGAATCATAAAGCTTTGACAAAAACGAATTGCAGCAATAGGAACATGAAAAAGGGCAACCGCGTGAACTGATAATATTATAAGCCTTGCCATCATAGCGGGTATACTGTCGAAAGAGCGACATATCCATGGGAAGGACAACTTTCTTGTGAAAGACATAAGCTTTCTCAGGTTTATGGCCCGGAAACGGCAGGCTGTCAAGGTCCTCAATGAGCGGGCGGAGAGTGTTGCGAGTGAGTGTTCCGTTCTGTTTATGCACCAAGTTCTGCACATCAGAAAAAGACTGGCCAAGATCAACCCGTTCGGCAATTTCAAGCATCACTTCTTCACCTTCGCCGACACAGACATAATCGGCATATTCAAGACACTCTTCAGGGTTAATTGTTGGATGAATACCGCCGGCAATTAGGGGCAGTTCCGGAAAACGTGCTTTGATTTTTTCGCCAAGGAATTTTGCAAAAGATGCTTCGTAACTCATAAAGCCGCAACCTACAATATCAGGCTTGAACTCCGCCAGAAATTCGTTCATGGCATTACCGGCCACAGTACGGTGGCGGGGAATAAAGACGATTGCTGATTCATGCCCATTGCTGAGCAGGTAAGAATGAATATGTTTTATACCGAAGTTTTCTGTTGTTGGCAGCAGCGAAAGGAGTACAATTTTCATAGTCGGTATCCTATGGCAAGGAATTCATCAAAGTCGCCAGCAGCATCATTCTGCAGGGCGGTGTCCCGTGAGGGCATAACGTATTTTTTTCAGCATAAACATTTTGTAACGCTTTACAAAACGGGCTGCATCAACATCAAACTCCTTATCCCGGTCAAGAACCCGCGCAAAGCTATGCGCCAGCATCCCGAGACGCGGCAAATACTTATAAATTTTTGTCCTGATCAGAAAGCGGTTGAACCCTTTGGGCAGAACCAGTAGAAAGGTTAAATAGCTCTGTAGCCGCGCAAAACCTTTCGCGTTCAATGTCCCCCCCTGGATAAAGGAGCGGGCATTCATGCCGATATTAATGTCTTCGACATCCTCAGGCGTGAGCATCTTATGCTCCAGGGCGGTGTTGATAATTTTGGTGCGAGGATAGTACCTGAGAAAATAGACACTCAAGCGGCTCGGTCGTGTTTCATTATAAAAAGAAAGCATATCGACCAAATCACTTTCGTCCTGAGTGGGCAGGCCCATCATGTTTTCGCAAATGACTTGAATGTTCTCACGCCGCAAACAGGTAATGGCATTACGAACCTTTTCATTAGATTCGCGCCGGTTAAGAATATTACGCTTCAGGTCCTCATTCAGGGACTGCACGCCCATAATCGCCTGCCAGCAGTTGCTCTGCTTCAGCACGCGTGCCACTTCCTCATCGATGAAGTTTACATGGATACAGCAGGTAAAGGGAACGTTGATCTCTTTACGGTAAACTTCCAGGAACTCAAACAGCCACTTACGATCACTAATGAAAATTTCATCCCAGAAATGAATCGCCTTATAATCATACTTCTTTTTAGCCTGAATCAGTTCAGCAAGTACATTCTGCGCACTGCGGCGACGGAAGAATCGACCCTTGTCCTTATAAATTTTATCTTTATAAAGAGAATTATTACAAAAAGTACATTTATTAACACAGCCGCGACTGGACAGAGATATATAACTATCGTGAATATAAGGCAGCTTCTCATAAAAAATCTCTTTGTCCGGAAACGGCAGGCTATCAAGGTCTTCAACAAGAGGCCGGACATCATTTTTAATGATCTTCTCACCATCTTTAGCCCAGACATTGGGAATGGTGCGGCACATAGCAGGATTATTGATATTCTCAACAAGGTCAACAATAGCTCCCTCACCCTCACCCATAACCACATAGTCAGCAGCGGAATACTGCAACGTATATTCAGGCACAGAAGTGGGATGAACCCCACCAAAAACGATGGGCACATCAAGCTCCTGTTTGATCCGCTTCGAAAATCGCGATGCCCAGGGAAAATTATCAGAAACCACTGAAATAGCAACCAAATCAGGCTGGTAAGAACGCAGCTCATCAATAATGATTTCGGTATGATCAAAAAGCCGACTCAGAGTAGGGTGTTTCAGAAAGGTGTCATCAAAAAGCTGCGGATCAAAACAAAGTTTACAGCTGTGACCGGCCTGTTTGAGCGCTGCTGATAAGTATTCAATGGCCAGAGTTTCACATGCGGATGAGACGAATACTACGTTCATATGATCCTTTTAAATGGCTTATCTGGTGTTTTTTATTTTGATTAGACATTGTTTTGCTCTAGAGAGCATAAACGAGATGCACTTTTGTGTCAACTTTTAAAGGTTTCCGTGTGGTACCAAAAACAATCTCGAGCCAGGTTCTCATATGAAAGCATAAAAAACATTATCAAAAAATGCGGTTTTAAGAATGATCATATCCTTTTCGCTGCTTAACGCTTACTGTCATATTGTTTTTATTGACATACCTTAAAACAGAATATATTATTTCAAGAACTCAACACAATTAAAATATAAAAGCCAGTTAAAAGATCAGCTATGGAATCTAATAAAACAGCAGTTTTTATCAGCATCATTATACCTGTTTATAATGAGGAAAAAAGAATAGAAACTTTTTTAGCGGATGTTGTTGCTTTCCTTACCAGACAAACTTTTTCTTATGAAGTAATCATTGTCAATGATGGAAGCATAGATGCCACTGTTAAACTGGCTAACAACGCTCTTAGACAACATATTCCTGATAAATTTCAAATATTAGACCTTGAAACAAACCAGGGAAAAGGTGCTGCGGTTAAAAGCGGAATGCTTGCAGCCCAAGGTGAGTATGTCTTTTTCCTTGATGCTGACGGTTCAACAGCTATTGAGGAAATCAATGAATTTATCCCGTTGTTCAATCCAGAAATTGATATATATATGGCTGTGCGGACAAAAAAACATTTTGCTCCTTTTAAAAGAGTTTTTTTTGGAAAAGGATATATAAAGCTTGCCAACTTTTTGCTGGGCCTGACTATATCTGATTTCACCTGTGGCTTTAAGTGCTACCGTCTGGAAGCTGCTCGAAAAGTTTTTTCCAAGCAGCTGCTAAAAAACTGGAGCTTTGATGCGGAAGATATTTTTATCGCAAAAAAAGAAGGCTATAAAATCAAAGAGATCCCGGTTTACTGGAAACATACTGGCGGTTCAAAAGTAAAAGTGCTTAAAAATATTATTGTCTGTGGTTGGGATTTGTTCCTGATTAAATATTATAATTTGCGCGGAAAATATAATTAAAATGTGCGACAGCAATAGACCTATAAATTTTTGAAAAACCTGAATAGCATCTTGGCAAGTTTATAATGATTCAGTTCGCTGATATTTATAAGAACAAAAAGGTTTTGGTAACAGGCCATGAGCCTT
>PVMK01159410.1_pt1 | contig 11139 bp, 11 predicted proteins | sample 1853481 | NCBI WGS metagenome assembly PVMK01 (sample SAMN08533507, study PRJNA380276) | Marine sediment metagenome, whole genome shotgun sequencing project. | reverse complement strand
AGTGCAGGAGCGTTGTTTGTCATTTTGATTGTTCCTGCTTGAAGAACCACATCAAGATTTGCAGTATTGCAATCCTTTAAGATATCATCAATATCACTGCTGAAAGTCAGTTTCTGATGCACTGAAAAGAATAACCCGATACTGGTTTCAATGGCATGCAGCCTGGGGATGATCAGGGACACCACCCTGGCCTGCTGCACATAACTTATATATGAGGGGATAGCCACGGCAGCCAGGATGGCAAGTATGCAAATTGCCACCATCAGTTCAGTGACGCTCATCCCCCGCTGCCCTCTCAGGCATGAAAGTATTTGTAGAGAGTTCGGTTTCAAAATACAAATAATCTGTGAGAGTAAGGAATCCTGGCCTTTATTTGATCTTTTCAGACAATTCGCCGGCAATTGCTTTGTTCTGATATCTTTTTTGCAGTTCCTGCCACAAACTGAGCCGCTCCGCACCGCCGACACGGTCGCTGCTCCCTTTCTTGGCCACCCATAGCCCTTTGCCGTTAAAGCTGTATATAGGGAAAAGATCCTTACGCCTGGAGGCCGGCAGTATATCATCGATAATGGAGTCCAGGACAAGGGGATCCCCGGTTGGCACAAAATAATAACCGAGCACCATGTGCGGTTTCTTCAGCGTCAGGGACTTCACATAGATAAGGCGCATCTTCTCTTCAGGGACCTGCATATTCAAGAGGGTAAAGTACTTTGCCGTGGCAAAATCTTCGCAGTCGCCACCGTTACTGATCAGAAACTCAATTGGCGTCGACCAGTAATCTTCCAGGCCCCAATGGATGGAATCATCTACAAATACAAGTTGATTAAAGAAAACGTTCACTGAAAGAAGCTTTTCCAACACCGGCGCATGTTGCTTTTCCTTCATCAGCGTATGCCAGTTGTCTACCCTGGTTTGCTGGGCAGGCTCCAGCTTCACTGTCGGCGGCGGTTCCCACTCCATAGCAGGTTCTTTTATCGGTGCCTTCTTGCCGCATGCACTGACAAGCAGGAGCACCAGAAACAGTGGTACGATTGTGGAGTACGGAAGGTGAATAAAAAGATGGTTAAAGGTTTTCTTTCCTGGCGAGAAATTAACTGACATGTTGAATATTGATACATTCGCAAAAAATCTCGTAGTCATCAACGGGGCCTAAGAATATCATCTAGTTACGTGCGTAATACCTGTCCGCATCGTGCTTTCGAAGTCGGAGCTTGTACCCTGTTTTTTAGGGTGTTTATGCCCTGTTTTTTAGGGTGCTTATCTCGAAGTCTCACTTCGTTCCCTATCTACGATGCCGACAATATTGAACACCATGATGTTTTCTATTGCCTTGGTTTAAAAATTATTTCCACCTAATAAATAAACCATATGCATCATGATTTTCAATTTTTTTTAAGATTCTAAGGATTTAATTTTTTAATGTGTTTGCTTCAAGACAGTGTCATCCTTGGCCACAGTCCCACCTTTGATCACCCTGGAAAATATCCCCTCCCGGGGCATAATGCAGTCGCCGGTCGCCTTTTTTATTGCACAGCCGCTGTTGTGGCACTCCTTGCCGATCTGGGTAATTTCCAATACAACCTGGTCGCCGACCTGCAGCCGGTCACCAATCTGTAAAGTAGTCAGATTAATACCACGGGTTATGATATTTTCAGCAAAGGCGCCGTTTTTAAGGGTCGGTAGTATCTTCTTGACATTATCGATGGACTCGCCGGCCAGCAGCGACACCTGCCGGTGCCAGTCACCTCCATGCGCATCACCGTCAATCCCCCAATTTTCACGCATTTCAACCTGCTGCTGCTCCTTTTTAACAATCCCCTTCTTGTGACTTAAACAGACTGCCTCGACACGCGCCATGAAACACCTCCATTAAAACAAAAATACATTGACAGTTTCACCGGGCTGAAGAGCCTTGCCTGGCTCCAGGATGATGTAGCCGTCTGCATTGACGATTGAACTCAGCATATGGGATCCCTGCTTCTTGATATCGATAATCTGGGGCAGTTGTCCCTGCTTCTGTTCAAGTTTCACCCGGATAAAATTTGTTCTTTTACCATTATTGGCAATTTCTCCGCCTGCCATTGCGGTAATCGTTTTCCACGTTATATTCCTGCCGTGCCCTGTAAAGAAAAGAGGACGAATGTAATGTCTAAAACACATGTAAGCGGAAACCGGATTGCCCGGCAAACCAAAAAGGAATGTCCCATTTTTTTGCGCGGCAAATAAGGGCTTGCCGGGTTTCTGCCTGATTCGCCAGAATAACTCTTTAAATCCAACCGTTTCGGCAGCCTCCTTGACATGGTCGTGTTCACCAACGGATATACCACCAGAGCAGAGAATAAAATCCACTTCCCGGGAGACTGCATTACTGATTGCATCAATTGTTGGCTGCAGTTCATCTTCAACATTGACGCACGATTGCACTGTTGCACCAGCCTCCTGCAAAGCGGACACCAGCATGATGGAATTGGAGTCACGGATCTGATAGGATTTAATCTCCTTATCCGCAGAGGCGGCCAGCTCAGAACCGGTAACAAGTATGGAGACACGCACCGTAGAAAAAACCTTTACCCTGTGATGGCCCACAGTGGCAAGAAGAGCAAGCTGGCGTGCATAAAGTTTTGTGCCGGAGCTGAGCAGTTCATCGCCACAGCTAAACTCTTCACCTTCATAACGGACATCCTGGCCCTGGCATCGGACTGCTAAAATCTCCACAGCAGCGTCATTTGGTCTGCGGGTATCTTCAATCCTGACAACCGTATCTGCGCCAAGAGGAAGCATGGCGCCGGTACTGATATGCACCGCCTCATTCCTGTTTACCTCCCTGTCAAAGGGCATCCCTGCCCTGCTTTCTCCTAAAACCTTGAGCACAACCGGATTTTCTTGGGACACGTCCATGACATCTGACCAACGCAGGGCATATCCGTCCATGGCCGAATTCGTATAGCGCGGCGACGGTTCAGGAGCAGCTATGGATTCAGCCAGGTACCTGCCATACGCTTCTGACAGATCAACTGTATCAACCCGTGCTTCCGGCAAATTATCCTGGAGTATCCGCAACGCTTCTTGAATTGAAATCATTTCTGCTTAGGCCCTTTTTTTATTTTTCCATGACCTTTGCCCTGCATCATGGGGAAGATATGCAATAATCCCGGAAAGAGTGCCTGCAGACTTTCAATAGCGCCCTTGGAACTGCCGGGCAGGTTGATTATGACGCTGTCTTTACGCACCCCTGCCTCGCCGCGTGAGAGCATGGCAAATGGTGTACGGTCCTTGCCATGGCTCCTGATCGCCTCAACAATGCCGGGTACCGTCCGGTCAATTACTGCCAGAGTAGCTTCCGGTGTTACATCCCGAGGCCCGAGCCCGGTACCGCCCGTGGTAAAGATCAATTGTATCTTTTCATCATCAGTCAGCTGACGCAGCCTGTCTGCTATTACTTCCCTGTCATCGGGAAGTACTTCATACACTTCCACCTGTACCGGTTTATCCGCCAGAAATTCTTTGATTATTTTACCGGATTTATCCTTCCTTTTTCCTGCATGGGTGGAATCCGACATCACCAGGCCCGCTGTCCTGATATCCTTTTTAAAAAGAATCGGAAAAATCGCTTTTGCCGCCTTTTTTCTTAACCACCCGGATGTCTCCAAAGGAAAGCGAGTCGTCAAGGGGTTTGAGCATATCGTAGGCATTCAGGAGGGCTGCCGACACGGCTGTTAATGCTTCCATTTCGACGCCGGTTTTCCATACAGAGCGGACCTCAGCCGTCACCTTTATTTTATTCTTTTTCGGTTCAAGTTGTACTTCCACCCAGTCAAGGGGGATCGGGTGGCAGAAGGTGATCCAGTCGGCACAACGTTTTGCCGCATTTATCCCGGCAGCCCGGGCAACTTCGGTGACATCACCTTTGGGCACGGTTTTATCAAATACCCTCTGCAGTGTTTCCTTCTGACCATATAAATAACCTTCCGCCAGTGCATAACGTAATGAGTTACTCTTGGGACTCACATCAATCATAAAATCAATACTCCTTAAAATTTATTTTTACAGATACAGGTCGATGACCTTTACCCCCAGAAAAATAACGGCAACCACCAGGATTGACCCCAGTATTTTCTGCATGGGAATGGTAGCAGCCCCTGCACCGAAAATTGCAAGCAGGGCTGTATAGGAGAATCCCCCGCCAAGACCGACCGATGCGTAGAAAAAGGCAACCATGCAGAAAACAATTGCCAGTACAGTGATTGGTACGGTCAGGTCATACACAAGCCACCTCGCTTTTCAGTTAGCCGCCAATGGTTGCCATGGAAGGCTCCACCTTCTGGCGAGAAACCATTTCTGCGTCATGGCCGTTGGCATGGCGGTTCAGTACACATTCTCTGATTGCCTGTTGTAGTTCCTGGTCACTGGCACCGTTCCGTAAAAGACCCTTCAGGTCAAGAACACCGTTGTCATACAGACAGGTTTTAAGCATGCCTGTCGGTGTAATGCGCACCTTGTTGCATGTTTTGCAGAACAGTCTCGAATAGCCTTGGATCAGCCCGATTGTTCCCTTGTAATCGGGCAGTGAAAAAATGCGTGCAGTGGTTGGCTTATCTTGTGAACATTCAGTCATTATTGGAAAGATTTTCTTAAGCCGCTGCAGTAGATTGCCGTTTACAAGTTTTTCAGGTCTTGAAATGCCGGAAAAGGGCATCTTTTCTATAAAGCGCAAGGTAATGGGTAACTTTTTTGCAAGACCGGCTAGGCCAACAATCTCCTCATCGCTGGTGTCCGCGAGCACAACACTATTTATCTTCAACGGTATTTGACGTGCGACAATGTCGTGCAATCCCTGCAGGACACTTTCAAAATAATCGCGCCGGGTTATCTGCCAGAACCGTTTTTGGTCGAGCGTGTCAAGGCTGAGGTTTATGCCGTCAATGCCAAGATCGGCCAGACCATCAAGACACTGGTCCATCTTTACCCCGTTTGTTGTGATGCGAAGAGTGCGAAGACCCTCTATTTTTCTCAGTCTTTGTAAGAATTGCAGGCACCCTTTTCGAGCAAAGGGCTCGCCTCCAGTAACACGCACCTTGTCAACTCCCAATGCGCAAAAAATGGTGGCAACCCGCTCCAGTTCCTCAAAGGTGAGAATTTCCTCATGGGGGATAAATGGTACGCCCTTTTCCGGGCGACAATACCTGCAGCGCAGGTTGCAGCGGTCGGTAATAGCCAGCCGCAGGTAAGTGATTGGCCGGCCGTAGTTGTCTATCAGGCGAGAACCAGGTGAATGACTACTAGAAGTTGGATGAAGGCTATTCATGTATACTCCTTTCCAAACACGGGAGGCACGATTGTTTCCAACCATACCCTATCGGCCGCAGACCATATTCCAAGAGAACGTAGATCTTTTAGCTCGGAGTTTTTAGTTGCTTAATTAAAGGTGTATCATGTTTTTAAACTTCAAACAAGCAGCTTTATTTTGCCTGAAACGTATTTCCCACCATTTACTTATAATCTTGAGGTAAATGCTTCGCAAATTTATCACTGCATCAGAAAAAAAAACAAAGATGAGTTTATCCTGGGAATGTTCAAGGCAATTTCAAAAGTTGAACTGAAGCATGCTGAATTTGTCGATAAACTAATTAATAAAGATCCAGGTTGTGAAATCCATAATATTCTGCCAAATTGCATTGGCATTATTTTCCTGATAAGTTAAGATAATATGTACACAAATTAACAGAAGAAGACGGTAACCTATCATTTATAATTGCATTTTTTTAGTTATGATTTCTCATTCTTTCATGACTATTGATCAAGCAGGAGGAATAGTATGGACGATGTCAAAACAGGCCCTAAACCTGAAAAAAAGTCTCCCTGGGCAAGACGAAAAATTTCTCAATCCGACGCCAATGCTTGATGAACTGGAAAACGGTCCATGGCCCAGTTTTATTACCGGTACTCAAAGAACTGGCCGAACGCACCCGAGAAGCCGATGCTCAGAGGTGTAATGGATCAGCTCGAATATTCCTACCAGACCAGGATGGGATACTGGAAAGGCGGGTTGGTCATGGTACTTGGTTATGGTGGTGGAATCATCAGCCGCCGGAGCATGATCGCGGATAAATTCCCAGAGGCCGCCGAGTTTCATACCCTCCGGGTTCAACCTGCCCCTGGCTTGCACTACAACACAAAAATGTTACGCGATCTTTGTGACACCTGGGAAAAATACGGCTCCGGTTTGATCGCTCTCCATGGCCAAACCGGCGATATTATGCTGCAGGGAATTGAAGAAGAAAAAACTCAGGAGTGCTTTGACGAGATTAACAAGGCCGGCTGGGATCTTGGCGGAGCGGGACCGGGAATGCGCACTGCCGCTTCTTGTGTCGGCCAGGCGCGGTGTGAGCATGCTTGCTATGACACATTGAAAACACACTATAAGGTATTGAAATACTTTGCCGGGGATGTTCATCGTCCCCAATATCTTTATAAATTTAAATTCAAATTCTCCGCATGTCCCAATGACTGCAGCAATTCTATCTTCCGTTCCGATTTGGCCGTCATTGGGATCTGGCGGGATTCCATCCAAGTGGATTCCAAGGCAATGCAAGCCTGGATCGACAAAAAAGGCATTGATTTTCTGGTCAATAACGTGATCAATCGCTGTCCAACCCATGCCTTATCACTGGCAGACGGGGAGATGGTTATCGACAATAAAAACTGTGTCCGTTGCATGCACTGCATAAACGTGATGCCACAGGCTTTGTCACCCGGACAGGAAAAAGGGGTGACCCTTTTACTTGGCGGCAAAAATGTCTTAAAAGTAGGCGCCTTGGGCGGCACGATGATCGTGCCCTTCTTCAAACTGGAGACCGACGAAGATATCGATAAATTTATAGAATTGAGTGAAACCATGATTGAATGGTGGAATGACAACGGCTTAGAACATGAACGAATTGGCGAAACCATTGAACGGGTTGGGATGAAGCAGTTTCTGGATGGTGTTGGCCTGGAAGCCTCGGTTGATATGGTCGTAAACCCGCGGAGTAATCCCTATTATAAGTCTGAGTATTAGGCTCGTAGAATGTAATCCTCATTATTAACTTGAGCGGAGAAAACCATGAATGGTGAAAGGACGTATAAAACAGTGGAGTATGGCCCTTATGATTATCAGGACGCCCTGCATCCGGTAGTGAAAAAAAATTACGGCAAATGGAAATATCATGAGATGCCCAAGCCAGGAGTTTTAAAACACATTGCTGAAAGCGGGGATATTCTTTTCACGGTGAGGGCCGGGACTCCCCGGCAAGATTCGGTTGATCTGATCCGACGAATATGCGACATAGCAGACAAGTATGCTGATGGCTATCTCCGCTTTACCGTCCGCAACAATGTGGAACTCATGACTCCGGATGAGAAAAAGGTTGAGTTGTTGATCCAGGAACTGGAGAAGATCGGTTTACCTGTAGGTGGCGCCGGTCCCTGCGTCTCCGCAGTGGCGCATACCCAGGGGTGGCTGCACTGTGATCTTCCAGCCACGGATGGATCTGGTGTGGTTAAGGGCATAATGGACAATTTGTATGAGGACTTCAAAAGCTGGCGGATGCCCAGCAAAGTGAGGCTTTCTACTTCATGCTGCGCTATCAACTGCGGGGGGCAGGTAGATATAGCCATTGTAGTCAAACATACCCGTCCACCGCGCATCAACCACGAAATCATTACAAACATGTGCGAATTGCCAAAGGTGGTTGCCCGTTGTCCCGTGGCGGCAATCAGGCCGGTTGTGGTTAATGACAAACGATCGTTGCAAATCGACAACAAAAAATGCATGTATTGCGGCGCCTGTTTTGGTGCCTGCCCGGCAGTAGAAATTAATCATCCAGAGCATTCGAAACTTGGGATCTGGGTGGGCGGCAAAAACTCCAATGCCCGGTCCAAACCATCGCTAATGAGTCTGGTGGCTCAGAATTTGCCCAATAATCCGCCACGCTGGCCGGAGGTTAATGAGGTGGTCAGGGAAATTCTGACTGCTTTCCGCAATGAGGGCAATCCCTGGGAGCGCCTTGGAGAGTGGATCCATCGAGTGGGCTGGAAACATTTTTTTGAAGTAACGGAATTGCCCTTTGAAAAGGATATGATTGATAATTACCGTCACGGTAGAACCACGCTGAATCAGTCAGCACATGTTCGTTTTTAGACCCTTTATCAGAAACATCTGCAAGAAAGCGTTGATATTGCAAACAATCAGCAAAATTGAAAACTGATCTTCTTCTGTAAAAGGTCTTACACCCCTCAGGTATAAGCGCTAGACTCCGAGAGGGTACTGAAAATAGTCCAGCTTTGCTGGGTTAGGTAAGCGTTCACAAGCACAGCATCTGCGCGCGCTCAGGGCAACCAGCATACCGGAGTATAGCTGGTCGCCCTGATCACACACATCTAGGATACCTGTAAACGCTTATCGTTCGGAGATTATTCATCTTTTTTGTCCTGAGCAGATGTTAACGTATTCGTTTTTAGAAAGGGAGCAGGTATATGAGCATCAAACATACGGAATCCAATTCCATCCTTGACGCGGCGTTAACGTATCAATACCCGGACTACAGTGAAGAACAGGGAATTAACAAAATTGTTGCTTTTGGAGAACATAGCCATAGATGCCCCATCTATGTAAAGCAGACCCCACCCTGTACGGCGGGATGTCCGGCCGGCAATGACATCCGCTTCTGGCTGACCACTGTGCGGCATGCCCGGCGAAGAAAGCTCAGCTGGGAGGAATCATACGAACTTGCCTGGCACGAAGCAAGCAAGACCACACCTTTCCCGGCGGTCTGCGGCCGTGTTTGCCCACACCCTTGCGAGACCAGATGCAACCGCGGCAAGAAGGATGATGGTGCGGTGAATATTAATGCCTTCGAGCGTTTTATCGGCGACTATGGCATCACGCATGGTTTGCAGCATCAAAAGCTCACCATCGAGGTTATGGCCAAAAAAGTGGCCGTAGTCGGTGCAGGTCCTGCCGGCCTGAGCTGCGCCTTCCAGCTGGCGCGGCGTGGCTACCCGGTAACCGTGTTTGAGGCCTACCCCAAACCTGGTGGTATGCTTCGCTATGGCAATCCGCCCTATCGGCTGCCACGCAACATTCTGGACGCTGAAATTGACGCCATTGTCAAGATGGGGGTCGAGATAAAGTGCAATGCCGATATCGGCAAGGATAAAAGCCTCGATGATCTGCAGGCCAAGTTTGACGCCATCTTCATAGGCATTGGCGCCCATGAGGGGATCCAACTGGGGATCAGGGCGAGGACGCGCCCAATGTTTTAAGTGCGGTTAAATTTCTTAAGATGATCAACACTGGTGAAACTGTGCCGTTAGGCGCTCAGGTGGTAGTCCTCGGCGGCGGTGACAGTGCTCTCATCGTCGCGCGTATTGTCCGGCGCCTTGGGGCAGAGGTCACAATCCTGTACCGAAGAACAAACGTGGAGATGCCCGCCAACGAGTGGGAAGTTCGCGAAGCAGTGGCTGAAAACATTAACATCCAATACTTGGTCGCTCCTGTGGGAATTCGAACCGAGGAAGGCAAAGCCGTTGCCGTGCAATGCCTCAGAACAGAACTCGGAGAGCCCGACGACAGCGGTCGGCGCCGGCCGGTTCCTGTTGAGGGGTCAGACTTAGAAATACCGTGCACCGCTCTGATCCTCGCCATCGGTCAACGCCCCGAAGGAAAGGATGCCGAACAGTACCTTAATAATACCGGCTGGCTCAAGCCGGACACAAACTGGTCCGTCGCTGAAAATATATATGCTGGTGGCGCCGCCGTCAGCCCTGCCCAGGTGACAACAGCCATCGGTCAGGGGCGCATGGCTGCCGAACGGATGGCCTCCCAGCTTGAGGGGAAGCGCTTCCGTCCACTCGATGAGACGGAGATTGTCACCCCAGAGAAAATTCGTCTCAACTTTTATAAAATGATGGAGCGCAATGAGCGGAGTTGCCTGCCGGTGGATGAACGTTTTAAAGAGAGCTTTGATCGGGAGATCGATTTCGGCATTACCGAGAAACAATTCCGCGCCGAGGCCAAACGCTGCATGAGTTGCGGCCTTTGTTTCGAGTGCCGCCAGTGCCTGATATTCTGCCCCCAGGGAGCAATCTCAGCGTTCCCGAAAAATCGAATTGGCAAGGTGATGTATACAGATTACAACAAATGCGTTGGGTGTCACATTTGCGCCCAGGCGTGCCCCTGCGGCTACATCCGGATGGGAACGGCAGACGAACTCTAGCACGTAGAAGGTGGTGAGGTGAGGTTGACAAGGTGATGTTGAGTAGACCGGTTTCTTCGTTTAACCATGTTCGATGACTCTCATGTGACTTTCATTGACGCCTCGCCGTCACGCGACTACTACGTGTCGTGAGTTTCATCTTCTGGCTGCCCGTTGGCCCCGGCCCCTCCCAGAACCGTTCTTGCGCTATTCACGCACACGGCTCCTCATAAGTACGCTTTACGTTCAAGTGAACAGGTTAACAGTTATCAGTGGCTTAGGCAGGGGAAATTTCTTAAGAAGCAGCATGAACTTCTCCAAGCTCATACAGTCTCTTTTTCCTCGCCTGTTCAGCCACTTGAAGAGTAATTTCCGCACATCCTCGGCAAATCGCATTTTTCCCCTTGTATTATCCGTCACCCCATAATAGGCGAAGTGTCCTCTTAACTTTACGGTCACTTTTTCCATAAGTTTACGGGTTGGCAAGGTCCGATTGGCCTTGAGCCACTCTTTAAAAGCCCGGATCTTTGCAATGTACTTCTTTCAGGAGGTTATGCGTTTCATTCGAAAGTGGGTGCCTCTCCTAGTCCGGCTACAGTAGTGCGTGAACCCAAGAAAATTAAAGGTCTGAGGTTTCTTTCCCCGCCTTCTTGCCCTCGATTCCGCAAATGGCCCAAATTCTATGACCTTGGTCTTTTCCGGTGCAACCTCAAGATCAAACTGGGATAGTCGCTCTGCCAGTTCCTGACGAAAACGGATCGCATCATCTTCCCGCTGGAAGCATGTAATCCAATCGTCAGCATACCGGATGAGACGAGCATGGCCCTGATAGGTCTTGCGGAATCGAGGGCAAGAAGGCGGGGAAAGAAACCTCAGACCTTTAATTTTCTTGGGTTCACGCACT
>PVMK01156931.1_pt1 | contig 11145 bp, 10 predicted proteins | sample 1853481 | NCBI WGS metagenome assembly PVMK01 (sample SAMN08533507, study PRJNA380276) | Marine sediment metagenome, whole genome shotgun sequencing project. | reverse complement strand
CGTCCTTGCGGACTGCCAGAACCGTCGTATGGTGCCACTCGTCCTTCATGGTGCCTCCAATGCACTCCCCGTGCCTGTATTCGTGCCCGAAGAGCATACGAAGGATACCCCCGCCGGATTCCACATCACATCTTTTCGAGCTTCGCGATCGTGGGCACGAGCGTCTTGCGGCCGGCGCGACCGAAGTAGACCACGAGCTTGAGCTGCGCACCGCGACCCTGGCAGGCCAGCACGACTCCGGTTCCGAAGCGTCGATGGCGGATGCGATCGCCCGGGCGCCAGGCTTCGCCGGCGCCGTCGGTCACCGCGGCAGGGATCTTCGACCCAATGGTGCGGGACACGACTCCGGCGCCATCCACCGGCCGTGGTGCCGCCTTGGACGGGGAACCCGCTGCGGCCGCCTCGCGGGCGACGACGGCCAGGTCGGCGCAGGCGCCGACAGATCCTCGACTGCATTAACCGGCAGCTCGTCCACGAAGCGTGAGATTCGGGTCGGCTGCCGTTGCCCAAAGAGAAAGCGGGTCCGAGCACCGGTGAGGGATAGCCAATGCCGGGCGCGGGTCATGCCGACGTAGGCGAGACGACGCTCCTCTTCAAGGCTTTCGGGTCGTCCCGCGAGTTGGCATGGGGCAGCAGGCCATCCTCCAAACCAGCGAGGAAGACAACGTCAAACTCGAGTCCCTTGGCCGAGTGCAGGGTCATCAGCGCCACGCCCTCCGGGGTTTCCCGATCGTCGTTTTCCTCCAGGAGCGCCACCGCATCGAGAAACTCGTCGAGGTTCTGGCCGCGAGCGGCCGCCTCGGCCACCGCCGACGCGAGCTGCTGGAGGTTTTCCCGCCGTGCAACCCGATCTTCGGCCTCACCCTCGTACATGGCGAAAAGACCCGACGCCTCGAGCAACCAACCAACGAAATCGCCTGGCGTGAGCTCGTCGCGCCGATCTCCGGCCTCGTCGAGAAGTCCGAAGAAGCGCTCGAGGGAGAGCCTGGCACGCGGGCTGAGGCCCTCGGGCAACTGTCGCGCCGCAGCCGGAAGATCGATCTCGTTCTCCTCCGCCGACCGCCGGAGCACGTCCATGGTGGCCGCGCCGATACCGCGGGTCGGGGTGTTGACCACGCGCTCGAACGACAGCGGGTCGCCGGGCCGCACAACGAGCCGAAGATAGGCCAAAGCATCTTTGATCTCGGCGCGCTGCCAAAACCGCAGGCCTCCCACGACCCGGTAGGGCACACGGCGGCGGGTGAGCTCCTCCTCGAACGGCCGGGTCTGGGCATTGGTGCGCATCAGCACCGCCATCTCGTGAAGAGGGTGGCTGCCGGCCAGGACCTCCATCTGGTCGACGACCCAACGCGCCTCACCGCGCTCGTCCTCCGAGATGCACAGCCGGACCGGCTGGCCGCCCTTGCGGCTGGTGAAGAGGCGTTTGCCGCGGCGACCGGCGTTGGCCGCGATGAGGCCCCCGGCGACTGCCAGGATGGGCGCGGTCGAGCGATAGTTCTCCTCCAGCGCCACCACCCTGGCGCCCGGGAAGAACCGCTCGAAGCGGAGAATGTTTTCGAGCTCGGCCCCACGCCAGCGATAGATCGACTGATCCTCGTCGCCGACCGCGGTGAGGTTTCCCTCGCCGGCGAGGACGATACTCAGCAGATCCATCTGCAGCGCATTCGTATCCTGGAACTCGTCGACCAAGAGGTAGTGGGCGCGGCGCGCGACCGCTCGCAGGATCCTCTCCTCATTGCGCAGGGCATTGAGCCCGCACACCAGCATGTCGTCAAAGTCGATCACCCTGGCCGCTCGCTTGAGCTTGGCGTAACGCTCCCAGACACGGGCCAGGGTCTCGTCTCCTGATCCAGCTGCGCCTTCGATGAAGGCCTCGAGCCCGGTGCCACGATTGACGAGACCCGAGATTCGTGACAGCACCGCTCGCGGCGGGAGCTCGCGCGGGTCGAGACTGAGATCCTTCAGCGCGCGGGTCACCAACGCCCGCTGATCGTCTGTGTCAGCAATTCCAAAGTACGGGGGCAAGGCTGCGGCAGCCGGGTAGCGACGCAGGATATCGAGCGCCCAGCGGTGAAAGGTGCCGACAAAACCACCGCCGAGCGGGCGGCCGAGGAGCTTCTCGACCCGCTCACGCATCTCCCGCGCCGCCTTGTTGGTGAAGGTCACCGCAGTGATTCCGGAGGGCTCGGCCGCGCCCACGGCCAACAGGTGGGCGATGCGGTAGGTGAGGACGCGGGTCTTGCCCGAGCCGGCGCCGGCGAGCACCAGCAACGGGGCCCTCGCCGTGGGTCACGGCCTCACGCTGTGGCTGGGTTGAGATCATCGAGAAGAGAGCTCAAGGGACGGACACCTCCAGGAGAGGAAAGAACTTAACAGTGCACCGTAGGAGAAACAACCGTTTGAATTCGGAGTTCGGAATTCGGAGTTCGGAATTTCGGCAAATCCCTCACGAATTCACCGGGTGGGTACGCGCCATTCCGAATTCCGAATTCACAATTCCGAATTCGTCGAGTGACGTGTGAGCGACACTCGACGGTGACGCTTTTGGCCAAGTTCCTCGGCTGGTCGACGTCGTTGCCGAGCTCCACCGCCACGTGGTAGGCCAGCAGCTGCAGCGGCACCACCGCCACTACCGGCTGCAGCAGCGGGTGGACTCGCGGCACCGGCAGCACCAGATCGGCCACGTGGTCGAGGCCGCCGGTGTCCCCGTCGGCGATAGCCAACACCCTGGCGCCGCGCGCGCGCACCTCCATCAGATTGCCGATGAGCTTCTCCCGGGTCGCGCCTTCCGGCGCCACCGCCACCACCGGGAAGCCCTCCTGGAGGAGGGCGATCGGGCCGTGCTTCATCTCGCCGGCCGGGTAGCCTTCGGCGTGGAGATAGGAGATCTCCTTGAGCTTGAGGGCCCCCTCGAGGGCGATGGGGTAAAGGATGCCGCGCCCCAGGTAGAGCGAGTCGGTGGCGTCGGCGAGCATTTCAGTACCTTCACGATAGAGCTCGGGATCGACGGCCAGGGCCTGCTCAACAGCCAGCGGAAGCCGCTGGAGCTCTTGGACGAGATCGATATCGGTAGCGTCGGCCAGACCGCGGACAGAGCGCAGCGCCAGCGCCATCAGGACCAGGGCCACGAGCTGAGTGGTAAATGCCTTGGTCGAGGCAACCCCGATCTCCGGTCCGGCCTGGGTGAGCATCCGGGAGGTGGCGAGACGCCATGACGACGAGCCGCGGCTATTGCACACCGTCGCCAGCAGGGCGCCGCCCTCGCGCGCCATCTCCATGGCCGCCAGGGTGTCGGCGGTCTCGCCCGACTGAGTGACGCCGACGACGAGGACGTCTTCGCTGATCAGCGGTTGGCGGTACCGCTACTCCGAGGCGTAGTCTACCTCGGTCGGTAGACCGGTCAGCTCCTCGATCACGAACTTCCCGACCAGACACGCGTGCCACGAGGTGCCGCAGGCCACGAGGTGGACCCGGCGGAGCCCGCTCAGCTCCTCGGTGGAGAAGCCGAGACCATCGAGGTTGACGCCGCAACGGTCGGCATCGAGGTAGGCGAGGACTGTGTTGCGAATGGCGTCCGGCTGCTCGAAGATCTCCTTGAGCATGAAATGGCGGTAGCCGCCCTTCTCGACCCGGGCGGCGTCCCAGTCGAGGGTCTCCACCGGCCGTTCGACCTCCGAGCCCGAAGCATCGAGGATCCGTACGCCCTTTGCACGCACCTCGGCCACGTCCCCGTTTTCTAAAAAGATCACCCGCCGCGTGCGGTGGAGCAACGCGGTAACGTCAGAGGCGACCAGGTTCTCGCCCTCGCCGAGACCGACCACCAGTGGAGGCCCGTTGCGGATGGCGATCACCACGTCGGGCTCAGCCCGGTGCACGGCGACTACCGCGTACTGACCCTCGAGTCGCGGCAGGATCGCGAGCACCCGTTTTGAAAGCGTCCCCTCTTCGCGGCCTAGGATTTGGGCGATGAGCTCGGTGTCGGTGTCCGACTGGAGATCGACGCCGGCAGCCAGGAGCTCCGTCCTCAGATCCTTATAGTTTTCGAGGATACCGTTGTGGACCACCGCCACCTGTCCCCCGGCGTCTGTCTGGGGGTGGGCGTTGGTCTCGGTGGGAGCACCGTGGGTCGCCCACCGGGTGTGACCGATGCCCGCCGTCCCGTGGAGGGGCTCGTGATACGCCTTCTGCTCGAGGTTCTTGAGCTTGCCCGCGGCGCGCAGAATCCCTATCTCATCCGCACCCATCACCGCCAGACCTGCGGAGTCGTAACCGCGGTACTCGAGGCGACGCAGACCGTCGAGCAGTACCGGAACCACCTCGTCGGCGCCCACATAGCCGATGATGCCGCACATCTCAAACCCGTGCCGCGTCGAGGGCGGCGAGGAGTTGGTCGAAGGATGCGGCAAAGGCCGCAACCCCCTCCACCTGCAGGTCGTCGGTCACGGCGTCGATGTCCACGCCAAGGTCGGCTAGTTGGGCAAAAACCTGCTCGGCTCCGGCGAGATCCTCACGCAGGCTTGCGCGCACGACGCCGTGGTCGCGAAACGCTTCGAGGGTGGCAACCGGCAGGGTGTTGACCGTGTCCGGACCGACCAGCTCCTCGACGTACATGACGTCGCGGTAAGCCGGGTCCTTGGTGCTGGTCGAAGCCCACAGCGGCCGCTGCATCCTCGCACCTCGCGCGGCATTCGCTGCGAACGCCTCGCCGCCGAAGAGCTCCTCGAAGCGGTGGTAGGCAAGCTTGGAATTGGCGATGGCGGCTTTCCCGCGGAGGTCGAGGGCTTCCGGCGTACCGAGGGCTTCGAGCGCCGCATCGATCTTGGTGTCGACCCTGCTGACGAAAAAAGAAGCAACGGAGGCGACGCGCGCGGGCTCGGCACACGCCTCGATGCCGCGCAAATACGCCCCGGCAACCGCCTCGTAGTGACCAAGCGAAAACATCAGAGTCGCGTTGACGTTGATGCCGCGAGCAATCAACCGTTCGATGGCTTCGATGCCCTCCGGCGTGGCCGGCACCTTGATCATCAGATTGGGCCGATCAACCGTCCGCCACAGCCGTTCGGCCTCCGCGATCGTGCCCTCGGTGTCGTACGCGAGATGGGGAGAGACCTCGAGACTGACATACCCGTCATCGCCGCCGCTGGCCTCGAAAACCGGCGCCAAAACATCGGCCGCGCCACGAATGTCCTCGATCGCCAGGGCCTCGTAGAGGTCGATCGTGGCCATCGCAGGATCGTTCTCGAGCAACTCGGCAACCGCAGCATCGTATGCGCCGCCGCCCTCGATGGCCTTTTGGAATATCGACGGATTCGAGGTCACACCGCGAACCCCATCGTCCGCTACCAGCCGCGCGAGACCGCCGCTTGAAAGCAGGTCGCGTTCGATAAAGTCGAACCACACCGCCTGCTTCTGATCCTCCCACAGCTGCTTCAGTGGATTCATGCCGCCTCCGTCTCTTTCTCCGACCGGCGTGCCGGCGGGAATGACACCTGCTTCAATTCTCTTCCCCTACCAACTCTATCGCTTTTTTGACCACAGCTTCGGCCGTCAGCCCCAAATGCCGGGCGACCTCGGCGCCCGGCGCCGAGGCGCCGAAACGGTCGATGCCGATGACGGCCCCGCCATCGCCAACCACGTCCCCCCAGCCGAGGGTCACCCCCGCCTCCACCGCCAGCCGCGGGATCGACGGCGGCAGTACCTGCCGGCGATACTCTTCGGTCTGTTCGGCAAAGAGCTCCCACGAGGGCATCGACACGACCCGTGCCCTGATTCCCCGCCGTGCAAGCTGGGTTCGCGCATCGAGCGCCAGCGAAACCTCGCCACCGGTGGCGATGACAACGATCTGCGGCTCCCCGCCTTCACCATCGACCAGGACATAGGCCCCATGGGCAACCCCGTCGGCGCCGGCCTCGCGGGCCTCCTCGAGAACCGGCAGCCCCTGTCGGCTGAGGAGCAGGGCCGTCGGACCTGCGTTGCGTTCGATGGCGACCTGCCATGCCGCCGCGGTTTCATTGGCGTCTGCCGGCCGCACCACCACCAGACCCGGGATCACCCGCAGGGCCAGGATGTGCTCGACCGGTTGATGAGTTGGTCCGTCTTCTCCCACCCAAATCGAATCGTGGGTGAAGACGTAGATCACCGGCTGCTCCATCAACGCCGCCAGCCGGATGGCCGGTCGCATGTAGTCGGAAAAGACCAGAAAAGTCGCTCCATAGGGTCGCAACGCTCCGTGCAGCGAGAGTCCGTTCAGAACCGCCCCCATCGCGTGCTCGCGGATGCCGAAGTGCAGATTCCGGTTGCCGGGAGTGTCCGCAAGCAGATCCCCACCACCGTCGATCAGCGACTTGTTCGACGGCGCGAGATCCGCCGACCCGCCGATCAGCTCGTCGAGTACCGTCGCGAGGGCAGCCAATACCTTTCCTGAGGCGGCGCGGGTCGCGATCTTGTCACCGGCGGCAAAGGACGGCAGGACGTCGGCCCAACCGGCGGGGAGCTCGCGCTCGAGGCGCCGCCGCCAGTCGCGCGCGAGGTCGGGGTGGTCCCCGGCCCAGGCATCGACCACCTTCTGCCAATCAAGGTGAGCATCGGCTCCGCGCGCTCCCGCCTCCCGGCAGCGAACCGCGACCTCCGGCGGCACGAGAAAGGTCTCGTCCTCGGGCCACCCGTAGGCCCGCTTGGTCGCACGCGCCTCGTCGGCGCCGAGAGGGGCGCCATGGGCCGCGGCCGTGTCCTGCTTGGTGGGCGCGCCCCACGCAATGTGGGTACGAACCCGGATCAGGGTCGGCCGGCCGTCGTCCGCCGCCGCGGCCGCGAGCGCCGCGGAAATGGCGTCGAGGTCGTTGCCGTCATCCACCTCGAGCACCCGCCAGCCGTAGGCTGCAAAACGCGCCGGGACATTCTCTGAAAACGAAAGATCCGTTCCTCCTTCGATCGTGATGCGGTTGTCGTCCCATATCCACACCAAACGGCCGAGTCGCAGGTGTCCGGCGAGGGAGGCCGCCTCGGAACTCACCCCTTCCATGAGGTCGCCGTCCGAGCACAGAACCCACGTCCGGTGGTCGACCACGCGATGGCCCGAACGGTTGAACTCCGCCGCCAGATGAGCTTCGGCTACCGCCAGCCCGACCGAGGTAGCGACCCCCTGGCCGAGGGGTCCGGTGGTCATCTCAACCCCCGGGACCAAACCGACCTCCGGGTGGCCGGGAGTCTTCGATCCCAACTGCCGGAAGTTCTGGAGCTCTTCAAGCGGCAGATCGTAGCCGGTGAGATGAAGGACGCTGTACAGGAGCATCGACGCATGGCCGCAGGAAAGGACGAAGCGGTCACGGTCCGGCCACCCCGGATCGGAAGGGTCGTGCTTCAGAAACCTCGTAAACAACACATACGCCACCGGCGCCAGACCCATCGGGGCGCCCGGGTGCCCCGAGTTCGAGCGTTCGACGGCATCGATCGACAGGGTGCGAATCGTGGTCACGGCAAGCTGATCAATATCGTCAAAAACCTGGGTCACGGTGCCTCCCGGCGGCCATCGTAATCGATCCGCCGTTCGCCTGCAGTGAGCTCCCAAACGTAATTCGTCTGGCGCGGTATCCGGCTTTGCGCTATGCCGTGAAAGGTCGCGGTTGCCTCGGTCTATAAAAAACGCTTGGGAGTTTCCGGCAGAGCGAGCTAATACCTAACAGCTCGCTCCTAGCGGCTGCGAAGCTCGTACAGAACCTGCTTGGCGACCGCCTTCAACGTCTCGAAGACCCCGATGCCCTTGGTGGCGACGGCCTCGAAGGTGGGCTCGCCTTTGAAGTTGAGGAGTCGGTACATGTCGTCCACCAGGACCGCGCTCGGCAGGTCGCGCTTGTTGAACTGGAGCACGTAGGGCATGTTTTTGAGGTCAAAACCGTTTTCCATGAGGTTGTCCTCGAGGTTGCGCAAGGACTCTTCGTTCGCGTCCATTCGCGCCTCCTGCGAGTCAGCCACGAAGACGACACCGTCGACCCCCTTCAAGATGAGCTTCCGGCTCGCGTCATAAAAGACCTGTCCAGGCACGGTGTAGAGGTGGAAGCGGGTCTTGAAACCGCGCACGGCGCCGAGATCGAGCGGCAGGAAGTCGAAGAACAGCGTGCGGTCGGTCTCGGTGGCGAGCGAGATCAGCTTGCCCTTCTGCTGCGGTGAGGATTTTTCGAAGATGTACTGGAGATTCGTCGTCTTGCCGCACAGACCGGGTCCGTAAAAGACAATCTTGACGTTGATCTCACGGGCAGCGTAATTGATGAAGCTCATTCAGAAAACAATGCGTCGATATCGTCGTCGGTGATCTCTGCGAAGGGCGAAATGGTCTCCACGGTGCCGACCTCGGTTGCCTTGGCCTCCATCTCATTGAGCACCTTCTCGAGGTCGGCCGAGGCCTTGCGGACCCGCAGCCGCACGAGACCCAACGATGAACGTTCGTCGAAGATCACGACCAGGATCAGCCGTTGGCCCACGATCGAGATGTGGATGTTGTCCTTGCGCCCCTCATGGAAGAGGATCGAAAATTCCTTTTCGCCGATGAGCTTGGCAAGACCGTCTGTTGCGGCCACGTTGCCCGCGGTGAGCGAGGCAAGGGAGGTGGTGTCGATAGAATCGACGTCGCCGGCGTCCGCGATTTGCTGGCCGTTCTTGTCGACCAGGAACACAATCTTGGCGCTCGCGTCCATCCGCAAGGTGTTGAGGAGCAGCTTGATGGCCTGGAACTCCTCTTCGTACATGACCAGTGTGTTATTCAACGCCTCAGACTCCCCAACAGCCTCAATTTATAGCACATCCGCCCTCTCGAGGCCAATCGGCCCGGCTCGGATAAACCTCCCGTGACGACCGATAACTGCCTTTGTCGACCTATAAATAGCTCTTGGGAGGTGAGAAGTGCGGGTTAGATCTGGCGCCGGAGCTTGAGCGCCTGGGTCAGCGTCACGCGATCGACCGCCGCCACCTCTCCACCCACCGGAATCCCCGACGCCGGACGGCTGACTCCGACTCCGAGCGGCTGTAGACGACGAGCGATAAAGAGCGCTGTGGTTTCGCCCTCGACCGTGGGGTCGGTTGCGAGAATGACCTCAGTCACGCCACCCGCCCGACACCGCTCCTCGAGACGAGCGATGGTCAGATCGTCGGGTCCGACTCCGTGAAGGGGTGAAAGATGGCCGAGGAGGGCGTGGTAGAGGCCGCGATAGTCACCGGTCGCTTCAACCGCCCAGGCTGTCGTCGGTTCCTCCACGACCAGGATGGTTCCACGGTCGCGACTCGGATCTTCGCAGACAGCGCAGGGGTCGGTTTCGGTGAGAAGACAGCACTCGGAGCACAAGCTCACCGCCTCGCGCAATCCGGCGAGCACTGCCGCAAAGGCGTCGAGCTCGCTCGGGTCGATGGTCAGAAGATGCTCCGCCAGACGCAGCGCAGTCCGAGGGCCGACCCCGGGGAGGCGCTCGAGGTGCTGCAATAGGTTGCGTACGGCGGGCGGCCGCAATTCCATCAATCGCCGCCGTCCGGGCGCACCCTCACCACGTCTCCCCCGAGAACCCGGGTGGCGAGGATCACCCCCGGATCGGAGCGAACCTCCTCCTCCAGGGAGGCGCGCTCTGCCTCGCCCGCGGCCTGGTCGGCGGTCACATCGTCAGCGGAATCTTCGGTGACACCAGCGACTTCAGGCGCGGATGGCGGCGACGCCTCAGCTGAACCGCCTCCGCCCGGCGCCGAGCTCGGTTCGGCGCCGGTGGCGCCGCCGGCCGCGGGTGGCGGCGGCTCCACGGGACCCGATGCAGCGCCTGGAGTCGGCGCCAGATCTCCCGACCCGGCAAGCCAATCCTCGACGGTGCGCACCGCCGGCCATCGGGCGAGCCGCAATGATGCAACCTCGAGCGCCAGCTCGCGGTTCCCGGCTTCGCGAAGAAGACCTTCCTGCTCGAGCCACAAACCGAGCATTCGGCTCAACGCATCGACGCCGTGGGCCTCGGCAATCGGTTGGAGCAAGGTGCGGTGAGCGTCCGATATTGAGGATTCGAGGTCGGGTCGACCGCGAGGTACAGGTGGTGCGGAGCACACGGCCGATTTCCCGATACAGCACCGAGGCGTCCTGGCCTGCGGCGAGCTGCGTCGCGAGCGATGACAGGCCTCGGCGATGCGCCCCGAGGCGAGGCGTCCACGAGCTCCGGCCGTGCCTCCATCGGGGGCACACCGAGCACGGCCGCAACCGCCCGATCGTCGACCTCGTCGGCGGCGAAAGCGCGCAGCTGATCGAGGAGCGACAGCGCGTCGCGCACGCTGCCCTCCGCCGCGCCGGCAATCGCGGCCGCAGCCGACGGCGCGAGCGTGAAGCCCTCGGCGATCCGCGATCTCGCGACAGCCGACCGCGGATGAGCTCCGCGCAACCGGCCGAAACTCGAGCTGCTGGCAGCGCGAGAGGATGGTCGCGGGACCTTGAGGCGCTCGGTCGTGGCAAAGATCCAGAGAATGTAGCGGCTCCTCGATGGTCTTGAGGAGCGCGTTGAACGCCGATTTCGAGAGCATGTGAACTTCGTCCACGATGATGACCCTGAACCGGTCCCGCGTCGGGTGGTAACGATCAGGAGCTCCTGGAGCTGGCGGACGTCATCGACGCCGGTGTTGGTGGCGGCGTCCATCTCGATCACGTCGAGGCTCGAGCCGTCGGTGACCTCACGGCAAGAATCGCACTCTCCGCATGGTTCAGCCGTCGGCCCGTCGCGCAGTTGACGGCCTTGGCGAGCAGCCGCGCGGCGGTGGTCTTGCCGACGCGCGCGCAAACCGGAGAACAGATAGGCCTGGCCGAAGGTGCCGGATCGCGAAGGCGTTGGTGAGCGTCTGCACCACCGCCTCCTGGCCGAGGAGGTCGGCAAATCGCTGCGGCCGCCACGTGCGGGCGAGTACTTGATAGGTCATCCCCGTATCTTAGCCGGGAATTAGGAATTAGGAATTAGGAATTAGGAATGCCCAGCCACCCGCCGTTGGGAAATTTCGGATTTCGGATTTCGGATTTCGGATTTACCTCCCGCCAACCCCCTAAGACCGTGGCCCCGTGCACGGCGTCGGAATGTGCGTCGGATCACACAGCCACCCACAGTCGCCGCCGCGCCGTCAACCAAATTCGATGAAACGCGT
>PVMK01127456.1_pt1 | contig 11146 bp, 9 predicted proteins | sample 1853481 | NCBI WGS metagenome assembly PVMK01 (sample SAMN08533507, study PRJNA380276) | Marine sediment metagenome, whole genome shotgun sequencing project. | reverse complement strand
GACGTTCCTGGAGCGTCGGAAGCGGCTCGGGTCGTCGATCGCCGCGCAGAAGGCCAAGGCATTGATCGCTCCAATCCCCGGCACGGTCATGAGACGGCGGCTCTCGTCGTTGTCCCGGGCCATGGCCAGGAGCCTGCGGGTGAGGCCGGCGATCTCTCGGCGCACGATCTCGCGCACGCCAAGCAGCGGGCGAACCGCCTCCTGCAACAGGCGATGCTCACCGACGAGCTCTTCGGCCCGACGGTGGAAAACATTGCCGCCCACTTTGCCAATGATGAGGCCGAGGTTCTTTAGCAGACCACGGATCTGGTTCTCGAGATCACGCTTGATCTTGACCAACTGGGCCCGGCTGTTCAGCACAGCCCGGACCTCATGACAGAGTAGGCTCTTGACCTGGACCTCCTTGTACCAACCGCACTGCATGATCCGGGCCAGGCCCACCGCATCGTTGCGATCGCTCTTGTTGATTTGCATCGAGAGCGCGGCTTTGGCATGACGGGCATCGATACAGATCACCGGTAACCCGAGGGCTCTGAGTTCGTGCCAGAGCCACGTCGTCGTCGGACCGGTCTCGAGACCGATGCGAACGGCGTTTCTCGCCTTCGCCTTGATGAACGCGGCAATCGCCGCCGGCTCCGAGATCACCGTGCCCTCACTCACGATCTCTCCTTTTCCATCGACCACACAGATTGACGTCTCCTTGAGCGATACGTCCATTCCAACATAGAGTTCCATAGCTGCTCTCCTGATCGTTCGTTGCTCTCAGACCGCTTACACCGGTCGTTACTACACTACGGAGAGCAGCGCCCTATATCGATCGGGACCAGCCCAATCCCCGAGTTACGCCATGTGTAAAAACTGGCCTCTGGTTTCGAGTTTTGTTTTTTGCCGGCACCTCAAGCTAAAGCCGGACAGAACCGTATTTTGGGTGGACGAGGCCGATGGGGACGAGGGATCGCTGAATTCGCGTCACCAAAGCCATGGCAGCACACAAGAATACCGTTAGAGCCTCTCCGTAGGCCCGGATGGCCGCCATTAATGGCCCGATACCCATGATCTTGATCATCCGTTTCATATTGTAAGCGAGCACATGGAGGCTCATCTCGGCACTGACCCGTTCGAGGGTTCGAGTGAGGAAGTGGGTTGCGCCCATCCACGATTTGAGCGTGCCGAATGGATGTTCGGCGGTGCATCGGCGAACCGCCATCTTGCCGGGATCAAGATCGAGGCGCCGCTGTGCGGCCTCCAGCACTGCCTCATGTTCCCAGCGGTTAACCCGCCGTCTTGTGCCGGGCGTGCATTTTTCTTTCAGAGCACAGTCCGCGCAGGCTCTCGTTGCGTAAACATGCTGCGTCTTGCCGTTGTGAACTGAACTGCCTCGCCGGGTCAGCTTTGCACCAGCCGGGCAGCGATAGGCATCCTCATCCGCAAGATAGACAAAATCCTGTTTGCCGAAACGGCCTTTGCCTTTGGTGCCCGGCCTCAGCGGCTTGGGCACGAAGGTGATGATACCGGCCTCATCGCAAGCCCGCAGTTGCTCGCCTTCGAAGTACCCGCGATCCGCCACCACCGTCAGATCGTCGCTGCCCATGGCGTCCTTGGCGCCTTTCGCCATTTTGGAGAGCTGGTCGGTATCAAGACCGCTATTGGTCACCTCATGGTCGACGATCAGATGATGCTTGGCGTCAATCGAAGCCTGAACGTTGTAACCGACCGTGCCACTGCCACGGCCGCTGGTCATCATGGAACGGGCATCAGGATCGCTAAGCGACAGCTGCTTGTCAGGCCTCTCGAGCATCTCGGCTTCAAGCGCCTTTAGCCGCTCCATCTGCTCCTTGAGGCTGCTGATCTTATCCTGCAGCCGTGCCTTTCGCGCTTCAGCGATCTCGGGTTCTTGACGATCGGCACGATCCAGCGCCACCAAGTAGCGATCGATGCTTGCCTCGACTTGCTCCAGACGGCTCTTCATCTTCGCCACGGTGAAGTTCCGATCGCGCCGGTTCACGGCTTTGAACTTGCTGCTGTCAATCGCAACCAGCGCATCGGCAAACAGATCGAGATCGCGGCACAGCACCACGAACTCGCGACAAACCCTGCGAAGCGCCTTGGCATTGACCTTGCGGAAGTTCGCGATCGTCTTGAAATCCGGCATCAAGCGGCCGGTCAGCCACATCATCTCAATATTGCGATGGGTTTCACGCTCAAGCCGACGGCTCGATGCTATCCGATTCAGATAGCCGTAAACGTAGATCTTCAACAGGACCGACGGATGATACGAAGGCCGGCCCGTCGCCTCCGGCACGACCCCATCGAAGCCCAGCTCGCCGAGATCCAGCGCATCGACGAAAGCGTCGATCACTCGGACAGGATTGTCCTCGTCAATATAATCGGCCAGCACCGCGGGAAACAACGTGCTCTGCGTGCGATCGTCGCCCTCAATAAAGCGCTTCACAGCCAACCTCCGAATCAAGTTGGCCAAATTATAGACGATCACACGTTTTTACACAGTCTGGATCCGAAAGCTGACGTTGGGCCAACAAGCGTCCTACTTCCGCAGTTGACCGACAACCGACATTGACTGCGCATCATCAGCGTACCCCCCAACAGAATGCCGAGCATGGGTCACTGTGCGTTCGGATCAGGTATGGCCCTTGGAGGTCATACGGGTTCTCGACCACGCCCCAAGATGTTGCGCTTGCCATAGTATTAGGTTTTCAGGTCGGTGGACATCAACGCGGCGCTCTGTCGCTCTCTCCAACGCCTTACTAGCACTGAGGCAAATTTCAGATTGACTAATCAATCTAGTTGGTATTAGGATGTTTGACTGACAGATCAATCAAGACTCGAAGACGAGTTGATGCGGTCGTCAGGAGGCTTGCGAGGTGGACCCAACAGGCCTCAGCGACAGGAAAAAAAGAGAGTGTTTTGAACCAATTACAGGCTGAGCCACCAAAGTTGATGCGAGGGTGAGCAGATGTGTGCTGTGTGCGGTTGTGGCCAAGACAACACTGGAGCCGATCAAAAGTTCGCCGGAACGGGCCACGCCCACGATCATAGTCACCACCACTATGGTCAGAACGCAGCAGGGACCAGCGTTGCAGGGTTCAACGACAGTCAGCTGATCGAGATCGAAGAGAGCATTCTTTCGAAGAACGACCTCTATGCGGAGGCCAACAGACGGCGCTTCGCGGATCAGCGGCTGCTTGCTTTGAATCTGGTGTCGAGCCCGGGGGCGGGGAAAACCACGCTCCTGGTGGAAACGGTCAGGGCGATCAGGGACAAGGTCTCGGTTGGTGTCATAGAGGGTGATCAGGAAACGGCCAACGATGCCGACCGCATTCGGGCGACGGGCGTCGAGGCGGTTCAAATCAACACCGGACGCGGCTGCCATCTCGACGCTCACATGGTTGGCCATGCGCTGGACGATCTTCCCTTGTTGTCGGGCGGCGTCGTGTTCATCGAGAACGTCGGCAACTTGGTCTGTCCGGCGGCCTTCGACTTGGGCGAGGCCGCCAAGGTCGTCATCCTCTCGGTCACCGAAGGGGACGACAAGCCGCTCAAGTATCCCGACATGTTCGCGGCTGCGGGCCTCATGATCCTCAGCAAGATCGACCTCTTGGACCATGTGGATTTCGATCCCTGCAAGGCCCTCGAGAGGGCGCGCCGCATCAATCCCCAATTGCACTGCCTGCGGCTCTCCGCGCGAGATGGCAGCGGCATGGCCCAGTGGTTGGATTGGATTGTCGAGCGCGCGGCCGCCGCCCCGGCCGGCAGCGTAATCGCGCCGGGTCACTCCGACCGTCGCGTCAGTACCGGGAGGTGACCGCGGCTATGCACGAGCTTACCCTGGCCCGCAGCTTGATCGAGCTCGTCGACGACTACGCAACCCAGCAGGGCGCCCGACAGGTAAGGCGAATCCATGTGCGGCTCGGCCAACTGTCGGCGATGACGCGAGCGCTCTATTTCTGCTTCGGCTCCGCATCGCGCGGGACCAGCTGCGAAGGTGCCTTGCTCGACATCGAAGAGGTGCCGCTGACGGTCAATTGCAGCACCTGCAAGGCCGTGAAGGCGCCCAGCGGCCGCTACAATTTTCGCTGCCCGGATTGCGGCATGCCGACGCCGGAAGTGGTGACCGGACGGGAGATGCAGCTGACGGCGATCGAGCTTGGTCCCCTTTCGTCCAGCGAGACGGCGCCCGCCGCAGCCCTCTCGGGCGACCAACGAGGAGAGCCGGATGCCAACGCAGCCCTCTAACGCTTGGGACTTCGTGCCGCACCAGCACCGCGGGCCGCACCGGGAGGAGGCGCCGGACGCGCACACCAGATCTCCCAGCAAGCACAATGGCCCGGTGAAAGCGCCCGGCATCCGGACTTTCATGGGCGCCCCCTACTGCGAACCGGAGCGCGATAGGGTCCGCGCGGCGGGTGCGAAGATCTGCTTCCTCGGCGCGCCTTGGGATCAGGGAACGATCGTGCGGACCGGCACCTCGAGCGGCCCCCAAGGCGTTCGCGAGGCCTCGACCCAGTACTTCCCCTACATGTTCGAATATGACGTCGATCTGATGACCTTCTTCAACGTCGTCGACTGTGGCGACATTCCCGTCGTTCCCGGCAACAACCCGCGCTCGCAGGCCTACATGTACGACTACGTCACGGAGTGCCTGGAAGGCGGCGCCAAGGTGATTCTCGTCGGCGGCGACCATTCGGTGCCGATCCCCGGCGCCCGTGCCCTCTCGCAGTATCTCAGCCGGCGCAAGCCCGGAGCCAAGATGGGCTACCTCCACATCGACTGCCATCTCGATGCCGCCGTCGACTGGGGCGGCATCGAGATCACCAATGCCTCGGGCCCGCCGGAGGCCCTGAAGCTGCCCAATTGCAACGCCGAGAATATGGCGCACATGGGCTCGCGCAACGGCCTCAACCCGAAAGACTGGGTGGACTTCTGGATCGACAACGACATGCCGATCATCCCCATGTCGGAGATTGTCGAGCGCGGCATCGAGCCCTGCACACGCTTTATCTTCGACCGGGCATGGAATGGCACGGAAGCGATTTACTGCTCCTGGGACACGGATTCCCTGGATGCCAGTTGCATGCCGGGTACGAGCTGTCCCGAATGCTATGGCATCAAGGCCCGCGAAGCCATTCAGCTGGCGCGCATCGCCGGCGAATATGGTGCCGATGTTCTAGAGCTGGCGGAATTGTCTCCGGTCTTTGACGCCAGCCAGATCAGCGCCAAGCTCGCATGCAATCTGATCTACCACTATCTCGGCAGCCGCGCGGCGACGCTCCGCAGCCGTGGCGAGACCCCATGAACCTGCAATCGAGACCAGCAGCTGGTCGAGCGTTGTATCAGGAGATCCGTCGATGAATCCCGCCAAGGCCTTCTTGCATCTTTTCTCGCCGCTCGGTGGGGATGAAGCAGACAACTACCGCTCTCCGGGCCAGATCTCATTCCTGCGCGCGCCCTTCGTGTCTCTGGACGGCGACGCCTTGAAGAATGCGGATGCCACCTATGCCTTCCTCGGGGTTCCCTTCGACGAAGGTAACGTGGGTAAGCCGGGTTGCGAGGACGGCGCTCGGGAGTTCCGCGTTGCCTCCCTCGACTACTTCCCCTACTGGTTCGAGTTCAATGTCGACCTGCAGGGAACCGCGGTCGATTGCGGCGACGTGCAGATGCCGCGAGTCAACCCCGAAGTGGCGCGCACGCGGATCTACGCTGCCGTTCGCAAGGTCTTGGAAGCAGGTCTGACACCCATCATCTGCGGCGGCGACCGCTCAATCTCGATACCGGCGGCCAAAGCGCTCTCCGACCATCTCGGAGCGGATCGAAAAATGGGATATATGCACCTGGGCGCCCATCTTGACATGGCCGACACCTGGGCCGGAGAAAGTTACGTTAGCACCTGCGCCCTGGCCCGCATTACCGAGCTCGAGAACCTTAACCCCGACAATGTGGCCCATATCGGCGCCCGCAACTCCTTCAATCCTAAGGACCATGTGGACCTGGCGAAGCATCGGGGCATCCGCTTCCATCCCATGTTCGAGGTCCTCGAGCGCGGCATCGATGAGGTGATGGACGAGGCCGCCGCACGCGTTTGGGACGGTACCGACGGTCAATACTTGAGCTTCAATTTCAACGTGATGGACTCTTCGGCGGCGCCGGGCGTCACGGCTACCGAGTCCGGCGGCCTCGAATCCCGCGAGATCATACGCGTCGCCGCTAAGATCGCCGAGCGGGGCGGGCCGAGCATCATCGATGTGACCGAGCTCTGCCCGATGTTCGATATCAGCGGCTCGACCTCGCGTATGGCGGTCTGCGTCACGCTCAGGATCATGGCCGGCGTTGCCGTTAAGAACGGCCAAATGATCGACGACGCCATCCGACGGCCCGGCTGGCAGCACGGCCGCTGATCTCGACGCGCCCAGGGCCGCCAACGCTATGGCCGTGGGCTCGGAGGATTCGAGGAAGACGGATCCGGTTTCACATGTCTTGAACAGGGATGAATGAAATGACACGAGAAATGACACAACGGATGAGACACCTTACGCAATCCATGAGCCGGCGCCGCTTCCTTTCCGGTACGGCGGGCATGGCGGCGGCGGGCGCTTTGCTGCCGCGCCACGCTCACGCGGCCGGCGAGCTCAATATCCTCGTCTGGTGCGATCATGCCGACTCGAAACTCCTCGAGCCCTTCGAGACAGCGCACGACGTTAAGATCAATGCCAAGACCTACGAGGGAACCGGCACCGCCTTGTCGATCCTCGAACAGTCGGCGCCGGGCGATTGGGACGTGATCGTGATCGACGCGCCTGACGTGCCGCAAGTGGCGGATCTCGGCATCCTGGCCGAACTGTCCGAGGATCTGGTGCCCTGGGCCAACATCTTCCCGCAGCTGCGCGATGCGCCCTACACCCGCGTCAACGGCAAGATTTACGCCATTCCCGAGAAGTTCGGCTACTACGGTTTCTGCTACAACAAGGACGTCGTGGATCCCGCCGACGCAAAGCGTGGAGACATCGCCTGGAACGAAAAGTACAAGGGGCGGATCGGCGTCTACGACTACTACTTCCCGGTCATTCAGATGATCGGACTATCGCTGGGCATGAAACCGGCAGAAATCACGCCGGGAGATCTCTCCGCGATTCGTGAACGGCTGCTCGCCATGAAGCCCAACATCAAGATGGTTGGCGACATCGTGAGTGTGCAGAACGCCCTCGTAACCGGGTCCGTGGACGTGATCGTCGGCGGCGCGGAGTTCACGGTCTCCAACCTCATGCCGACAAATCCGCAACTCGATTGGGTTATCTCGGACGACGGCGGGTTAATCTGGAATCAGGGGATCGGAATCCTGAGCAACAGCGACAGGAAGGAACTCGCCGCTGAGTTCATCAAGTGGATCTTGAGCCCGAAGGGGCAAGGTCTTTTGGCGACATCCGAGTGCTTTTGGGCCATGCCGGCGAACGAAATGGCGGAGATATCCGCCGCCGACAAGGCAAATCTGCGTTGGGACGATCAAGCGGACTTCCTCGCCCGCTCACACGTCTCGCTCCTGCCGGATGCAGAAATGGATGCGGAGATGCTCGATATCTGGACGGAGTTCCTGCAGTCCTGAGCCGTCAGGCCCAGTTTTGGCGGCGGGGGTCCAGGAGCACGCCTATTCGATAAACCCGGCCCAAGGCCGCGCCGGTCCGAGGGCGCGTATCCCCCGCCGCCGGGGTAGCCAACGCCGAGCATGGATGGTTGAGCCATGGCAGTCAAAGGGAGCGCACTGGGAAGCAGCGACAGTCTCGGCGGACTCGCCCTAACACGTTGGGCCGTGTATCCGGCGCTGGTCTTTTCCTTACTGTTCTTCGTAACGCCCTTCATGGTGATGGTCGCGGTCGGCTTCTGGCAGCGTCTGCGGGGGCGCCTGGAAGCCACTTGGACCCTGGCCAACTACGAGAAGTTCTTTGCCCGCGACTACCTCGTGGATGCCTTGGTCAATTCGATCGAGGTGACGGTGATGACGACGGTGATCAGCGTCATCGTCGCCTACCCGCTCGCCTACATACTGGCCTACCGCGTTCCGGTCCGTTGGCAAAAAATCCTTCTGCTGCTTGCGATCCTTCCGTTCTGGACCGCCTATGTCGTGCGCTCCTATAGCTGGCTCCTGGTGCTTTCCGATAATGGCATCATCAATGCCAGCCTGCTGTCGGTCGGCATAATCGATGAGCCACTAACCCTAGCCTACACACGCGGCGCCACGATTCTCGGGTTCGTGCATTTCTTCACCATGCTTCTAACCCTCACGATCTATGCAAACCTCATCCAAATTTCGCCCTCCTATCGTCAAGCTGCCACCGACCTGGGTGCCTCGCCCCTACAGGTGTTCTCGCGGATCACCCTGCCGCTCAGCATTCCCGGGGTCGCCGTTGGCGCGTTCCTGACGTTCGTCATCACGATCGGCGACTACATCACGCCCCAGATCCTCGGCGGCAACACCGAGGTCCTGATCCCTCAGGCCATCATGCTGCAGATCTCCCGCGCGGCCAACTTCCCGATGGCATCGGTGATGAGCGTGACGCTCATGGTCGTTGTCACGGGCATCTATCTGGCCTCTGCCCGTTACCTGAAAATGGATCGCGTATGATCAAGCAATGGATCGGTGGATTTTTGGCGGGCGGCTATCTGTTGCTCGCGTTAGGCTTCATCTATCTCCCGGTCGTCATCTTGGTCGTCTTCTCGTTTCAGGACGGCAACCTGCCCGTGCCGCCGTTCGAAGGGCCGAGCCTGCAATGGTACGACAAGCTGTTCGCGAACGATCGCCTCCTCGACGCCTTGGCCAACTCAGTCGTGGTCGCAGTGCTTTCGGCACTCGTCACCACCCTGCTCGGTTTCCTCGCGGCCTACGGCTTGTCAAGATCGCCCATTCGGTTTAGTGGTGCCGCACGCTTCTTGCTGATCGCACCCATCACGGTTTCCTATCTGATCATCGGCATGGGTCTGCTGACGACCTTCAACGTCGCTGGCATCCCCAAGTCATTGCTGGCTGTCGGAATTGGCCACGTCGTGATTAATTTGCCGCTTTCCTTCGCGATAATCTTTTCGCAGATGAGCGATCATCACAAGAATATCGACGCGGCGGCCCATGACCTCGGGGCAAGTGATCTGCAAACCATCGTCCTGGTCTCCGTACCCATGATGAGGGTATCGCTGATCGCGTCATTCTGCCTCGCCGCGACCCTCTCGTGGGACGAGTTCATCATCGCTTTCCTGTTGAGCCGTTTTGAAGTGACCCTGCCAGTCATCATCTTCGAGATGCTGCGGGCCGGCTTGACGCCGGAGGTCAATGCCGCCGGAACACTGGTATTCGTGATGTCCATGCTCATTGTAGTGATGGCGGCAACGGCTCTGTTGTTCAGGCGAGGAGAGACTTCATGAGTGAGAGCTTGGTGGTGTTGCGCAAGGTCCGAAAGGCCTATGGCGATCTGATCGCTCTCGACGACGTCGACCTGTCGGTGGAACAAGGCCAGTTTGTCGTTCTTCTCGGACCGTCCGGCAGCGGTAAGGCGACATTACTCTCAATCCTGGGGGGATTTACCAAACCCACATCGGGTCAAGTGATGATCGACGGAAAAGACGTGACCCTGACACCCCCAGCCCGCCGCCCGACGGTGACGGTTTTCCAAGACTATGCCCTCTTCCCTCACATGAATGTCCGCGACAACATTGGCTTCGGGCTCGCCATGCGGAAAATCCCCAGGGTCGAGCGCCATCGCCGCGTGGAAGAGGTGCTGAATACCGTCGGGCTGGAGGGATTAGGCGGACGCCGGGTGCATCAACTGTCCGGCGGCCAGCGCCAGCGTGTCGCACTGGCCCGCGCCATCGTCGTCGAGCCGACCGTCCTCCTGCTGGACGAGCCTCTGGGCGCGTTGGATCTCAAGATCAGGCAACAGATGCAAGAGGAGCTCGTGCAACTCCAGCGCCGGATTGACACGACCTTCGTGCACGTCACCCACGATCAGGATGAGGCCATGAACATCGCCGACGTCGTCGTCGTGATAAACAAGGGGGCCATCGAGGATATCGGGCCGCCGGAGCGCGTCTATCTGCGGCCCGCCAGCCTGTTCACCGCGACCTTCATGGGCGACAGCAACATCCTGACCGGGAGGTCCGTTGCCACGGATGCCGGTCAGGCCAAGGTCGAGACAGCCCTTGGGCCCATCATCGTCGAAGGCCGGGTCGAGATCGGGGCGACGGCGCATTTATCTGTCCGACCGGAACATATCAAGATCGGATCAACAGATCTGGAGGGAATGACTGCACTCGGCGAGGCCTATGTTACGGACGTGGTGTTTCGAGGGGCACACCGGCGCTGTCATGCGCAGTCCGGTCCGAACCGCGAGATCGATTTGCTGCTGCGCTTGCCGCCGGAGCAAAGCCTGGCCCCTGGCGAAAAAGTGTCCATTCAGGTGCGCGCGACCGATCTCGTGCTGCTGCGGGATTGACCCGACTATCTAACCTCACGGGACGAGTTTGGATTCTTGTCCAATAAAAGGTCCTGGGGAACTGGCGCCATGATGAGCGGGCAGGCACGAAAACGCAATCCCACGGCCGCCGCGCTTCTGGAAGTGGCGCTCGAGCTCTTCTCCACGAAGGGATATGCCGAAGTTACGATGCAGGAGATCGCTCAACGATCGAATACGACCTATTCTCTCATGTACTACTACTACAAGAACAAGGAAGATCTGTTTCATGCAGCCGTATCCTATTCCATAGATCAAGCGATAGAGAACTACAATAAATTGAAAGAAAAACACGGGTCACCGGTTGATCTCATAAACGACTGGCTCGAAAACAACATAAAATACTCCGAGTCCTTAAAACGTGTCGTAAAAATCATGTTCGAATTCTCGGAGAAACGCGATGGCTCTCCCTCAGTGGCAAGTGACATAGAGTATTTTTATGAATTCGAGCGAAAACTTCTTGCCGACGGCATCCGCCTTGGCGTGGAGCAGGGAACATTCAAGTGTAAATCTCCGGATGACACCGCCGCGTTCGTATCCGCCCACATAGACGGGATCTTCTATGGGGTTCTCGTGCGTCCCGAAATGGACATCGAAGCTGCGATGCACGAACTAAGGTCTGTCCTTTGGCGGCTTCT
>PVMK01116145.1_pt1 | contig 11148 bp, 13 predicted proteins | sample 1853481 | NCBI WGS metagenome assembly PVMK01 (sample SAMN08533507, study PRJNA380276) | Marine sediment metagenome, whole genome shotgun sequencing project. | reverse complement strand
TATTTGAATGACCTGCCTCGGAGGTTCGGTCGGTCGCCATATTTGCACATGAATATCGTGACCATCGACTGCTTCGAGAGTAATTTGCTCGTGCTCAGTCACCTTTGTCCCAGGTTTTGAGCATTTCGAGAAATGTATAAGACGCAGACCAGGTGATCATCGTCAGACCCACAATTCCTTCGGTCCCGGTCATGGTGCGAATTGCTCCGACCGGATAAATGTCGCCGAAGCCGACCGTGGTGAACACGGACGCGGAGAAGTAAATACAATCGATGAAAGATGCGCCAGGTGCGCCAACCAATTCGCCGTAACCGTCCAAATGCAAAAACACGTAGTAGGCGCCGCCAAATATCCAGAGCTCAATTACGTGCAATAGGAGCAGGCTGAGGATCAGGACAATGATTCGTCGACGATGGTAGTGGCGCGGCGTTGGCAGGTGGTCGCTAAGCAGCCGCAATCCTTCGTAGTGCAATAGCACACACACAACAACCGCAACAGCGGTCGCCAGACCCGTAATCCAGTAAGCCAGTGGCAACATAGTCAATACATCTTATACTGAAAGTTGCTGCGGTTTAAACGCGAGATACATTGTGATTGATCTTTACTATTGGCCAACCCCGAATGGTCGCAAGATTTCGATCATGCTCGAAGAATGTAGCCTCGAATATAAGGTAATACGCGTTGATATCGGCGCCGGCGACCAGTTCGACCCCGAGTTTCTGAAGATCAGTCCGAATAATCGCATGCCCGCGATCGTTGATCACGACACAGGGGTTTCCGTGTTCGAAGGTGGCGCCATTCTTATTTATCTGGCGGAAAAATCCGGCCTGTTATTGCCCGATGAACAGCATGCCCGCTTCGACGCCCTGCAGTGGCTTTTCTGGCAGGCGGGCGGCCTCGGTCCGATGGCAGGACAACTGAGCCACTTCGCAAACTATGCTAAAGACCCTGTGCCGTATGCGCACCATCGCTATGCGAATGAGTACGACCGGTTACTTGCGGTTATGGATGTGCGCTTACGCGACAGAGATTTTCTTGCGGGCGAGTATTCGATTGCCGATATCGCAGCATTTCCGTGGGTGATGCCCTACAAGCGCTACGACCAGGATCTTGATCGCTTCGAAAACTTGCGACGCTGGTTTGACGCAATTAAGGGTCGTCCGGCGGTGCAGCGCGGCGCAGATGTCGGCAAAGAATGGCGGCGCGACGAGGCGAAAAACGAGAAGGCGCGAGCGCTCATGTTTGGCCAGAATTCCGCAACTGTATTCGATGCCGCCAAAGCATTGGAGAGCTAGATGAGATTGTTCGATTGCGTTACGGCACCGAGCCCCAGGCGAGTGCGTTTTTTTGCGGCGGAGAAAGACCTTGAGCTGGAACTGGTGCCGGTTGATCTCGGCAGTGGTGAGCAGTTTAGTGCTGATTTTCGGGCGGTAAATCCAGATTGTGTTGTGCCAGCTCTGGAATTGGATGATGGCACCTGTATTTCGGAAGTCATCGCGATCTGTCAATACCTCGAGGAAATTCAGCCCGAGCCTACGCTGTTTGGAGACACGGCTGTTGAACGTGCTACCGCTGCAATGTGGAACGCGAAGGCAGAGCAACAGGGTCTGTGGGCGGTGGCAGATGCCTACCGCAATTTCGCGAGAGGACTCAAGGGCCATGCTCTGCCCGGTCCGGACAAGTACGAGCAAATACCGGAGCTGGCAGAGCGTAGCAAGAGTCGGGTGCTGTCCTTTTTCAAAACGCTGGACACGAAACTGGCACAAAGCGAATTTCTTGCTGGTGATCGTTTTACGATCGCGGATATCACGGCCGTAGTTACTGTTGATTGCGCTGCGCGTCTAAACATGAGCGTCGACGCTGATGCCGTCAATTTGCAGCGTTGGTATGCCAGCGTTTCCGCTCGTCCAGGCGCGTCTGCATGAGCGAAGAATCACAACTCGCGTCGTCGGTTCTGATGATCAGACCGATCCGCTTCGAGAGCAATCCAATGACGGCGGAGTCGAATCGCTTTCAGGGCAAATCGAACGCCAACCCGGACACGCTAAATGCCATTGCTCAGGGAGAATTCGATGCGCTTGCAGCAGCTCTTTGCGAGGCAGCGGTCAACGTTGTGATCGTCGATGACACGGTCGAGCCACACACACCCGATTCTGTTTTCCCCAATAACTGGGTTAGCTTTCATGGCGACGGGCGTGTCGTTCTTTATCCGATGGAGGCAGAGAACCGCCGCACCGAGCGTCGCTCGGATATCGTAGAGAGACTGGACTCGGAGCATGGCTTTGCGGTCAAAGAGATCATCGACTTGTCTGGCCACGAACAAGCTGGCCATTATCTGGAAGGTACGGGCAGCATGGTGCTGGATAGAAAAAACCACGTGGCCTATGCCTGTTTATCCTCCCGAACCCAGCTTGACCCGCTAGGCGATTTCGCACAAAGAATGGATTACGACGTTTTGACGTTTGACGCCGTTGATAGCGACGGCGTACCGATATATCACACCAATGTTTTGATGAACGTCGGTGAGAAGGTTGCGGTGATCTGCGCCGAGGCAATCGAGCGCGATGAGCAACGCGAAGCGGTATTGCAGCGTCTCACCGATACCGGTCGTGACGTCATTCTGTTGAGCTACGATCAGCTGAACGCTTTCGCGGGTAATATGCTTGAGCTGCGTAGTAAAGATGGCAACAGGCTCATCGCGATGTCGCAACAGGCTTGCGATGCACTCGACAAGTCGCAAATCGAACGGTTGCGCGCAAATGGTCGCATCGTCACTTCTGATATTGCGAATATCGAGGCTTCGGCTGGCGGCAGCGTTCGCTGTATGCTGGCCGAAATACATTTACCTATCGCGTGACCAAGTAATGACAATTGCTCACCACTACACCATCCGTCCAAAGGATCTCGGCGCACACTTGTACGAGGTTCGGCTGGAGGTGGCTGCACCGGATCCGCAAGGTCAGGTGTTCGCAATTCCAGCCTGGATTCCGGGCAGCTACATGATTCGTGATTACGCGAAGCACGTTGTCGCAATCCGCGCCGAGTCAGATGGCCGTGCCGTTGGCTTACACAAACTCGACAAGAGCCGTTGGCAGGCGGCGCCGACTGAACGTGCTATTACGCTTGTGGCAGAAATATATGCCCACGACGATAGCGTCAGGGGTGCGCATCTGGATAACACGCACGCGTACTTCAATGGCCCATGCGTTTTTCCGGCAGTCGAAGGGCAGGAGAATGTCCAATGTTTGCTGGATATTCAAGCGCCGCGAGAGTCGTGTGCCAAGGGCTGGCGCGTCGCCACCTCTATGCGACGGCAAGATGCCGAACCGTACGCCTACGGTACCTACGAGGCCTCCGATTATGCGGAGCTGATCGATCACCCGGTGGAAATAGGCGACCTCGCGGTCGGAGAGTTCGAGGTACGTGGAATTCCGCACGCGATCGCGATTCGTGGTCGTACCCGAGTTGATATGGCACGTATCTGTCGTGACCTGCAGACCTTGTGTGAGCGGCACATTGAATTGCTGGGTGCGCCACAGGACTTCGACCGCTATTTGTTTCTCTTGTACGCGCCTGGTAAAGGATACGGCGGTCTCGAACATCGATGGTCGTCGAGCCTCGTTTGTTCGCGAGACAATTTGCCGCAACGTGGCGAGGAGGAAATCAGTGACAGTTACCGAACGTTTCTCGGTCTCGTAAGTCATGAATATTTTCACCTATGGAATATCAAGCGACTAAAACCCGCTGCGTTCACACCGTACGATCTGGCCAGTGAGTCGTATACGCAGCTCATGTGGGTGTTCGAAGGCATCACTTCTTACTACGACGACCTGGTGCTCGCTCGCTCCGGCCTTATTCCGGCGGAAAGCTATCTGGAGTTGTTGGGTCAGACCATAACCAGGGTGATTCGTAGTGGCGGACGTCACCGGCAGAGTGTTGCCGAGTCGAGTTTCGACGCCTGGACGAAATTTTACAAACAGGACGCAAACGCGCCGAACGCGATTATCAGCTATTACACCAAAGGTGCACTAATTGCGGCAACGCTGGATCTGAAACTGCGCGCTGAGTCCGATGGTGAACTCTCCCTGGACGACGTTATGCGCTCGTGCTGGGACCGTTGGGGTAAAGGCGAAGAGGGCATGCCTGAAGAAGGCTTCGAGGCCATTTGCACAGAACTGGCTGGCGATAACCTCGGCGACTTTTTTGATGCGGCGCTGCGCGGTACCGGTGAGTTGCCTTTGCAAGCAATGCTGGCGACAGTGGGTGTTGATTATCACCTGCGACAGGCGAGGAGCCGGTCAGACAAAGGCGGCAAGAAAAAATCCGGCAAGCGACTGACACCGCTTTGCTTGGGCGCCAACTTGAGTGCTGCAGGAGGCAAGCTCACGTTCTCGTCAGTGCTAAACGGCGGACCGGCCGAACAAGCAGGAATCGCCCCTGGCGATGTCGCGGTTGCCCTGGACGGCGTAGCGCTAACCGCTGCAAATTACGACAACCGATTGCGTAGCTTTCGTCGTGCTGAGACTCTCGAGTTGGTATTTTTCCGCGGTGACGACCTGATGACTACAAGCGTCACTCTGGTCGATGCTCCGAAAAATACCTGCTACCTCAGCATTGATGAAAAGGCAGACCTAGCGACCGTTGCCCGCCGCGACGACTGGTTGAATTCGGCTTGAGCTTTGCTCGGCTCCTGGCCAATCCACTGCTGCGCCTGTTCGCCGGCGCCACGCTTATCAGCTTCTCACCTGTTTGGGTCAAGCTGGCCAACGTATCTCCAACGACCAGCGGTTTTTATCGACTCGCAATCGGCGGTGTCGCGCTTGCACTAATTCTCGCGGTCAGCGGCAGGAATCTGCAACTGTCAAAACGAGCCTGGCAAATACTGGTAGTGGCAGCTTTCGTTTTCGCACTCAATATTTGGTTCTTCCATGCCAGCATCATAATTGTAGGCCCGGGATTAGCGACTTTGCTGTCCAATTTTCAGGTGTTCTTCATGATGTTGGCCGGCCTGTTGTTTTTGGGCCAACGACCTCATCTGCTGCAATTTATTGCTATCCCACTTGCGCTGATCGGTCTCGGGCTAATCGTCGGCTTCGACTGGGATGCGTTATCCAGCGATTACCGAATCGGCGTTATTCTCGGCTTATTCTCAGCTCTCTTCTACGCCGGATACATGTTGTTGATGCGTGCTGCACGCCGCGACTCAAGCGACCCTCTACCGGTTCGCGAAGTTGCAGTAATTTCGCTTGGCTCGGCAATGATACTGGGGCTAGCAGCGTTCGCACAAGGCGAGTCGTTGACAATTCCTTCGATGGTCGACGCGGTCTGGTTGTTCAACTACGGAATTTTTTCGCAGTGTCTTGGTTGGCTGCTGATCGCGAGTAGCTTGCGCACGGTGACTACAACCCAGGCTGGGCTCGCGTTGTTGTTGCAACCGACGCTGAGTTTCACCTGGGATGTCTTGTTCTTTAACCGGCCCATGACTGCGGTAGAGCTCGGCGGTGCGGTGCTCACTTTGTTCGCTATTTACCTCGGCTCACGCGGTAGCTCAAAGCAGATTTAGCGCCGCGGGCAACACTTCGATATCAAATTGGCATTGCAGGGGCTGAATTTCGCCGTCAAGGTGTGACTCAACCGGCGCCGCTGAGATAACAGTCAAATTGCTCACTGCATGGTGAAAAATCTCGGCTTCGTGCATGTGCGTACCGCGCATCAGCAATGGCAGTAGCGCCAGTATTCGCGTCCTTGAGACTGGATTGGCGATCAGTAAATCCATCTTGCCGTCTGCGTTATCTGCCATAGGCGCAATGTGAAACATGCCGCCTACCCAGGGGCCATTGCACACAGCAGCGAGCGTAACGGGACCACTAAGGTTGATGTTGTCGTTGTAGATACGCATATCCGGCGTAGCAACGCCATCGTAAAGGCAGCGAAGGATTGCCAACAAATACACGAAATCTCCGATTCTCCATCGATAGGAGCGCGCAATACGCGTGACTTTCGCGTCAAAGCCGATGCCGATTCCGTTAGCGAAGTAGCGATCATTGACTCGCCCGATATCGAGTTCGCGAACCGGCGCGTTGGTCGTAATTCGTTGCAATAAGGATTGTGTCGCCTGTTCCCAGTCGAGCGTAATCCCACAGGCCTTGGCGAAATCATTTCCCGTACCACTTGGGATAACACCTAGCGCGCAATCCTTGCCAGCGCGCTGCATGCCGTTCACTGCTTCGTGAACGCTGCCGTCGCCGCCAACAACAATGATCTTGCGCACACCATCCTTGATACGGCTCCTTACCTGATTTTCGAGATCGCCTACCGCGCGGCTGCGGACGGTGTCCAGTGAGACACCGCCTGCCTCGAATAATCGCTGAATCCGTTCGAGGCGCCGTCCTGCACGACCGCGCCCGGCTGTTGGGTTGATAAAAAGTGAAACAGTATGATCAGTCATGTGCCTGCCGCGGAAGGCCGTTACCCGATGCTACAATGGTCACGTCATAGCAAGCAAAGCGAATTTCCAGATGCTCGAACTCGGCGTTAAGTTTCTGATCAGTTACTTTATTGGCTCTCTCATGGGCGCGATTATTATTGGTCGATTGCGAGGAGGCGTTGATATTCGCACCATGGGTAGCGGCAACGCGGGCGGTACGAACGCGTTCCGTACTCAAGGCATACTGTTCGCACTTGGCGTCGTGATCATCGATATCGGCAAGGGCTTCGTCGGCGCAGGCATTGTGCCTGGCCTCGAGTTGCCCTATGTGCCAGTTGATCCGGATGTATCACGAACCTGGCTCACACTGTGTTGCGCGACTGCGGCAATTTTTGGCCATGTTTGGCCAATCTATCACCGCTTCAAGGGCGGCAAAGGTGCAGCAACGTTCGTCGGTACGATCGTTGTGCTGAATGTGACATTGCTTATACCGCTATCGGTAATCTGGGTAGCGGTCTTGGTGTTTAGTGGCTATGTAGGTCTTGCCACGATGGCTGCAGCGGTCGCGTTGCCGGTATGGGTGGGCTTAACCTTGTTGCCGTCAGAGCAGCCCCTGTTCATGTACTGCGTGATGATCGCCGGCTATATCGTATTTTGGCATCGCTCGAATATTCAGCGAATGAGGGCCGGCACCGAGCACCGCAATACCGGCCTCATGATCTTTCGACGCAAGCGTGCAGCTGGCCAAGATGAGCAGCCTTGACACAGGCCTGATTCGCCAGTCGCTGACGGCAGAAGCCAGAACAAAGCTGGACCAGCTAGAGGTTTTCGGTAGTGTTGCTTCGACGAACACATACCTGATGTCTCAGTTGGCCCCTGGTGTTGGCCGTTTCAGGGTGGCGATCGCGGACCATCAATCTTCAGGGCGCGGACGTCACAATCGTCGCTGGGTTTCGCCGCCGGGTGCTGGCCTGTACATGTCATTCGCGTACTCATTCGAAGAGCACCCCGATCATCTGCCAAGCCTGACACTGGCTATTGGCGTCGGTGTCATCGCCGCTCTGCAAAAACTCGGCATCGACGGCGTCAGTCTAAAGTGGCCGAACGACATTGTTGCGCTGGATGGCAAACTAGGCGGCATATTGACCGAACTTCAGTCTCGTGCGACCGAAGGAGTTACGGTGGTCACAGGCATAGGGTTGAATATCGACCTGCCAGAAGATGCAGAAACGAGCATTGAGTCAGATTGGGCTCGACGCGTCGTTGATGTCTCCGGTATTTGCGAGACGGTTCCTGGGAGAGCTGTGATAGCCGCAGCGATAATCACTGAGTTGTACAGCGTGATGCAGAAGTTCGCAGCATTGGGATTCGTTGCTTTTCTTGAAGCCTGGGCAAAACATGACTGGCTAAATCAGCGCGAAGTCGTTGTCGACCTCCCCGATCAGCAGATCTCCGGTGTGGCTGCAGGTGTGGATAATGACGGTGCTTTGCTGGTAGATACCGGCAAGGGAAAAACTCGAGTCGTGTCCGGGTCGATTATCCTTGCTGGACTGACGGAGTAAATACAACGAGAATGATTCGCGTATTCGCCGGATAGCCGTTGATGAGAAATTTGCTACTACTGTTGTTGCTCGCGAACATCCTCTATTTCGTATGGGGGACGTTCGTCAGAAATAATGACGAACCCGGAGTGGCTGTCGTCGCCGAAGCAGACCTCGGACCACCAATGGCAGTTTCTACTGGCCACGACGCAAACGTGGCCGCGAGTGTCGGCGCAGTGCTCGGTTCCGGTGTGCCGTCTGATCTGGAAGCGGTGGTTGGCAGATCCTGCGTGACTATCGGCCCATTTCGGGCGAATACCGATGCCGAGACGGCGCTTACCGAGTATGCGGGTGAGGGCATGCGCACGGTTCTTCGCTCCGCTCACGGTGAGATTTTCGTTGGCCATTGGGTGCAGATAAGAAATATTGCCGACAATCAGACAGCGAACGACATGCTCGAGAGACTGCACGACGGCGCTTTGTCGGATGCCTATCTCGTGACAAGCGAAGACGAGGGCCTGTATATCTCATTGGGGCTGTTCGGCGATGTTGAACGCGCCGAAAAGGTTGAATTGCAGGCAAAGTCGTTGGATTTGCCGGCCGACATAACGCCAAAAACTCGCGAGGGCACCATGTTCTTCGTAGACATCGGCCTGCCACCAGGAAGGGGGGCAGGCGCCATGATCGAGAAATACGGTGAGTCCAAGGTACTGCTGCGGGACGCGGCGACCTGCCCACAACAGCAATAATCATTGACCCAGACCCTTGTCAGGCTGGTCGGAATGGCGAATAATTCGCCACCGTTCGATTTACAAACCATAGCCGGCATAGCTCAGTTGGTAGAGCAACTGATTTGTAATCAGTAGGTCCCGCGTTCGATTCGTGGTGCCGGCACCATATAAACAACGACTTAGCGCCTCCATCGTGAGGCGCTTTTTCGTATGTAGACACTATGTAGACAAATCTAAGTCGGCCAACACCGGCAGTCACTATTCGGCTGTTTCGAGCCGATACGGGCCTAAATCGTGCTTAGTCGCGCAATATGACGAATGTCGGAACGTCCGCTTTGCCCCCGAAAGCGGACATCGGACTGGTAGACTGCGGAAGGGCCGCTTATGACCCAAAGCGGCCGCTCATTTCGCAAGATTCTAGTAAGTAATTGATCTAGGGCTTCTGAATTTTGGAAATATTCGGAAGCATTAACGTGACAGATTTTGCGCATCGTTAGCCTCTAGCTCGACTCCCGAACCCGTGCTTAATACCTATTTGAAATGTGGAGATAAGAAATGAGAAAGTCGTTCGCACTCTCCTTCGCTAGTCTGCTGATGTTCTGGGCATCTATCGTATTTGCTGAGACCCCTGAGGATTACAGGTTCCCAAGAGAATGTAATACCACGGATGCGGGTTACCCGGTTCCTCTTTGTGGCAAACCACTTACGAAAACGCCGGTTGTTGTTAAGGATCCAGAAAGCCGGCAACTTAGATCGTATCCCGAGCATTTCATTCCAGAGCAAGAGCAACTAGCCGCAAATGAGATGCGCCTGACTTCTATTGGTTCAGGGAGGCCGACGGTTCGCCGTGGCCAGGCCTCGACGAGTTGGCTCGTCGAATTGGGGAATGGGGCCTATTTCATGTTCGATGCTGGTGGAGGCACTGTTCCAGCATTGTGGAGCCTGCGGATTCCACTAGCATCACTGGACAAATTGTTCGTAACTCATCTTCATCTTGACCACGTTGGCGGCATATTCAATCTTTGGGATTCCATGGGATGGGGAAGAAACTCCCCCATGCATGTATATGGCGCATCTGGCTCGACACCAGAACTGGGAATTGCGGCTTTCGTTGAAAACGTAAAACGGGCTGGAGCCTGGGCCACGAGAAGCAAGACTGGGATAATTGCCAGTGGGGGAATGGAACTGGTTGCCCATGAATTTGACTCGACGCAGTTTAGTCCGGAGAACCCTAGACAGTTAGTTTATGACCAGAGTGGGGTGAAGATATACGCGTTCCCGGTTGACCACATATTGTTAGGGGCCGTTGGCTACAGGCTCGAATGGAATGGACTGTCCATGGCGTTTACGGGTGATAGTATTCCGACTCGCTTCGAGTCGGAGCAAGCTAGAGGCGTCGATGTATTTATACATGAATTGTTTATAGATGCTCCGACGTATGCGGAGAAAAACAATATCCCGTTGATGATCGCTGAAAATATCGCTGATGAGCATACTTCGGCAGAGATGTTGGGACGGGTCTTTTCCATCGCTGAACCCAGGCTCGGTGTGGGAACGCATTTCTTTACTAACGAATACACAATCGATCCAGCGTTTGAGGGCATACGCAGCAATTATGATGGGCCTGTCGTAATCGCACAGGATCTGATGGTAATCAACGTTACCCCCGAACAAATCGTGACCAGGATGGCTAAGACGGATTTGTTATCCTGGGCAGCACCTGCACAGAGCACCGGGGAGCCTCCCGAGCTTGACCCGGCTCCGACGGAGGGAAGAACTCAAGAATGGGTAATCGAAACAAGATTCCAGAACGACTGACCAGGCTAGATTCGAGCCAGCGCTCGTAGGGTCCGACTCTATGAATGGGTCGGACTCGTTTTGTAACCGACACCGTTACTCTACCACCCGACCGTGACTCGTCACACCGTCAGACTGTAGAATCTCCGGAAACCAAGCATCTTGCGGGTGTAGTTCAATGGTAGAACATCAGCTTCCCAAGCTGATGACATAGCTATTTTGCCATTTCTTTACGCTGTTGCTCGAAAGCTGTCGTTCGAGCTTTCGACCGTATGGCCGCTTGTGGCCGTTAGCGGCCCCTAATTTCACTCGAATTTTGGTCATATGAATGTCCGCTTTGGAGAAAAGCGGCCTGTCAGATTTCCTCAATATAAGTGACACGACGCAAGCCGAGTTTGCGAAGATACCAATCGCCCGGGTTTTTCTTGGTGCCATCCATTAGTGCACTTAGATAGCTACGCTTGATTTTCAAATACCGAGCGGCTGGCCGCAAACCGCCCTGTGCCTTCACTACTTCCCTGATTTTCCGGCGTATCAGCGCTTGCTCTTGTCTTGTTGGTGGTTTGATTACTGGATATCTCATTGTTTTACTCTATAGACGTAATTGCTAAACACATTATGGGGGCCAGTCGAGTAAATCCAATGTCTGGCC
>PVMK01116554.1_pt1 | contig 11151 bp, 11 predicted proteins | sample 1853481 | NCBI WGS metagenome assembly PVMK01 (sample SAMN08533507, study PRJNA380276) | Marine sediment metagenome, whole genome shotgun sequencing project. | reverse complement strand
GCTGGCGGCGCCCCAGGTTCATGTGCCTTTGCGGGTCGTGGTGTTCTTCATCGAGGCCGCCGTCCTCCATCGGGTCGACCTCGTCGGGGCTATGCGGTTCCGCACCACTCACCTCATGGGCCGCCTCCTGGGCCGCCGCCTCAGCCGCCTCCTTTGTTGCCCGGGCGGCCTCGATGAAGAACACCACGACCCGCAAAGGCACATGAACCTGGGGCGCCGCCAGCCCCGCACCGCCGGCATATTCCATGGTTTCCAGCATATCCGAGACCAGACGTCGGATGTCCGGTGCCGTGGGATCGGGCACCTCGGCGGCACGCCGCCGCAGGATCGGGTTGCCCATGCGGGCGATATCGAGCACTGCCATCCAGGTGATATAGGCGGGTGATGGCGTTCGGTAAAGCCTATGGGCGGCTCGAAAGTCCCAGAATCGGCTGGGGAATCGGTCCAAAATGGGCCGGGCTCACGGGCAAATATCGCGGCTTTTCCGGCGACGCGCGCCTTCCCAAACCCGAAGAGCTGTGTTAGACAAGCGCGCCATCGCTGGGGTAGTGCCCCCGGCGAAGGAAGTTTTGTACCCTATCCAAGGGTTATCCGGTTAGGCTGGTTCAAGACGAAAGGAGGACGACCCCACCGTGCAAGTCCACGTCCGCGACAATAATGTCGACCAAGCCCTGCGCGCGCTGAAAAAGAAGATGCAGCGCGAGGGCATCTTCCGGGAAATGAAGCTCCGCCGCCACTTCGAGAAACCGTCTCAGCGCCGCAAGCGCGAGCGCGCGGAAGCCAAGCGGCGCTATCGCAAGCTGCTGCGCAAACGCTTGGAGCGCGAAGGCTACTAGCCCGTTTCCGCCTGGCCGCCCGACCGCTTGCGGGGCGCGCCGGCACCCATTCTCCCAAATTCAGCCCCTTTCACCGCCTCCAGTCGGAGGCCGTTTCGGCTGCTCGACCAGGGGCCACGCCTAGCCGGCAATCACCGACCTCATTGGCCGACCGACCTCACTCGCCAGGGCCGGGCAACAATAAAATGCCCGATCGCGAAGAGCGAGGTCCCAGCGATGACGCGGGCGATCGGCCACGCGGGTCCATCGTGAAACACCGCGACGAGAAATGCTCCCAGACCGCCGAGGCCCATTTCCGTCGCGCCGATCAGAGCGGCGGCATAGCCATGGCCGACGCGACTGACATCGAACGCCCGGATCGGCGCGGTCGCGAGCACCAGGCCGAGCCCGAAGGCGAACAGGCATTGGGTCGCGGTGACCCGGACCGGAGTCTCGAGCGCCCCCGCTACCAGAAGCAGGAGCGCCAAGCCACCGACAGCACAGAACCCCAACCCGATCACCAACAGCCGATCACTGCTCAGGCGGCCGGCGATACGGTTGACCAGCAAGGACCCGAGGAAATAGGCGAGGACGATGGCGGCGTAGTAGTAGCCATAGTGCTCCGTGCGCACGCCCATGCGTTCGATGAAGAGGAAGGGGAATGCGGTCACCATGGCGAACAGCCCCGCGATGACCATTCCTGCAACCAGCGCATAGGCCATGAAAGCGCTGTCGCCCAGAAGCGCAAGGTAGCCACGCAGGATGCGCCGGGGATCGACCGCGCCGGGATCGGGCTGCCGCAAGGTCTCGGGCAGGTTGCGCCAAATCAGGAAGGCGACGACCAGAATAAGGCCGGTCAAAAGAAAGAAGTTGGACCGCCAACCGAACAGGACGTGCATGTGGCCGCCGATCACCGGGCCGATGGCCGGCGCGAAGGCGATGGCCATGCCGTAGGCGCCAAGGACACGCACGGCACCGGCCTCGTCATAAAGCTCTCGGATGACCGCATAGCCGACGACCGCTTCGGCGCAGGCGGTCATGCCCTGGAGCACCCGCGCCACGATCAAGGCGTCGATCGAGCCGGCAAAGGCACAGCCTAGGCTGGCCAGGGCGAAGCCGAGCATGCCGCCGAGCAGCACCGGCTTGCGACCGATCCGATCGGAGAGCGGGCCGTAGAGAAGCTGCGCCAGCGAGAAGCCGAGGAGGTTCAGGCTCATGGTGAGCTGCACCCGCTCGGCGTCGGTATCAAAGACCCCTTGGAGGTGCGGCAAGGACGGCGTGTAGAGGTCGGTCGAGAGGATACTGACGAAGGAGGCCGAGACCAACAGCGCCGGGATGAGGACCGGCACGCGCGTCACGGCCGCACCGCCGTCCTTCGTCTCGCTCACGCCACCCCCACTTCGCCGGCCGAGCCCGGCCGACCTCCGTTCGTTAGTCTATCGCCGTGAGATCCCAGGAGGCCTCTGGCCTCTCGCCGCTAATTGCCGAGCGACTTGACGATGTCTTCGCACATCTTCTTGGCGTCGCTCAGCAACATGCGAGTCTTATCCATGTAGAACAATGGGTTATCGATGCCCGCATAGCCCGAGCCCATGGTGCGCTTGACGAAGAAGACGTTTTGGGCCTCGTCCACGTTGAGGACCGGCATGCCGTAGATGGGCGACGTCTTGTCGGTCTTGGCCGACGGGTTCGTCACGTCGTTGGCGCCGATCACGAAGGCCACATCCGTCGCGGCGAAGTCGCGGTTGACCTCGTCCATCTCGAAGACCTCGTCGTAGGGCACGTTGGCCTCGGCCAGGAGCACGTTCATGTGGCCCGGCATGCGCCCCGCGACGGGATGGATGGCGTAGATCACTTCGACGCCCCTCGTTCTTCAACAGGTCCGCCATCTCGCGCATGGCGTGCTGGGCCTGGGCGACCGCGAAGCCGTAGCCGGGGACGATGATCACCTTCTCGGCGTTGCGCATCATGAAAGGCCGCGTCCTCGGCGGAACCCTGGTGATAGGTCCTGTCGCCCAGATCGGCGGCGGCGGCGGCGGTTTCGCCCGCCGAATCCGCCGAGGATCACCGAGACGAACGAGCGGTTCATGCCCTTGCACATGATGTAGCTCAGGATCGCGCCCGAGGAGCCCACCAAAGAGCCCGCGATGATCAGCAGGTTGTTCTCCAGGGTGAAGCCGATGCCGGCGGCCGCCCAGCCCGAATAGGAGTTGAGCATCGAGATCACCACCGGCATGTCGGCGCCGCCGATGGGAATGATGATCAGCACGCCCAAGGCCAGGGTGGTCAGCACGATCAGCCAGAAAGCAACACCCGATTCGGCACGGCACAGCCAGATGACCAGCAGCACCATCAGGATGCCGAGGCCCAGATTGAGCAAGTGCTGCATCGGAAAGACGATCGGCCGGCCGCTCATGATGCCCTGCAGCTTGAGGAAGGCGATCACCGAGCCGGTGAAGGTGATCGCGCCGATGGACACGCCGATCGACATCTCGATCAGGGAGTTGAGCTTGATCGCCCCGGGCGCGCCGATGCCATAGGCGCTGGGGTTATAGAAGGCCGCCACCGCCACGAAGACCGCCGCGAGACCGACCAGGGAATGAAAGGCCGCGACCAACTGTGGCAACGCGGTCATCTGGACCCTGAGCGCGATAACCGTGCCGATCGAGCCGCCGATCAGGACGCCGGCGAAGATCGTCAGCAGATTCAGGCCCAGATTGGGCAGCACCAAGAGCGTCGTCAGCACGGCAATCGCCATGCCGATCATGCCTAACTGGTTGCCGCGCCGACTGGTCTCGGGATGCGACAAGCCTTTCAGGGCCATGATGAAGCAGACCGATGAAATCAGATAGAAGAGCGCTGCGAAGTTTGCGTCCATAACCCCGCCCCCGCCCTAGCGCTTTTTCTTCTTGAACATCGACAGCATTCGGTGGCTCACCAGAAATCCGCCGAAGATGTTGATGCTAGCCAGCGTCACCGCGAGAAATCCCATGACGTCGCTGACCCCGCCGCCTCCGGAGCCGGCCGCGATCAGCCCGCCGACGATGATGACCGAGGAAATCGCGTTAGTGACGCCCATCAAGGGCGAGTGCAGCGCCGGGGTGACGCTCCAAACCACGTGGTAACCGACAAAGACCGCCAGCACCAACACGGTCAGACCGATCACAATCGGCGATAGCCCTGCGTGCTCCACCACTTGGGTGGAACTCTGCGCGATTTCCTGGGCCAAACCCGACAGGCCCTCGGACAAACTCTGCGCCTGTTCGGCCAGTTCGCCCGCCTGGCGGGATAAAGGTTCACTCGCCATCGCTCTTCGCCTCCTCGGGGCCGTCCGCGGAACCGTCCGCGGAACCGTCCTCAGCGCTCTCCTCGGCGACCGCTTCGGGCTCGCCACCACCCTCCGGGCTCGCCGGGGCCGCGGGCGCCGCCTCCTTTTTCGGCTCGGACGGGACAAGGGCTGGGTGCACCACCGCGCCGTCACGCGTCACAAGCGTGCCCTTGATGATCTCGTCGTCCAGATCGATCACCAGCTCCTTGGCCTCCTTGTCGATCAATAGCTCGAGGAAGTTCAGCACATTGCGGGCAAAAAGCTGGCTCGTATCGGCGGCCAGACGGCTCGCCACGTTATAGTAGCCGACAATCTTGACGCCGCCCTGGTTGACGACTTTGCCCGCCTGGGTAAGCTCGCAATTGCCGCCGGTCTCGACGGCCAGATCGACGATGACCGACCCGGTCTTCATGGATTTCACCATGTCCGCCGAAATCAGTTTCGGCGCCGGCCGGCCAGGGATCGCCGCGGTCGTGATCACCAAGTCCATCTTCGGAAGAGTCTCGGCGATCAGGGCCGCCTGTTTCTCCTTATAGGCGTCCGACATCTCCTTGGCGTATCCGCCGGCGGTCTCCGCTTGCCGGAACTCCTCGTCCTCGACGGCGACGAACTTGCCGCCCAGGGACTCGACTTGCTCCTTGGCCGCAGGACGCACGTCGGTGGCATGGACGATGGCGCCCAGCCGGCGCGCGGTGGCGATCGCTTGAAGTCCGGCCACGCCGACCCCCATGACCATGACGTGGGCCGGATTGATGCGGCCGGCCGCGGTCATCATCATCGGGAAAGCCTTACCGAACTCTCCCGCTCCGTCCAACACCGCCTTGTAACCGGCGAGATTGGCCTGGCTGGACAGCACGTCCATGGATTGTGCGCGGGTCACGCGCGGCACGAGGTCCATGGCGAAAGCCGTTACGCCGGCCTTGGCAAGCGCCTTGATTTCGTCCTGCGCGCGCAAGGCATCCAGGTGCGCAATCAGCACCGTTTCCTTGGCGAAGAGGCCCAGCTCATCCTCCTTGCCGCCAATCTGCGGGCCTTGCACCTTGAGGACCACATCGGCACCGCTGATCGTGGCCTTGGCGTTAACGGCGATTTTTGCGCCAGCATCCTGGTAGGCCCGGTCGACGATGGCGGCCCCCGTTCCGGCGCCTTTTTCAACCACCACCTCACAGCCGAGCCCAACAATCTTCTTTACGGTCTCGGGCGACCCGGCAACACGCGTCTCGTGCGCGCGCCGTTCCTTGGGAATGGCGATTTTCATCTATCCGTCAATCCGGCTATTGAGATTGCCCCGCAAGCCCCCAGCGGAGTGCCCCCAGGAGCCTGCGGCCAAGATGGCTCGACGGACCCAGTTTGCCAAGGATTTATCAGCCTGCGAGGGGCACGCCGGCGCTCTTCAGGGCCGCCTTCTGCCGTCTGGCCAGTTTCTTCTCGTCGAAGTCGTCGATCAGTTCGTGAAACTGGCGGTGCCAGTTGATATCGGCCTTGAGGTGCATGAAGACGGATCCGAGACCGATCGCCGCCCGGTCCATGAGGACGAACTCGCGGGGCGGCCTGACACCGCCCAGCCGGCGCAGTTCCTCTTGCACCTGATTCACCACCCGCGCGCCGTAGAGACCGCTTTCGCCTTCCATGATGGGCTGACGGCGGTCCTCCAGCAGCGGCGCATAGAGAAAGCGCGCCCAGATGTTGAGCGCATCGAGGAGGTCGCGCCCGAGGTCGTGGAACCCCCAGGTTTCGTAAGCCGAAACCGCCAGATCCTCGTCGTCGTCCCTGAGGGCGCAATAGAGATCGATCACCCCGCGCACGAAGGGCGGCGGAAAAATCCGAATGCAGCCGAAGTCCAGCAGGTTGACCGTGCCGTCCTCGTGCATGGTGTAGTTGCCCAGGTGCGGATCGCCATGGATCACACCGTAGTTGTAGAAGGGCACATACCAGGCCCGGAACATGTTTAAGGCGACCCGATTGCGCAATTCCTGATCCTCGTGCTTGGCGATAAACGCGAGCAGCGGAATACCCTCAAGCCAGGTCATGGTGAGCAGACGATCGGTGCAGAGATCTTCCAGGGTATCGGGAATGACGACACCCGCCTCTCCGGCCAACAAGCGGGTAAAGAGGCGCATGTGCCGGGCCTCCCGCTGGTAGTCGAGCTCCTCGCGCAAGCGGGCGGCCAATTCCTGATAGACGTTAGATGGATCGATCGCCTTGTCGTAGCGGCGATAGACGGCGAAGGCGAGCTTGAGTTGTTGCAGATCAGCTTCCACGACAGACAACATGTCGGGGTATTGCAGCTTGCACGCCAGCTCACGCCCATCCTTGGCGATGGCCCGGTGCACCTGACCGAAGGAAGCGGCGGCCGCGGCTTCGTGCTCGAAGCGCTCGAAACGGCGCTGCCAGCCTGAGCCCAGCTCGGTGCGCATGCGCCGCTTGACGAAATGCCAGCCCATGGGCGGAGCGTTCGACTGCAGTTGGCGGAGCGCCTCGGCATATTCCCGCGGCAGGGCATCGGGAATGGTCGCCAGGATCTGCGCCGCCTTCATGAGCGGCCCTTTGAGGCCGCCAAGGGCAGAACGGAGATCCTCGGAATGGCGTCCCCTGTCGAGCCCTATGCCCAGCAGGCGCGCGCCCACGACCTGTGCCGCCAAGCCACCGACCCGGCCGCCAACCTGTGCGAACCGGCGCACACGCCCGCCAAGAGTGGATTCTTCCTGGCCGAAATCCTCTTCGCTCATGAACGAGACATGGCCTTTACCTATTGGATTGTCCAGCCTGCGCAGCTAGAGCGGATTTGGGTCAGCGATCGGCGCGGTAGGGCGCCAAATCGATCCCTGGGTCCCGGCCGGCGATCAAGTCCGCCAGGATCTTCCCGGTGACCGGCCCCTGGCTCATGCCATGGTGGCCATGTCCGAACCCGAGATAAACGTCCGGCAGCCCAGCAATCGGGCCGATGACCGGTAGGGAGTCGGGTAGTGAGGGACGAAATCCGAGCCAGTTGCTCATTTCCTCGACCTCGAGGGCAGGCAACATGCGTTTGGCGGCGCCAAGGAGCCCGCGCACATGGCGAAAATCCGGCGGCGCCTCGAGACCAGCGAACTCGACCTGGCTGGTCAGCCTCGTGCCCTGCTCCATGGGAGACAGGGAGAACGACATCTCGCCGTGAATCGCGGGCCGGCCCAATCCGGGCTCTACCGACGGCAGCATGAGGTGATAACCCCGCTCGGTATCCAGCGTGACGGAAGCGCCGAGCTGCCGGGCAAGGCCGCGCGACCAGGCGCCCGCCGCCAGCACGATCACGTCTGTATCCATCGCATCACCAGCCTCGGTCAGGACCTGGTACGGCCGGCCGGCCAGCCCAAAACCGGTCACCCGTGCGATCACCAGACAGCCACCTCGGGTCACGAAGTCCTCAGCCAACCGCTCGACCGCGCGTCCCGGGTTGGCCACGAAAGAACAGCCCGGCATAAAAAAGCCGTACTTGAAAATCGGCGCCAGAGACGGCTCGAGCTGACGCAGCTCGTCGGCGTTCAACACCTCGAAAGTCAGACCCCGGCGAGCCATGAGGCCGCGCTCGGCCGCGGTGGATGCAAATCCGGCGTCGGTCTCGAACACCTCGAGCCAGCCAACGGGGCGCAACAGCTCGGCAATTTCCGCCTGATCGGCGAGCGAGCGCCAGGCCGCCTCCGCCCGGCCGCTGAGGGCCGCCAGAGCGTCGGCGATGCTTTCGACCCGCGACGGCCGGCTGGCCCAAAGCAAGCGCACCAGCCAGGGAGTGATCCTGGGCAGGTATCGCCAGCGCAGGACTAAGGGGCCCATCGGATCCATCAACATGCGTGGCACCCGGCGCAGAAGGCTTGGCATGCCGAGCGGCGCGCAGGCGGCCGAAACCACGCCCCCCGCATTGCCGAAGGAGGCGCCCGAGGCCGGCCCCTCACGGTCGATCAAGGTAACCGCGTGGCCGTCGCGCTGAAGAAACAAAGCCGTGGAAACGCCGACGATCCCGGCACCTATGACCGCGATGGATCTCGGCCTAGTCTCGAGTTCGGCAAACGCCCCGCTCACGTGTCAAATGGCTCTAGTCAATCGCCGCAGGGCCAGGAGTCCGGCCGCGCGAGATCCGCCGGGATCTTGGTCTTGTCATCCCCGCACGCGATCTCCAGCTGATCCTGTCGCAATCCCACCGTCTCAGACAGGTCCGTGCCCTCGAAGTGAGCCAGAAGCGTATAGGCCCCCGTCAGATTCACACCCGCCAATCGGGCGCCGTCAAATTTAGCGCGCGAGATATTGGCGTGACTCAGGTCGGCACCCGTTAGATCGGCGTCACTAAAAACCGAGCGGCCAAACTCCGCCTTCGACAGATCGGTGTCGGTCAGGTTGGCTTCGGCGAAATTGGCTCGGGGCAGTTCTGCCTTGGTGAGGACCGCGCCGGCCAGGTTGGCCTCTTCAAAATTCGCGCGGCCGCCCTGGACCTTCGTGAGGTCGGCGGACTCCAAGTTGGCTTCCTTAAGACGCGCGCGCTCGAGGTTGGCGTTGACCATCATGGCGCCCACGAGGGTGGCATCCATTAGATCGGAGCTGCCCAGATTGACGCGTTCGAACTGCGCCTCGCTCAAATCCTGGCCGCGCAGAATGAGGCGCATCTTCTGGCACTTCGACCAATCGACGCCCGGTTTCGGCTTGTCGCTGCAATCAGCGTGCGCGGCTTCATGAGGGACCATGAGGAACAGCAGAAGGAGAGGCAAAAGGGCTGCCATCCCCCTTGTCCGGTGGATGGTCACGGAATTCTGCGCGATCCGGGTAGCCAGCATCCTTACAATATAGGCTGAAATGAGCAGGAGGAAACTATTGAGTTCTTACAAATTTGCGGGCGGCCGGCCACGCGGCCGGCAAGCCGGCTTGCGAGCGGCAAAAACCGGAGCACTTTGCCCTTCGCTGGGTATAATATTCGAACCTTGATCCAGGTCGGCCGGCGCCGTGACGGCATCGTCGTGTCGGGTCAGGTCCCGAGCGCGCCGTTGGACGCGGAGTGACCGGCAGTCAAAGCTAAGAGGACGCCATGATATTCCGTCTTGAGGCATAACCCGAAGCATCACTACACGACCCCGCGCTCGATGCCCGATTCCCTTGTTTTCCAGTCTATTGCACTTGCACCCGTTGCGCACCACCCCCACATGGTTTACGTTTTTCCGTGGTCACTCACTGGTCACTCGGTTTCAAGGGAGTAGGACTCATGAAACTGACGCTGAAATCCATCGCGGCCTTCAAGCACAAGGGCGGCTGGGACGTTCGTTGGGACGACGCGGTTCCCGGCTTCGGGGTTCGCGTCTATCCGTCCGGCAAGAAGTCGTACGTGATCTCGTACCGCTCCGGCGGGCAGAAACGCCTCATGGTCCTCGGCCCGGTCGGCATCTTCGAGACGGTAGAGGGCGCTCGCAACCTGGCGCGCGAAAAACTTGTCGCCGCGAGGAAGGGCGCCGATCCTCTGGAGCAAAAGAGGCGCGAGGCTCAGGGCGAGACTTTCGCGGACCTGATCGACGCATACATCAAGGACCACGCCAAACCACATAAGAAGTCGTGGAAAGATGACGAGAGACGCCTGAGACAGCATATCCCGGCATTCTGGCGGCGGCGAAAGATAGAGCGCATCGCCCATACGGACGTCCTAAACCTGCACGCCAAGATCGGTGCCGATTACCCTTACGAAGCGAACAGGCTCTTATCCCTTCTCCACCTCATGTTTCGGCTTGCCGTGCGATGGGGCTACGTCGAGAGAGGCTTTCCGAACCCGGCCAGCGAGATTACGCGGTTCAAGGAAACACAACGCCAGAGATGGGTACACCCCAGCGAGTTTCCCATCCTGGCCGAGGCCATCGACCAGGAACCCAACGTCTACGTCCGCTCCGGCTTGTGGCTTCTCCTGTTGACCGGCTTAAGGAAGCAGGAACTTCTCGGTGCCCGCCGCGATGACATCGACTGGGAACGAGCGCAGCTTCGTCTACCCATTACGAAATCAGGTGAAGAGCAACGGATCGCTTTGAGCACCCCAGCCATCGCCATCCTTCGGGCTACCCCCGAGTTGCCAAATAACCCGTACATCCTGCCAGGACAGAAGGAGGGGGAGCATCTCGTCAACATCGACAAGCCCTGGCGGCGCACCCGAAAGGCTGCCGGCCTCGATGACGTGACGCTCCACGACCTGCGCAGATCGGTCGGCTCCTGGATGTCGGAGGCTGGTATCGACCTCAACACGATCAAGAGTGCGTTGCGCCATCGTAATATTTCCACGACGTTGATTTACTCCCGCCTGAGCGCCGACCCGGCCCGCGCGGCCATGGAACAGCACGGCCAGCGGGTCATGGAGATCGCCGGTCGCCAACGGCTTGTAGAAGTGGCCGGCGAGAAGACTTAGATTTAAGCTGGCGCGGCTAGGCTGATCACCGAAAGCCGGATTCCCTACACCCGGCCCGCCGCGCCGTCCTTTCCCGTAGGCACCTGTAGGGGGTGCGTGCTGATGATCCCGAAAGATCCTGTTTATACGCTCCATGAAGCTGTAGAGCGGGTCAAGGACACCTTCCCCGATGTGGACGCCGAAGATTGGCTCAAGGACCAAATCGCGGCTGACTGCATCACTTGGGGCTACATCTGGAACGAGAACCAACACGCCGGTTGGCCGCCTGTCATCGACATCTTGCCAAGGGCGGCAACCATGGAAGGTTCGGGGCTGGAAATTGATTGGTCAGAAGGGACGGTGATAGTTCAGCAGCGCTATAAAAAGCCTGCGAAATGCCAGATCGTTATTTTGCGACGTGACTTGGACAGAGAACTTGCGGACGCCAGCACACCGTCAGAGGCCACGGACCATACTCATTCGGGGATGGCCGGCCGCACCTCGGACGTGGTTCCTCTTCGGCCAGGACCAGTAGATGTAAAAAGCCTTGAGAGCTCTATTGGGGATGAAGAAACCGCTGAGTCCGAGGAACAAGGCTCAACCCCCGCCGTCGTTTCAGAGCCTGT
>PVMK01117833.1_pt1 | contig 11154 bp, 10 predicted proteins | sample 1853481 | NCBI WGS metagenome assembly PVMK01 (sample SAMN08533507, study PRJNA380276) | Marine sediment metagenome, whole genome shotgun sequencing project. | reverse complement strand
TTGGAATCGGCTGGTGTAATTACGAAACATAGATATCAAGCCATGCTTATCTGCAAAATGGAATTCGATATCTTGCAAAATCTGGTGGATTACCTGACCGAAGAATGTTGCGCCGATGCGGATGCTATGGACGATGCCGCATAATTTTTAACTGTATTATTACCATATTACTAGAAATATGAATACCCACATTGAAACCGCGAACTATCACAAACAGATGTTATATCCAATCTGGGCGATCACTAAGGACCGCGTATTTCAGGCAATGGTGATCATAATGATCCTGCTCGTACTTATCGATTCACCACAACTTCCAGTTAGCATTTGGTCTACCCTCAATGCACTCTGGGAAATGCTGCCCTTTTTCGCACTTGCGATCGGTGTCGCGGCGTATGCCAAAGCGACCAACGCCGATGCGTTGATTGCGAAGGCTTTTAGTGGCAACCCGGTGCGTGCCACTCTACTAGCGGCCCTGGTTGGTGCTATTTCCCCTTTTTGTTCCTGCGGTGTCATCCCACTGATTGCGGCGATGCTTGGTGCCGGTGTTCCGTTGGCGCCGGTAATGGCGTTTTGGATTGCATCGCCGATCATGGATCCGGAAATGTTTATTCTCACCGCGGCCGGTATCGGCTTCAACTTCGCACTCGCCAAAACTTTGGCTGCGATTGCCATGGGTTTGTTTGCAGGTTTTGCAGTATTGTTTCTCCAGCATTACGGCAGGCTCGAATCCCCGCTGCAGGCAGAAGTTACCAGCAGTTGTGGCAACAGTTGCTCGGATAACGATGGATCCCGGGTAGTGTGGAACTTCTGGCAGGAGCCGAAGCGAGTCGCCGCATTTAAATCCGAATCGACATCAATTGCCATTTTCCTGGGTAAATGGTTAACGCTCGCGTTTTTTTTGGAAAGTCTGATGTTGGCCTATATATCATCGGACTGGATCGTTGGCTATGTCGGTGCAGAAAACTGGTTTGCAATTCCTCTGGCGGCGATTATTGGCGCGCCTTCCTACCTGAACGGCTACGCAGCGATTCCATTAATTTCTGGCCTCATTGAAATGGGCATGACTCCAGGAGCCGCAATGGCATTCATCACCGCCGGCGCGGTATCGTCGATTCCGGCGGCGATCGCGGTGTGGGCACTGGTTAAGAAGTCGGTATTTGTGCTTTATTTAACTCTGGGACTGATCGGATCAATGGCTTCTGCGTGGGTATACCAATTGTTTGGCGGCGTGATCTAACTTTCCCTACGGTGCTGCCAAGTTAGCTAATTATGAGATCGAAAATGGGGATATACTTGCTTGAAGATCTGTATGCTTTAGGTATTGTGGGGCGCGGAATTGGTAAATGTAGACAAAACCTGTATTCGGTGGTGATTCTACCCGACCCTAAAAGTTAACTTGGCAGTACCCAGGCAACGGCTGTTTAAAGAACATATTGCGTTATATTGGTAGCAGGTCAAAAGTTAACCTGCCAATACCTGATTTCGGGTGGGAAGCGATGGCGTTTGTAAGGATTGTTTCGTGGTTTCATCCCAGCATTATCGCTCAACCGAAGTTAACTTGGCAGTATCTTATTCAGCTTTGGTTGCTGACCGTGTTCCGTCTGTGACATCGTCGTTTTCCCGGTATAAAGAGCGGATTTCAATCGCCTTGGGGTCAACAATGCACACTTCCCGACAAAGACCGCAGCCTGTGCAATAGTCTGGATCGATTGACGGTTTTTCGGTATTCCACACAAGCGCCCCAGGTACTGGGCAACTGGATGCACATGCGCCGCACTCCGGTCCGAGGTGGGCCAGGCAGAATTGTTTGTTGATGCTAGCCAGCGCAATCCGCGGAGCGGGCACTGGTTCATTCCATTCGGAATCTTCCCGCTTCGGCGGAAGGGTCATCGCTCCTGGTTCACAAGCGGTGACACAGGGCCAGTCTGTGCACAGGTGGCAACCCCTGTTAACTAGGTCAAGGGCCGGGGTACCGGTTACCGAGGCGCCCAGTCTTGATGCCAGCGGAAAAATCACTTGGTAAGGGCAGGCGTCGATACACTCACCGCATCGGGTACAGGTGGTCAGGAACTCCAGTTCGTCAAGGGCGTATGGCGGCCGAATCCAGTGTTTCGCCTGCTTCTGCACATGGTTATCAACCTGGTCTATAGTCGCCTCGGCGAGCTTACGGCTGCCTGTCCGGAAAAATCCCCTGCGGTCCATGTCGATTATACTCGAGACACCCTACGTGGGCATTGTCATGGTCATCATATCTGCCCCCGGCGGGCATCGCGAATGGTTTCACGTAACAGGCGTTTGCGCTGGATGAGTTTGATCGCAATCAGGATAGTTATTACCAGTATCACTGCAATGGCTATTGGCCCCACCGGGGATTTATCGCCAACCCGCAATGGAAAATCGATAATATAGGGATGACCTCCAGAGTCGAAACTGGCAGTGATGATGTAGTCACCGTTTTCCCTGAATACGAAACCCTGGCGAAAAACAGAGTCATCCGGATTCTGGGTGCCAATCAGTTCCTGATTGGAGTCGAGCCAGGAATCATTCTGTACGGTGAATGTCACTTCACCTTCGTATGGTGCTCCGTTGTCGATTCGTTTGGCGTACAGGTTTATCCGTCCGGGGTTGTCCGGCCGCGGAAAAGCAGGAAAGATCATGTAGGTAACGAAATAATCGCCAACCTGGGTTTCTACATGCATACTCGATGGTGTGTTCGAGTCTTCGTTGAGGCCGTAAGCGGGACGGCCCAGGACATGGTGTGCGTAACCTATGCTGCTCATCAGGCAGGATACAAAAAAGAGAATTATTGGGGTTTTTCTGTATTTCATGCCGGGTTCTCCATTAGCAAGTTGTTTGGACGGTCTACAATCCAGATCGGCAGGCTCGGGTGAGGGCATACTTCGACACATACGCCGCAACCTACACAACCATCCCTGACAACGGGCCGATACTGGTTCCATAGCTTGAAACCGATTGCGTCCTCGCCAACGGGACAAATATTCACGCAGGCACCGCAAACTCCCTGATCCACCCAGGGGTAGCAGGCTGTTCTATCGATTTGGGCAAATCCCATGTCGATCTGGTTTCGCGGCGTTTCCGTTAGTGCTTCCGTCGGGCACACTTCCATGCATTTATTACACAGGATGCAGGCCTTTTCTTCAGGATTGATATAGGGCGTGTTGGCCTGCAAACCGCCATCCCTGCGGTGAAACTTGATGCAGCGCGGCGGGCACACTTCGCCGCAGAGTCCACAGCCAATACAGGCTGCGACAAACGCGTCATCATCCTTGATCGCACCGGGCGGTCTCAGGTGTTGCCGTGGATTCACTGGAGCTGCAGGTGTTGCAGATCGAAAAATGGCGAATGGCATCAGTGCTGAGCCAATCAGAGCCGACAGATATACCAGTCTTTTCAGAAATCCCCGCCTTTTCATGGTATTTCCACCAACGTATTGGCTTCCGCTCCCCGGTGTTCCCGTCGGTATTTCGGGCTTAGGTGACCGGGCCCCTGGTTTGGAATGTCCGCAATGCTGATCCTGAATGTCATCGCATCTGTGGGGCAGATGGCAATGCATGCCGTACAGTTGTTGCACTCCTGGCCGAAGTTATCCCTTAGCGGATCTAGCCCGAATTCACATACAGCCGAACACTTGGCGCAGTCATTACAGCTCTCAACAATGCGCTGGATACGAAATACCCGGTAGCGGCCGAGCAGGGAATACAACGCGCCCCCCGGGCACAAATAACGGCAGAATCCACGGCGGGCGACCAGCAGGTCGAACAGCAATGTCAGCAAAAAGAACAGTGCCCCGGCACCGAACCCGCCCAGGGCCACCGCATAATATATTTCACGACCGATAATCGCGGGGGGATAAATCCCGGCAACGACAATAGATCCAGTAATCGCAGATACAACGACACCCGCTACCAGTACCAGGTATTTAAGTCGCCGGTCAAAGTGTTTGTTTCCAGTGTTCAGGCCGGTTTTTCGTAGGAACGCCGCCAGGTTGGTGTTGAGTTCGTACAATAGCGTAGCCGGGCATATCCAGCCACAGAAGAAGCGCCCAAACAACATCGTCAGGACGACAGGAACAAGCGCCGTAATCAGAAAGGGGGTGTAGAAATTCAATCCTGCCGATATCTGTCCCAGGGCAGCCAACGGGTCGCTGAGCTGGAATCCCCAGAATGTGCCGGACCAGGTGTTGCCCTTTATGGCGTCAAGATCTTCCGCGGGGTCGTTCACAAAAGGCGCGGTTAGGAACTCCATTACATCGTATAGCTGTTTCTCCGAGGGCGCCAGAAAGTCATAGGCGTGGGCAGCGACGTAGGTCTGATAAACATGCAAAAAAGGCAGCACCAGCAGCATCAGGAAAACGATACTCAACGACAACCAGCGCAGTTTGTTGAGATGACGCCACAGGAAGAACGGTTTGTCCGCCACCTGAATCTCGTCTTGCTCTTCGATACCCACGGCAATCAAACCGTTTCGTGGTTGGGAACGATCCTTATTGCATGGGGCATCTGTATACAGGAGCGTTCACATAAACCACAGCCGACACAGCCTTCAAGCACATGGGGCTGTTCCAGCAGTCCGACCCGGATTGCGACATCCGGTAACGGGCAGGCGCGGTAGCAGACACCGCAGGTTTTGCCCTGGAATGAAAGGCACAGTTGTTCATCGACTACAGCATGACCCATACTAACCTGGTTGACGATCGCCTCCGCTTCGCGAATGATTTCCTGTATCGCGCCGCTCGGACATACCTCTCCGCATTTCATACATAATATGCACGCTTTCTCCCGCGGGATGATATAAGGCGTATCGGCTGAGGTGAAACCGTTTTCGAGGCCAAAATAGTTGATACACCGGTTGGGGCAGACCTCACCGCATTGACCGCAGCGGATGCAGCGACTTGTAAATTCGGCTTCGGGCAACGCTCCGGGTGGGCGTAAATATCGTAACGACCCCTGGGAACTGGCCCGGCTGTCAGTGCCTGATACCAACGATACCGCGGCACTGCCGCCGAGTGCTTTTAACAATGTTCGACGTTTCATTACAATAGAGCGGCAGAAACTAATGAGTGGGGCCAGTTTTTAATTCTGTCCCCAATGCCTACACCTTTTCGATGCGTGCCGCTGATTTCTTGAAATCAACCTGGCCGGATACAGGATCCCAGACACGACTGGTGACCCGGTTGGCCAGCCATTTGTTTTTTTCCGGTACAGCACTGTCAGCTACCGACAAATTCCATGGCCCGAACATGTATCCCCGAGGCACATTGTTGCGCGCGGGCTTGACCAGGCTGTTGGTTCCCACCTGGGCGCGCGCCTCCAGAGACCCTCGTCGGGTAACCACCCGAACCTTGTCACCATCCTTTATTCCAAGATCATTGGCGTCGTCGGGATGCATTTCAACATACATCTCGGGTACCAGTCGTCGGGTAGTCGGGCTGCGAATGGATTTTGCGGTATGGAAGTGCTCGTACACCACTCCCAAGCCGAACCAGTAGGGATATTTATCGTCCGGCACGTCTTCCCAGTGTTTCCCCTGGTGTTCCTCGTCCGGCAGGTCCGGTGTCAGCCCCTTGTCCCGGGCTTCCGTCAGCAGGTCGATATTGTCGATGGTATAGACACCTTCCTTGTGGCCGAACTCCATCAGTTTTTCAGTGAGCTCCTTGCGGTTGCTGTAATCCTGTTTACACAGATGCATATGGACCTTGCCGTCGTTGGTGCGGAAGTAACCGTATGGTTTGGTCTCCCACTGGCCCTCCTGCAGCATGTAGCGTCGTTGGGTACCACCGGACTTGGCAATTTCATAGGTAGGCGCCGGCCACTGGATTCCGCGCAGCTGGCGGAGCTGTTCGTAGGGAGAGATGCCGTCGATCTTCTCCCTTTCCAGAATACCGGTCAAATCAGTATCGGTACCCGCAGACGCGCGTATAATATCGCGAAATATTTCTTCTGTATCGATAAAGCCGTTCTCACCCTTTGGCCAGGGAAAGATGCGGTCGCCATCCAGACCCAGCAGGTTGGCGATTTCCTTTCCCTTGTCTACCACCATATCCAGGTCAGGCAGGCATCCTGGGGGCGGCATCGCTGCCTGGTCACAGATGTTGATGCGACGTTCGGAGCTGATATATACACCGGATACTTCGCCCCAGGTTGCTGCGGGAAAAATGACATCAGCATAAAGATTGTTAGGTGCATGACGGTAAATTTCCTGGACCACGTTAAAGGTTTTGGTCAGCGCTGGTCGGATAAGATTTTCCTGGTCAGGCAAATCCACGTGAGTGGCGTATACCAGGAACATGGCTTTTACTTCACCCTTCAAAGCACGCTCCATCATACCTATGGCCATGCCGGGGTTCTCGGAGTTCATGGCATTTACCAGGTTTTGCTCCGGAACCCGCCAGTTTTTAGCAATCCACGCTCGGTGCGCATCATTCTTTAACGGCTGGTTGAACGGCAGTCTGTCGGTGAGGCCCCCGGTAAAACGTTCCCCCATGGCGTTTGGCTGTCCGGTCATGGAAAAGGGCCCGCAGCCCGGCTTTGCCAGGTTTCCGGTGAGCGCCAGCAGATTGATAATGGATATAACGTTGTGCTGGCCGTGGATATGCTGGTTGTAGCCAATTCCCCACATGATGATAACGCCGCCATATCCGCTGGGCTTGGTTGAATCTTGCTTGCCTTTGCTACGGGCCAGGCGCTTGCGTGTTGCATCGGCATACATCCCGGCAACCCTTCGGATCAGCTCGGGTGAGACATCGTGGTTCGGTCCTCCCATGCGGTCCTGCACCTGCTCCGGACTATAGTCGTTGGTTACGGCCTCTACATACTCCTCCCAGCCGGTGGCATGCTCTTTCACAAAATTCCAGTCGATGACATCGTCATGATCTTTCAATAGCACATGGGCTATTGAGTTCAGAAAACTGATATCGCCATTCAGGATTGGCACATGGACACTGTTGTCTGGATTAATATCTTCATAACCCATGACGGTCCCGGTTCGGCGTGGATCAACTACTACGGTTGGGATATCCGATTTCTTTTTGTAGTCGGCAGCACGCCAGAAAATAATTGGATGAGATTCCCTCGCATTGTGACCGAAATGCATGATCATGTCGCATAACTCGATGTCATCGTAGGCCAGCGGTGGCGTATCTGACCCCAGGGTCTTGAAATAACCGGTCACCGCCGAAGTCATGCACATACGGGCATTGGCCTCAATGGTGTTGGAGCCCAGAACACCTTTCATGAACAGGTTTTCCAGGTACTGGCCTTCCGTGGTGAGCTGGCCTGATCCGTACAGCGCAATGGAATTACCGCCGTGGGTTTTGGCAATGTGGACGATCTTGTGGGCTACCAAATTGGACGCTTCGTGGTAGGGCACCCGTACGAAATGCTCTTCGTCGAAAGAGCCCTTGCTTTTGGTGACAAATCCCAGATCCCCGTGTTCGGGCTTGTTCCATTCCTCCCATACGTCCTTGCGTACGTAAGAGTCACCTTCCATACGATCGACATACATCGGTTCAGCAGCGGTCAGGCCTTTAATGCACTGCAACCCATAGTTTGTGGGATGTTCCTTGTCCGGCCGCATTGAGACAATCTTTCCGTTCTCCACCTGGATCACAGTACCGCAGCCGACACCGCAATAAGGACACTGTGCCAAAGCAGTGGTTCTACTGGCAGAGGCGTCAGTGGTCGTTTCAGCGGCTTCCAGTTCAGGATTTTCGCCGACCATCAGGCCCCCGGCTGCTGTTGCGCTGGTGATGAAAGCGCTGTTCTTCAGGAAGTCGCGTCGTGTGTGCGTATTTTTAATGCGTTTCATGGTATACCTCTTTCAATTATTCGGCAGGCTGCGCAGATAGACGATAATATCGTCTATTTCCTGGTCACTCAGGTTTGCGAGGCCGGTGGCATCGCTGAATCCCAGCATGCGTGTATTGGAACGACCGTATTTGATCGTGTCCCGGATAAACCCATCGGATGCCTTGGACAGGAATCCCTCCTTGCCTATGGCGGTACCGGTACCGCCAGCAAAATAGCCATCGCCGCTGACGCCGTGACAGGTGGAGCAGATATTATCATACCACTGCTTCCCAAGGCGGGGATCGCCCTGGGCCTGGGGTTGTGCATTTATTTCTGCGGATCGATTGGGTAAATCGCTGTGGGAGCGTAGATAGGCAACAATGGCCTGAACCTTGGAGCGTCCCAGATGGGCGAAGGGCGGCATGCCGGTGCCCAACCGTCCGTCTCGGATAGTGCCTTCAAAAAACTGGTCTGAACCTACACTCAGCAATTCCTCATTGGTCAGCGACGGTGCAAATCCGGGTTTGCCGATGGCATCGGCCTGATGGCAGAACACGCAGTTCTGGTTATAGAGTTGCTCGCCTTCTTCAATCGTTGCAGCGTCTGCAGCCTGGGAGGCAGTGGACAATCCAGCGCCGGACAGAATCAGCAGGGCAACGGCTGTGTTCTTTAGATATTGTTTATACATGGTGTTCTCTAGGTTTATTAAAGAGTACTGGGAATTCGCTTCATTATCAATCTTTCCATCCGTCATTGGTCGGAGCTGTTGCCATGCCCTCGTGGCAGAGAACGCATTCCACATTCTCTTTTTCCATGCGTTCATGCTGGTCATCCAGTTCTTTTTCATTGTCGAAGCCGGCTGGAAGGGTATGCACAATACCCTGGTGGCAGTCTATGCAGGTTTTGCTCCACTCAACGGAAAGACGATGCATGGTTCGGGCTGCTGCGGATTGTGACTCGAGGTCCATGAATCCCAATTCGTGGCAGTTCCTGCATTCACGGGAGTCCGTTTCCCGCATGTTCGCCCACACAACGTCGGCCAGCACGGTTCTCCTGGCATTGAATTTTTCAGGGGTGTCGACTGTTCCCAGGAGTTTGTGGTAAAGCTCGTTGGTCGCGCCCACTTTTCGGATCACCTTGTGGATCCAATCAGTGGGAACATGGCAGTCCGGGCAGGTTGCCCGCACCCCCGAATCATTTGCGTAATGCCGTGACTGTTTGTATTCCCGGTACACATTTACTTCCATCTCATGACACGATATGCAAAATGATTCAGTATCGGTTAGCTCCATGGTCCAGTTGAATCCACCCCAGAATAATATTCCACCAATGAATACTCCCAGAAAAGTTAACGTTTTCGCAGCCATTGTTGCTCTCGATCAGCGTCCAGTATAGATGACTGTAGTTATTGAGTAAATATACAGAAATACGATTCCGCGAACTTGATCCAGATCAAAGACGGAAAGACTACGAATTGATAACTGCCAGGGGGGTACTGCCAAATTAACTTCGGCTGAGCGATAATGTTGGGATGAAATCAAGAAACAATCCTTACAAACGCCATCGATTCCCACCCGAAATCATCCAATACGCGGTCTGGCTGTATTATCGATTCAATCTGAGTCATCGGGATGTAGAAGATTTGTTAGTGGAGAGGGGTATTTTCGTAACTCGAGAATCCGTACGCTTATGGTGTAACAAATTTGGCCCGCATTACGCCCGGAGATTAAAACGAAAACACCGAGGTTTCGGCGATACCTTCTTCATAGACGAAGTATTCGTGAAGATAGAAGGTAATCAGCATTACTTGTGGAGGGCCGTTGATCAGGATGGCGAAGTGGTTGATGTGTTTCTACAGTCACGCCGTGACGGTGCTACTGCGAAACGGTTCTTTAGGCGGATATTAAAGGCCCATCGGGATGAACCAAGACGGATTGTTACGGACAAACTGAGAAGTTATGGCGTCGCTCATCGAGAATTGATGCCAGACACAATTCACGATACATCGCAGTATGCGAATAATCGTGCGGAACTTTCGCATCAACCAACCCGAGTACGAGAGAGGGGGATGCGTCGTTTCAAATCACCGCGACAGGCGCAACGATTCCTGAGCACACACGCAGCTGTTTATAATCTGTTCAACCTTGGTCGACATATGATTTCTGCCGGGCATTATCGATTACTCAGGGCAGGGGCACTATTGTCCTGGAGGGAGGTTGCTGCGGTCTAGGAGAGAATTCGTGCTAAATTACTCCACTAGAAAAGTTAACTTGTCAGTACCGAATTTGCAGTTAAGCGCCTGAGTATCCTGAAAACTATATTCAAACAAATCGACACCAAATTTTAGATGCTGCATTCTCGATTCGCAGCCTCATCCGGCATGGGGGACGGCAGATTCAAAGCATCTTTGTATCGATTTGCAAGATGTAAATACCCCCAGTGAAATGTATACAGGTAGATCGTTCTGCGCCGATGATGGTTTCTATACCCCAACAGGCTCTCGGTTATAGTACGTAACCCGTACTGGCTGCGTAACCATTTATCCACACCGGTTGCCTGGCCTTTCTCGTAGTACGCGAACTTGCCTTTGGGTTCCGGGATCTGAATCCCTTGAATTTCTGCAGGCACATAGTCTTTGTAAAAAGACTTAAACTCCTGGTCAGCCGCAATGGAAAGCCCCCGAAGTTTTGGGTCGGGCGGATCCCCGCCCATCTTTCTCATGCCAAAATAGTCCCGTGGCACACCCGCGGATTCAACGATACGCCTGGGGATGGGGCGGTCATAGTCACCACCGACACGCCAATCGCCCATTTCCTGGAGCCGGCTGATTCGCAGTAGACTCGGCGCGTGGACACCACCGATATAGGGTACGGGAAAGTGCAGATAACCTCTAACGAGACGGAACTCACTTCCGGTTTGGCCGGACATTTCCCTGGCGGTGGGTTCTTGATACCAAGGCAGACTCCGACCTGGATCGAGGCTCCAGACGTGCTCACCGTGACGGCCACTTAAAAGTAGTCTCCCTGTTAGCTCGTCTCCTAAATCGAGATCATTGTAAAGTTTGGTTTCAAAAAAGACATTTGGAAAATGCTGCGCCAGTTGTTCAATGCTTGCATCCGCTGTGTTAATGCGGTCGAATTCCTGGCAACGCAAACCCAGTTTGACCGCAATGGAAGCTCCGTTGTCATCACAAACGTACTTTTGTTGTTCGTCCCCGGAGGTCTTAAAGGAGAAAGCGTCGGTACAGCCGCAGTGTGTCGCCAAGGTAGACACCGCAGGTGAGTCATAGCCTTTGGAAATAGCAGTAATCGGTTGGTACTTTAAGATACGAGCTGAATCTTTGGCA
>PVMK01146632.1_pt1 | contig 11155 bp, 8 predicted proteins | sample 1853481 | NCBI WGS metagenome assembly PVMK01 (sample SAMN08533507, study PRJNA380276) | Marine sediment metagenome, whole genome shotgun sequencing project. | reverse complement strand
AGCGTGGTCCAGCCGTTCATGGAACAGGTAACGAACACGCTGCACGAGTCGTGCTCGGTGTCCGTGCTCGACAACCATGACGTGGTTTACATCGCCCGCCGGGCCGCCAATCGAATCATGAGCATCAACCTCGCCGTCGGTTCGCGGCTGCCGGCCCACGCTACATCGATGGGTAAGGTCCTCCTCGCGCACCTCCCGCCGAGCGAGCTCGAGCACTACCTCGAATCGGTCGTGCGCGAGCCCCTGACTGACAAAACAATCGTCGACGATCACGTGTTGTGTGCTGTTCTCGAGAAGGTCCGAGAGAACGGATGGGCCGTCGCCGATGAGGAGTCGGAGCTCGGGGTGCGCTCGGCCGCGGCCCCGCTCGTGGGCCGGGACGGCGAGGTGCGCGCCGCGATCAACGTGTCCGCTCACGCGGCCCGGGTCTCACTCGACCAGCTGCAACAGGAATACCTTCCTGTTCTCCTCGAGGCGGCACGCGGGATTTCGAAGGCTCTCGGCGCGAAGGGCGGGGGAGCCGATCTCTGAGGCCCATTGAAACGCCTTCCTATTGATTTACAATGTTCGCAATTCGAATCATTGGTCGCGATGCGAACCCGAGATCGTCGCCGTGGGCTATGGCGGGCTCGGCATCAGCGTTGGCTACAACTCGGCCGGCGTGAGCTTGACCGGCAACCAGCTCGACTCCAACGACATGAGGCCCGGAGTCCCGCGCATGCTGCTGGTGAGGAAGATCCTCTCGGCCAAGACAATCGTCGAGGCCATCGAGGCGGCCATTCTCCAGCCGAGGGCCTCAAACTACAACCAGGTGATTACCGACGCGAACGGCGAGGTCTACAGCATCGAGGGATCCGCGACGGATTACGAGCCCCTCTACGCCGAGGACGGCTACCTCGTCCACACGAACCACTACACCTCGCCGCCGATGAGGCACTTCGAGGCCGATCGGGAGTGGATCGCGTCATCAGTGGTTCGCTACAATCGTGGCAGGCGATTGATGAAGGGAAATCTGGGGAAAATCACGGTGCAGACGATGATGGAGGCTCTCTCGGACCACGTGGGCCACCCGCGCTCCATCTGCCGTCACGGGACGGGCGTCAAGACCACCTTCTCCGTCGTCATCGATCTCAGTTCCCTGACCATGTATCTGGCATGGGGAAACCCCTGCGAAGAAGAGTATTTCGAGTACAAGCTCCTCACTGGAGAATGACCATACTTCGGTAGTGCCTGCCGCCTTCAGGAGCTCTCGAGGGCCTCGACGAGGCTCGCCTCCAGAATCGTAAACGCCTCGTCCACATCGCGGTTCGTGATCATCAGCGGTGGCATGAAGCGCACAGTGCTGGTGCCGCAGGACAGCAGGATCAAACCGTTGTGGAAAGCGCGGTGGAGGACGGCGTCGCACAATTCCCGGGCCGGGGTTCGTGACTTTCGGTCGGTGACCAGCTCGATGCCGATCATCAGCCCCTTGCCGCGAACATCGCCGATGACCTCGTGTCGGGCCTGGAGCTCCCGCAGCCGGTCCATGAAGTACTCTCCCACCTCCGAGGCGTTGTGGGCGTACTCCCGGTCCACCAGATCCAGGGTGGCGAGGGCGGCGGCGCAGCAGAGCGGGTTGCCACCGTAGGTGTTGCCGTGGGACCCGCGGGACCACTTCTCCATAATCTTCCTCTTGGCGACGATCAGACCTATCGGTAGGCCCGAACCCAGCCCCTTGGCCAGGGTCATGATGTCCGGCGCCACGCCCCAGTGTTGACAGGCGAACATCTTTCCGGTGCGCCCTATGCCGCACTGAACCTCGTCGAAGATCAGCAGGATCCCGTACCGGTCGCAGAGCGCGCGCAGACCCGGCAGGAAGCCGTCGGGGGGTACGATGTAGCCGCCCTCACCGAGTATCGGCTCGACCAGGATGGCAGCGACCTCGTTCGGCGGCACGTTGGCCTCGAACAGCACGTGCTCGATATAGTCGAGCACCGCTTGCCCCTGGTCGTTTTCCGCGAGCAGCGGTCGGTAGCTGTTGGGATAGGGGACGTGTGTGACGCCGGGCATGGTGGGGAAAGAGCCGCTTTGCTGCGTGTACTTGCTGGAGGTGAAAGCGAGGGAGCCCATCGTCCGTCCGTGGAATCCCCCCAGGAAGCCGATGAAACGAGAGCGCCCCGTGACATGGCGGGCCAGCTTGAGAGCGCCTTCCACGCTTTCCGTGCCGGACTGGGTGAAGAAGCTCATCACCGGCTCCTGCAAGGGATTCAGCTCGCCGATCCGCTCGCCGAGGCGCACCTGGCCCTCATGCCAGTAGTCCGAGCTGATGTGCAGGAAACGGTCTGCCGCGTCCTTGATGGCCTGCACCACCTGCGGATGGGAGTGGCCCGTGCCGCACACGGCGATGCCCGCGGCGAAGTCGAGGAAGCGGTTGCCGTCCACGTCCCACACCTCGACGCCCTTGCCGTGAGACATTACGAAGGGATAGTCGCGCGGGTAGGACGGCGAGACGACGTTCGAGTCCCGCTCCAAGATGGACCGCGCTCTGGGGCCCGGCAACTCGGTCTTGATATGCTGACTCTTCATGTGTTTCCTCTCAATCTGCGGCTGTGCTCGAGCGCCGGCGTGTGTCCGCCGCGAGTGTGCACTGCGTCGGGTTCCGTCGTAGGAGCCTGTAGCCCATAGATCAACGGTGCCTTTCGGGCGCTGTGAAGGCGCTTATCGGTCGCATTCTCGGCCCAGTACTTCGAGTACTACTCCTCGAATGCGCCGCAAATCGCACTTCACAGCCCTCCAAAATCCATCCGTCATCCATGAACTACAGCCTCCTTGCTCACTCGACCACAGTCTGGGACTGCTCGCGCAGGTACAATGGCAGGTAATAGAAGGAGCCGATGGCCTTGCCCGTCGAGCCTGAGCCTTTCCACCCGCCGAAAGCCTGGTAGCCCGGCCAGGCGCCGGTGGTGGCCCCCTGGGGACGATTCGCGTAGATGACGCCCGCCTCGATGTTGTCGAGGAAGTAGCGCACCTCCTCTTCGTTGCCGTAGCACCCTCCGGTCAGGCCTAGGGAGCTGTCGTTGGCGAGGGCAACGCCCTCACGCAGGTCCTTGACCCGACACACCATGAGGAGGGGCACGAACATCTCCTCTTGGAACAACGGGTGATCCGGCGGGGCCTCGGCCACGGTGCACGCCACGAAGTGGCCGTAGGCGTAATCGCCTTCGGTCAGACGCTCGCCTCCGAGGAGGATGCGCCCGCCCTTGTCTTCGAGCTCGTCACAATACCTCTCGAAGTTGCGGACCGCGCGCTCGTTGATCACCGGACCCATCCAGATCTCCCGTTGACAGGGGTCGCCCACTCGGATGGCCCATGTCGCCTCCAGCACCTTCTCCAGCAGGCTGTCGGCCACGTTTTCCTCCACATAGACCCTGGAGAGGGCCGAGCACTTTTGTCCGGTCAGGCCGTAGGCGGAGCGCACGATGCCTGCGACGGCTCGCTCCAGGTCGCCCCGTGCCGTCACGATGCAGGCATTCTTGCCGCCCATCTCGGTGATGCAGGGACGCGGATACGCGCCGCCCGCCATTTTCCGATAAATGTGCATGCCCACGTCATGGGAACCGGTGAAGGTGACTCCCGCGAGGTCGGGATGGTTGATCAGGGTCTCGCCCACGACGCTTCCGGGCCCCGTGACGTAGTTGAAAACGCCGTCCGGGAAGCCCGCGTCGCGGATACAATCCGCCAGCAGGCGACCGGCCCAGGGTGTATCGGTCGCACCCTTGAGAACGACGGTGTTGCCGGTCACGAGGGCCGCGGCCACCGGTCCCCCTCCGAGGGCAAGGGGAAAATTGAAGGGCACGATCACCCCCCATACGCCATGGGGCTTGAGCACGGTACGGTTGTGGGAACGGTAGGCGGGCAGCGGATCGTCGGGCAGGGCGAGATCGTAACCTTGGTTGCGTTCGAACTCAGCCGCGTATCCGGAAAAGAAGTCCGCGGTCTCCTGCGCTTCTCCCAGAGACTCCATGCGGTTCTTGCCCACCTCCAAAGCCAGGGCGGCGCCGATGTGGTAGACCCGCTCCTCGATCAGCGCTGCGGCTCGCCTGACGAGTCTGACCCTTTGGGCGTGCGAGGTCATGCGCCAGGCCGGAAACGCCCTCTTTGCAGCCGCCATCGCACGGTCGACATCCGAGGGTTCGCCGACCGGAAAGTGCCCGAGGATCAGGCGCTGATCTACGGCGCTGAGGTTCTCGGAGGTCCGCTTGCCCTCGACGTCGGCGCCGTCGATGTGCATCGCGTGGGTGGCCCCCAGGCCGGCTCGCGCCTCGGCGAGAGCAGCCTCGAAGTTACTGTGCATCTCTTCCGGGGGATCGAACATCGTGGAATACGTGAGCTTGAACGTCATGACCACTCCAATTCGGTGAGTTGGCGCTCCATCAGTGCGAGCGCGTCCATCAAATCCTCCTCCTCGATGACCAGGGGTGGCGCGAGGATGATGAGGTTGCCGCGGGTAGCGAACGAAACTCCTTCCTCCCGAGACCGGTCAACGAACGTAGTGAGGGAGGGGTGGCTCTGAAGCCAGGGCGAGACCGGTTCTCGCGTGGCCCGGTCCTTGACCAACTCCACGACCGCGAAGAGCCCGTGTCCGCCGCGTACGTCGCCGATGACGTCGACGCGGTCCCGCATGGCACACAGCTCGGCGAAAAGACGCCTGCCCAGCTTGCGCGAGCGCTCGATGAGTTTTTCATCCTCGTACGCCTGCAGGGCCGCCAACCCCGCGGCGCAAGCCAGGGGGTGGCCGCAGTAGGTGAGGCCCGTGAAGAGCATCTCATTTTCGAGTAGGGCGGCAACGTCTCGAGACATGACCACTGCGCCGAGGGGCAGATGCGATGCGGTGAGGCCCTTTGCCAGACTCATCAGGTCAGGACGGCCGGCCTCACCGTAGCGCTGCCAGGCGAACCACTCTCCGCAGCGGCCGAAGCCGCTCATCACCTCGTCGGCGATGAGGTAGACACCCCGATCGCGCGTCTCCCGCCGCAGGAGGGGCCAGTAGGTGTCCGGTGCGATGATGCCGTTGGTGCCGGCGTCGGGCTCCATCAAGACCGCGGCCACCTGCTCGGAGCCGTGCTCATCGATGACGTGCCCGACGTGGCGAGCGCTCCGTTCGCCGCATTCCGCGTCGGAGGTTGAGCCGAAGGGGCATCGATATGCGTAGGGTGGGGGAACGTGGACCACCCGCAGGTCCTGCGGGTCGATGTGGTGGCGGGTCCGGGGATCTCCGGAGAGCGCCATGGCTCCGAAGGTGGCGCCGTGATAGGAGCGATCCCGGGTGATGATCCAGCCCCTCGGCTTTCCACCGGCCTGACGTGCGAACTTCACGGCGTGCTCGTTGGCGTCCGCGCCGCCGAGGCTGAAGAAGACCCTCCCTCCCTCGAAGCCCGACTTTTCCAACAGCAGCTCTGCGAGGCGGGCCCGCGGCTCGGCGCCCCACGCCGCGGTGACGAAGCAGAGCCTTCCGGCTTGCTCCTGGATGGCTCGGATCAGGGCCGGGTGCTGGTGGCCGAGGCTCATGCACTCGGCCAGGCTGCTCATGTCCAGGTAGCGACGGCCATTCTCGTCCCAAAACCACGCGCCCTCGCCGCCGACGATGGTGGGCGCATCCCAATCGACCTGAATGCACCAGCTGTGCAGCACGCTGAGCCGTTCGGGAATCATTTCGTCGATCCTTCTCCGTTTCTCGTTAGTGGTTTCAGACGCGCTCGATGATCATGGCGATGCCTTGTCCGACACCGATGCACATGGTGCACAACGCGAAGCGTCCGCCGCTTCGCTGTAGCTCAAACAGGGCAGTGGTCACCAGACGCGCGCCACTCATGCCGAGCGGATGGCCGAGGGCAATGGCCCCGCCGTTGGGGTTGATGCGCGAATCGTCGTCGGCCAGGCCGAGATCCCTGGTGACCGCGAGCGACTGCGAGGCAAAGGCCTCGTTGAGTTCGATCACATCCATCTGGTCGAGGCTCATTCCTGTTCGAGCGAGGATCTTCTTGGTCGCCGGCGCAGGGGCAAAACCCATGATACGGGGCTCCACGCCGGCTGTGGACATCGCCACAACGCGTGCCATGGGCGTCAGTCCGTGCCTCTCGGCGGCAACCTCGGATGCCACAATGAAAGCGCAAGCTCCATCGTTGACCCCCGAGGCATTACCAGCCGTCACCGTACCGTTTTCCCTGAAGAGCGCCGGCAGCTTGGCCAGCTTCTCGAACGTTGTACCCGGCCGTGGGTGCTCGTCGGTGTCGACCACCAGAGGGTCTTGTTTTCGACGCGGCACGGTCACGGCGGTGATCTCCTCCGCGAGGTTTCCGTTCGCCATTGCCGTCTCGGCCTTGGCCTGACTCCAGGCTGCGAACCGATCTTGATCCTCGCGGGAGATGTTGAAATCCTCGGCCACGTTCTCTGCCGTATCCGGCATCGAGTCGACGCCGTACTGTTTCTTGAGGAGCGGGTTAACGAAACGCCAACCGATGGTCGTGTCGAAGACCTCTGCCTTACGGCTGAAGGCCGTGTAGGCCTTGGCCATTACGAAGGGCGCTCGGGACATGGACTCCACTCCGCCGGCGATGATCAGATTCTGCTCACCCGCCTTGATGGCGCGAGCCGCGATGCCGATGGCATCCATGCCGGAGCCGCACAACCGGTTCACCGTCGTGCCGGTGACCTCGGCCGGGAAGCCTGCCAGAAGGAGCGCCATTCGCGCGACGTTGCGGTTGTCCTCACCGGCCTGGTTGGCGCAGCCGTAGATCACGTCGTCGATGGCAGAGACGTCCAAACCCGGATTTCTTTGCTGAAGGGCCCGCATCGGAATCGCAGCAAGGTCGTCCACTCGGACAGTTGCGAGCGCACCACCATAGCGACCCACGGGGGTTCGAATCGCATCGCAGAGGAACGCTTCGAGCATCTTGATCCCCCTTTACAAAAGGTCTGTCATGGACGTGTTCCCTGGCCGGCTCCCCCGACAGCAGGGATCATCTCTGCAACGTTCGACTCCTCGGATGGAACCAATGCGCGGAGGATTTCGAGCTCCCTCTCGATCGGCTCCTCTGTCCTGACGAGCTTTTCCGCGACCTTGAGCGGCCACCCTGTGGCCTCGATCGCGGACTCGGCCGACACCCCCGGGTGGAGGTGGGTCAGGACGAGTTCGCCGCTCTCGGTGTCGGGCTCGAGAATACCGAGGTCGGTAATCACGGCCTGAGGGCCGCGGCCGGGAAGGTTGAGGCCCTTCCGCGACCTCCCCTCGTGATGCATCCCGAAGGTCGTCACGAAATGGAGCTTTTCGACAAAGGTCCTGGGATTCTGGTGCAGCAAGACCAGGGTGCGATGGCAGAAGCCGGCGATCTCAGGTGCGCCTCCGGCACCGGGAAGCCTCACTTTGGGCCTCCGATAGTCACCTATCACCGTTGAGTTGAGGTTGCTAAATCGATCGATCTGCGCGGCTCCGAGAAAGCCGGTTTTGATCCAACCACCCTGCAACCAGTAGTTGAACATCTCCGGCACCGACACCACCGCCCGGGCGGTCCGACTCAGCTCCGGATCGCCGATTGAGAGCGGCAGCATGGTGGGCTTGGTGTCCAAAGTCCCACTCTCATAAATCATCGAGATGTCCGGTGCGTGGGTTTTCCGGGCGAGGTTTGCGGCCTTGCTCGGCAGCCCAATGCCGATGAACACCACGTCGTCAACTTTGAGCAGACGAGACGCGGCCACGACCATCATTTCTTCCGGGCTGTACGCTCGCTCAGACATAGCCATCTTCCTTCAGCTTGGCGAGGTAGTGACCGAAATCGTCGGTCGACACCACGTAGTGCTCCATCCACTCCCGGAACCTGTCGTAATCCTTGCTGATCTCTCCCCATCTCTGGTAGAAGGCGTTACTCCTGTCGTAACAACCCTCCGCGTACGATGGGAACGCGCCCAACCGGACCTCGCACACCACGTCGATGGCCCACCGGGGAATCACGGTGCCGCCGGAGCCTTCGTCCACACGGTCGACCAACTCCTCGACAGTGACGATGCTGCGCTCAGAGGCCAGGATCGCCTCCTTTTGCACCCCGACAATCCCGGTCATCCACACGTTACCCTGACGATCCGCCCGCTGTGCGTGAACGACCGCCAGATCCGGCTGGAGTGCCGGAATCACGGTGAGCTCCTCACCGGTGAACGGGCACTCGATGAACCTGATATTCGGGTTAATCTCCGGATACTGAGTCCCGCGATATCCCTTGAAGATCGCGCACGGCATACCGGCTGCGCCGGCGGCAAATGCATTCGCCATGGCGGCGTGAGCGTGCTCCTCGAACTCCATCTCGTGCGGCACCCCGTGTTCGTAGGCGTCGCGGAGGCGAAAAAGGGACCCGACACCCGGGTTCCCGCCCCACGAGAAGACGACCTTGTCGGGACAACCCATGCCGATCATCTGATCGAAGATGATATCCGGCGTCATGCGGATCAGGGTGAGATGACGGATCCCCTGGCGGATGATCTCAGCGCCGGCAGCATGAGGAATGAGGTGCGTGAACCCCTCCGCCGCCACCGAGCACCCGGGCTTGACGTGCTTTCTGACGGCCTCACTGAGCTCCAGAAATTCTGTCATTCTGGTCCCCCCCAAATTATAGGACCGACGCTGGGCTCTGGACGGGAACGATCTATAATTACTAAAAGGTACGATATGCGAACACATGTTCGCAGTGCGGCATGGACGAATGTACAGCCCGGTGGAAAATTGTCAACGGCGATCGTAATGTCTAAGGCGACATATCTCACCAGGTTCCTGCTGCGGACCGTGAAGCGCCGCAATCTACTGGGTTTTCTTGCATTCGCTCGTTTGCCGCGCGGGAGCGGTTCGATCCGTAATCCCTGATTCACGAGTCAGCGCGATACCGAACGAATGAATGCCTCACCCCGGTCGATCAACTCGGCATGGTCCTCTGGTGCCGCGATCCCGTCGAGCAGGTCCCTGGTGTGGCTTCGCAGCCGCTCGTCGGCTTTCGGACACCCCTGCTGCTGCCACTCCTCGACGGTGAGGTTGGGGAAGATCGCGCTTTCGAAATATGCGGTGCGATAGTGCTCGAGCGTACTGGCGGCCATCAGGAAGTTCCCCGCCGGCCCGACCTCGGCAATGTCGTCGATGGCGACCGATGAATCGTCCATCGCAAAGCCGGCCGCCAGGCGGCGCGTCTGGGCGATGACCTCGTTGGCGTAGACGATGACAGGCGGTGAGATGGTGGTCGAGCCCAGCGTGTCCCCCACGAATGGCGCCAGTCCCACCTTTCCCATGCAACTGACCAGGTGGTTGGCCCACTGGTGACCACCGGCGATGAGGTCGGCGCCCCAACCCATGCCGCTTCCAGAGGTGCCGCAGTGGGGCAGCCCATAGAACGCCATCATCTCTGCACACGCCAAGTTGAGCAGATAGCTGATCGAATCGTAGAAATTGGCCGTCCACCGCATATCGAAAAATGCTGGCAGCATGCCAAGAATGATCGGTGTGCCTTCTTTGAGCAGCTGGCTCAAGACCAGCCCCGCGAGCAGCTCCGCGTTTAGCAGCGCCAGGATGCCGGCCGGCGTGATCGGCGTGGTGGTCCCGGCCATCCCGTAGTTCGAGTAGATGAAGGGCAGCCCCCGGTCGATGGTGGCCAGCATCTTGTCGATGGTCCCCTGGTTGATCACCAGCGGGGTGACCGGGTTGAAATATGGAATGACGAACGGGTTCGAGGCGACGTCGCCATGCAGGTGTTCGATGAGATCGAGCACAGCCGGGAAACGCTCGTCGTCAGACACCAGCAGCACCAGCGGCTTGGTGCTGTTCGCCACCATCTCCAGCGTGGCGAAGAGATCCGACTGGTCCGCGGTGATGTCCTGGATGATGCGGACGGTCGAGATCGCGTCAAACGACTGCAGCGAGTTTCCCAGGCGAACCCTGATCTCCATGTGCCTGCGCGCGAAGCGGGCGATTTCGTCAGTCATCGGGTTCTGGTAGTTGAGGGCCGTCACCCCGATGCCGAAGCGGGTCTCGGCACCGTTCCCTAGCCGGAAGGCTGAGTTCCCGTGGCGGTCGTAGATGTCGATGCTCGACGGGGCGGCATCGATTGCCCGCTGAACCAGGTCTGCCGGGATGCGCACTCGGTCGTCCTCGGCCGTTGCGCCCGCCTGAACGAAAGCCTGAACGGCTCGCTCCGAGTCGACCTTCAAGCCCACAGAGGACAGGATGTGGAGAGAGTAGTCATGAACCTGGTTCACCTGCCGCTCGTTCAGCACGGTGATTAGGGGACGAATGTTCTGTTCGTTGCTCATCTTTTCATCCTTACCCGAATCATACGACAGACGCCCGCCCTGGAGGGTCGCGGCTGGCCAAAGATCCGGCTGGTCTCATAGTCAGCAACAGCTCATTCGTTCGGCCGGACTCGACGCAACAAGGTCCGGGCTCGATGGATTGGAGGTGCCGGTCACGGAGGGCATTTGGTAGAATCCGGCGGGCAGCCACAGAACCTCGCCGATACTCCGTGCCGCTTCGAAGGAGGGTGATTATGGTGATGTCTTTCCGCGAGTTGGAAGATCGCTCGAAGGGCAACGTGAAGCAGGTCCTGTTGCTGCTCCTGGCGCTGCAACTTCTGGTGATACCACTGCACGCCACGGACGTCTATGCCCCCGACCGACCGGAGCCGGGGTCAGTGGAGGCGATCGCACGATTCACCACCGATCCGCGTTTTGTCAGCCCGTGGGTCGCGTATGTGCCGGAGGCCGACGGGGTTCCTTCGCCGTCCGACTACCTGGGGCGAATCATGGGTGTGGCCGGCGAGCTGACCCGGGTGGAGGAGATCGCCGGTTACCTGGAGGCGCTCGCAGAGGCCTCGCCGCGGGTGTTTCTCGAAACCATCGGGCGGACCGAGGAGGGACGAGAGATCCTGCTCGTCGCGGTGGCGGATGAGGAGGGCATTCGCTCCCTGGCGCAGCTCAAGGCGGCGACCGCGGCCCTGGCCGATCCCAGAAAGACCGATGCCCGGCGCGCCGAAGAGATCATCGCCGGGGCGAGACCGATCTTCTACATCAATGCCGGTCTCCACGCCGATGAGACGAGCAGCCCGGAAGCGGTCCTGGAGCTCGCCTACCGGTTGGCGGTCTCCGAGCA
>PVMK01132348.1_pt1 | contig 11156 bp, 17 predicted proteins | sample 1853481 | NCBI WGS metagenome assembly PVMK01 (sample SAMN08533507, study PRJNA380276) | Marine sediment metagenome, whole genome shotgun sequencing project. | reverse complement strand
TTCCCTACACAGCGCTCTTACGATCTACTACGATTTTGAGCTGGGGTAATGTAGATTCAAATTTTAAAGTAGGAGATATTCTTGTTTTAGATTGGAATCTAAGTGAACCCCAAAGATGGATTGAAGTTTATAGGGAACAAGCACCCTAGTCCTCTTTTTTTATTTTAGAAAAAATCTAGATACTTTTGAATCTAAAATTCAATTGTTTTATTCAATAAAACTTGACAATTAATAACAATTTACCTTCAATGAATTTAAGAATAATTCAAAATATGCAATGGTGCTAAAATGACTCCTATGACACAGATGAATAATTAGGGGATTGTCTATGGTCTGGTAAACGACAAACAATTGAATGATTCTGATTCTGTATTGCACCATTGCATAATGCCAGTAAGGCAATACTGCATTTAACCCGCGCTGAGAAATCATTCATCAAAATCATCAGTAAATGGGAGCAAAATAGACAAAAATTTGTGAAAACTTTAAAGATTAAAACTGCTTATTATTATGGTATGAAAACTTGGGCAGTAACTGCAACTGTAATGCTTTCTCTGGTTCTACTTGTAGGATTACAAGCAAATGCATTTGCAGACTCTGGAGATGGTTCTAAATCATGCCCCTTCAAAGGTGACAAGTCTGGCTATAAAAAAAGTGGAGCAGATTATTCTGAAAAACATCAATCAGATAAAATATCCAGTACCTCTAGTGAACAACTTCCAAGCTGGCTCAAATCAAATGCAAAGTGGTGGGCAAGCGGAGAATTAAATGACGTAGAGTTTGCTTCTGGAATTAAATTCCTAATTGATCAGGATGTGATAACAATATCAAACGATAAAGTCTCTCAAGTCTCATCAGAATTACAGACTCCTCATTGGATCAAAAACACTGCTGGGTGGTGGGCAGATGGATTAGTTTCTGATGGTGAATTTGTATCAGGATTAGAACATCTTGTCAATATCGGTATAATTAATTAATTTTCAAATAAGAATTAGTTTGAAAATCTCCAAAATCCTTATCTAAATTATCTACAATACTAATTTGATTGAATCCAAAAGACACAGAAATAGAATATCAAGGAGTCAAAACAACTATTGGAGAATTAACTATTGAGCAAGCTCAAGATTTTATTTTTGAGCTATTAAATGAAAAGGAAGCTGCAATCGATGTAGTTCAAAAAATGTTCTTTTATGGAAAAATGCACAGCATTCAAGAAGAAGATATAGAAAAAGACTAGCATCCATGTTTTTGTGCCTAAAATCGAATCAAACTCTTCAGAATTTTGTCTATTACATTAATTTCCTCTAGTCTTTCTTTTATTGTATTTTCATTCCAGCTTTTCATAAATTCAGACTGCTGGTCTAGCTTTTTTAGATTTTGAACTTGTTTTTCTAAATAACTTTTGTAGTCTTGCAGCATGTCAAGTCCCTTGTTGTGTTTGTCCTGGTATGCCTTGTCCATCTAAAATTTTTACTTTTAATGAACTTTAAATTTTCCTGAAATCTCTACTTAGGATTTAAATTGTCTCAAGAGAAAATCCTACCATTACACATGTCATCTTCCACTCCAAAAAAAATCGGTGAAAATCAATATGAAATCGAAGCTGATTCAAATCTAGGAATGAAAGTTCCAGTGAGAATCTATGCAAATGAAGCATTATTGCAAAAAATGCTAACTGATAGAACAATAATGCAGGCAAAAAATGTCGCATCAATTCCTGGAATTGTAGGACACAGTGTTGTACTGCCTGATGGTCATGAAGGATATGGATTCCCAGTAGGTGGTGTAGCTGCAATGGATGCAGAAGAGGGAATGATTAGTCCAGGTGGTGTAGGATATGACATTAATTGCGGAGTAAGACTGCTTCGCTCAAATTTAACAGAAGACGCAGTTCGTGCAAAACTCAAAGAACTAGTAACTGATTTGTTTAGCTCCATTCCCTCAGGCGTGGGTTCAAAGGGCTCAATCAAACTGAGTCCTTCTCAGTTAGATGAGGTTCTAGTTAGGGGAGTCAATTGGGCAATTGATAATGGATATGGCTCATCAGATGACGCAGATGTCTGTGAAGAAAACGGGCAAATAGATAACGCGGACCCAAATAAAATTTCAGATAAAGCAAGAAAGAGGGGAGCACCACAGCTAGGAAGCTTGGGGTCGGGAAATCATTTTCTTGAAGTACAAAAGGTTGCAGAGATTCATGATGAGGAGGCTGCAAAAATTATGGGAATCAAAGAGGGAACCATTACAGTTTTGCTTCATTGCGGTTCACGAGGATTTGGACACCAAGTGTGTAGTGATTATCTGCGAGTAGCAGAGCAAGCAATGGGAAAATATGATATTCATTTAGCTGATAGAGAACTTGCATGTGTTCCAAATACTTCAGAGGAAGGAGAGTCATACCGAAAGGCAATGTTTGCAGCACTAAACTATGCATGGAGTAACAGACAGATGCTCACTCATTGGACTAGAAATCTTTCCAACGAGTCTTTAATCAATCAGAGTCTGATTTAGAGATGAAACTAGTTTATGATGTGGCACACAATATCGCAAAAATTGAAAAACACAAAGTAAATGGTGAGGAGAGAAAACTTGTGGTTCACAGAAAAGGCGCAACTAGAGCATTTCCTGCAGATAAAGAAGAGGTTCCATTAAGGTATAGACATTTAGGACAACCAGTACTGGTGCCCGGTTCAATGGGAACATCTAGCTGGATATTACTTGGACAACCAAATTCCATGAACTTGAGTTTTGGATCAACAGCTCATGGAGCAGGACGAACCATGTCTAGAACTAAAGCTAGGAAAAATTTCACAGAAGCTGATGTTAAAAAATCATTAAATGACAAAGGAATATTCCTTAAAGCATTGACTAGAGATGGCGTTGTAGAGGAGACTCCTCAAGCCTACAAAGATGTGGATGAGGTGGTAAATGTCTCACATGAACTGGGAATTGCCACAAAAGTTGCAAAATTAGTGCCTATAGGTGTGATTAAGGGATGAGCGAAGATCTCTGAACTAGAAAAACTAAAGGCCAAAAGACTAGCAGAAATGCAGCAAAATATTTCATCACTAAAACAAACAGAAACAGCTGAAGAGCCAGAAAAAAAAGAAACTGTAAATCCTCGTGATAAGCTTTTAAAATTTCTAGGATTTCGAGGAGAAGAGGTACTCCAAAACGCAGAAAACCAATTTCCTACTGAAACTAAAAGTATTATCCAACAGCTTGCAAAACTAATCGAATCTGGAGAGCTTGATGAAAAAATGGATGGAGGACAACTATTACAATTATTTAGATCAGTTGGACTCAGAGTACGAATGGATACAAAGATTAACGTACAACAAGATGGAAAGTTTGTATCATTATCTGAAAAAATAAGTTCTAAAAATGATGACCAATGAGTTTTGCACTAGAAATTGGTACCAGAAATTATATCGATGACAAGCTTGCAATCAAATTAGCGTTATCTCACATGGAGACTCTAGTTGGATGCATCAATGGTTATTCATTTAGCGAACCCTACTCTAAATTTGGTTGGACATTTTTTAAAATTGCACTCGAAGCTGATTTACAGAATGGAATAGAAAAAAAATTCTCAGACATGATTGAAAAATATCAGTTGAGCAACCCTTCTGAGAAATTTACAAAATTCATGACAGACTATTTTGCTAATAAAGGATGTAATGTTAAAATAAAATCTACTAGTCCCTAGACTCTTCTTCCTCTTTTACCGCCTTTCTTTCTGGTGGTATCATGAGGTATTGGTGTAACATCATCAATTCTTCCAATTTTGAATCCGCCTCTAGCTAGTGCTCTAATTGCAGCTTGTGCTCCAGGTCCTGGAACTCTAGAACCGACTCCGCCTACTGCACGAACTCTAATGTGAAATCCAGTAAATCCTTTTGCCCTTATTGACTCTATTACAGCATTTGCAGCTTTCATTGCAGCAAATGGAGATGATTCATATCTATCAGCATTAACATGGACTCCGCCAGATGAGAGTGCAACAGTTTCAGCACCCGTAAGGTCAGTCATGTGAATAATGGTATTATTGTAACTACTAAAAATATGAGCAATTCCCCACTTTGCAGGGCCTTCCTTTTTTGTCTCAGGTGCTTGTTTTGTCTTTTCTTCTGCTTTTGGTTCTTCTACCTTGGCTTTTGTTTCCTTTACCCCTGCTTTTACCTCAGTTTCAGCTTTAATTTCTTCAGCTCGGGCTACAGTCTCTTCGATCTTGGCTTCTGTTTTCTTGATCTCGGCTTCAGTTTCTGACAATGTCAGCTTTGATCCTAAAGGGTTTAAAAAACATTGATTTTGCTGGAATTACTATTCGCGATACTACTTATACGATTATTAACGTCATTGCGTGTGCAGCCCATAATTCTTCTGGTAATTGCAGTTGGAATAGCTTCGGCACTTTTAGGATCATTGGCTTTTCAATTTTTTACTCCTGGAGATAATATTCCACAGCAGATTGACTTGGAAGAGAAATGCCAAAAAATTGCAACTGAAGGATTTAGAATCCAAGTAAAGTATTCTGAAATAAATTTTGACACAATGCCAAAAGAGGATGCAGACACTCTAAAGCATCTGGATGAATTATGGATTAATGACTGTGTAACAAAGTTGCCTGGGGAGAAAATTTTTGAAATTGCAGAAAGAGCAGAACAAGATTACTATTCAGGAGAATAATTTTATTTAAAATGACGATACCCCAAGTCTTTTAGCTTGACTAGTTGTTCATTTTTTTCCAAAAACACTCCTTTTCCTTTAACCACTCCGCCAATCTGTATTATTGGAGTTTTTGTAGTCTTTGCAATTTGAATTATCTTTGATTTGTATTTTTTTGGTACGGTAAATACAATCTCATATTCTTCTCCTGCATGAAATACAAGTGATTCTAGTTTTTTCTTGTATGTTTTAGAGAAATTCTCAACTTGTTTTTTTGTAGGAATATTATTTACTACAAATTTACATTTGCTTTGTCTTGACATTTCATTTAGTGTAGTTGAAAGACCATCACTTGAATCCATTGATGATGTAAAGTATTTCTTGCCTCTGAGGCCAAATTCTAGTCTAGGATTTGGTTTTAGCACTGATTTTATGGCCAATTTAGAAAAACTATCACTTCTCCTGATGTTTTTAAGCAAGATATCAAGACCTGCAGCTGTATATCCAAAGGGACCTGACACAAAAATCAAATCACCTCTTTTTGCACCTCTTCGTTTTACTGTATTTTTTGTCTCCCCAAACAGGCATACATGAAAAACAACTTCCTTTCCTTGGTTTGTATCCCCTCCCAAAAATCTAATTCCAAACTCATTTGATGCCTCTTTGAACCCTTTTGCAATGTCACTTAATTCCTTATTTGAAATTCCTAAAGGTAGGTTTACTGAAATTATTCCAAATTTTGGCTCAACTCCCTTAGAGGCAAAATCACTAACACAAGCTACTACGCTTTTTCTTGCAGCATCTTTTAGACTCATTTTGGGTGGAATATCTGTACTCTCAACTAGAGTGTCAACTTTGAGGATAATTTTCGTTTTTCCTATACTGAAAGACTCTACATCTTCAGAAACAAAATTTTTGTCTCCAAATATTTTTTGAAATTTTTTTATAATTTCAGTTTCATCTAATTTCTTCATAACATTGATTCACTAGTTCTAATGATTCCTTTACAATATTTTTGCATTTATCTAGGTCGTTTGTTTCAGCTGAAATTCTAATTATTTCTTCAGTGTTTGATTTTCTAATCAAAACCCAACTTTCCTCATCAATTATTCCTTTAATTCCATCTAGAGTAATTACTTCAGAATATTTTGTATTTAGTTTGCTTGCAACTTTTTCCATTACTTTGTCTTGAGAAGCTGAATCAACGTTAGTTTTTTCTCTAATCTGAACATAGTTTTCCATAAAATTTAGTACTTCGCCAAATCTAGGATTCTCTAACATCGATGCAATCAATCCACTTGTAAGAATTCCCTCTCTGCAGAAATTAAACTCTGGTAGAATAAAGCCTGCACTACTTCCTTCCCCTCCAGCTTGAGCCTGTGTTTGTAACATTAAATCAATTACATTTGCCTCACCTACTTTGGAGCGTTGAACAGCTCCACCATTTTCTTTGATATATTTCTCAATTGAAACACTAGTGTCAATACTTAGAACAAATTTTTTGTAACCAAGCTCTAAAGATTTTGCAACTCCTAATCCTAATGTTACATCTGGAGTTTGTTTTTTTCCATTTTTTACAACAACTAATCTATCTGCATCTAAATCAAAAGCAAATCCAATGTCTTTAGTTGAAGATGCTGTAACAAGATCAGATAAATTATCTGTAGTTGGATCTGGTCCTCTACTACATCCATCCAGATCTGGATTTATCACATCCACACTACAACCTAATTCTCTCAGTAAATTAGGCGCAAATTCTTTTGCAGCCCCACCGCCAATGTCTATTGCAATTTTAGGCGTGTTTTCTATATTTCCTATTATCTTTTTAGCATCCTCTAGGTATGATGATTGAATTTCTTCTTCAGAACCAATAGATGACTCTTGAATTTTCTGAGTTTCTAAAATCTGTGGTAGCTCATTTTCGTTAATCCCTCTTCCATCAATAATGAATTTCAACCCATTCCATTCAATGGGATTATGTGAGGAGGTAACAACAACTCCTGAACCAAATTTTCGAGACTCATGAAATACTACCGGAGTGGGAACAGTTCCAAGATCAAAAACATTTATTCCATTTTGTCTCAAGGCAGCAGATGCAGTCTCTTTAACCATAATTCCAGATGGTCGGGTATCTTTCCCGATAACACATTTTTGGGATTTAATTAACGACGAAAAATTATTGCTAAATTCAAGTACTTCTCTTAGAGTAAAATCATCCCCAAAAATTCCTCTTATTCCAGAAATAGTTTTTTTCATCTGATCAAAACCAGAAAGGCTTTTTATAAACTCTAATAGGATAAGCCAAACGTGCCTTGGTAGCTCAGCCTGGTAGAGCGAACGCCCCGTAAGCGTTAGGTCGTGGGTTCAGATCCCATCCGAGGCTTTCAATATATTATCAATTAGAAATTTTTAATTTTATTTTTCTGAATCACTTAGGGTTTCAATATCTGTCTCAAGATCTATTCCTAATCCTTTCCACCATTGTTTTAGATCGCTGCTCATTTGGTCCCCTGACTATTGCCTTGAATCATCCTTTATAGATCTGTCGGTTGAAGAACTGCTGATCAGCATAATCTAAAAAATAAACTTGAGTTGTACTAAAACTATAATTCTTTTTCTGCTTGTTTTCTTTTCCTCTTTCGATAGAAAATAATTAGTATTACTCCACCTGCACATGCCCAAAAAACAGGTGATAATCCATTTCCAACTTCAGGAATAAAACCTACAAAAGCCATGAACATTATTGCTACAAGAACCAATCCTATCACTTCGAGCATTTTTCCCATTAGTTTTCTATTATTAATTCGTAAATCAAAAAGATATATGGTTTTGCAAACCAAAAAATTCGTGGATAAATATCTTCTAGTAATACTAATCTTTATGATTGTAGGCATACCCATTGCATTTGTAAATCCAGCTACAGGAGAAATTCGAGAACCACCTTGGTTTGGATTATTTTATGCATCTATTGCAGGAATGATTATCATAATTCTTTATAGCTCTTTCCAGGAACGAAAACAACGACAAAAAGATAGAGCAAAAAGAAGATCTAAAAAATAGTTTATAATTCTAATCCAAAGGACTCGGCAACATTTGTAAATTTTTCATATGTTTCCAAGTATTGTCTTCCCCTGTGAGTAATTACAAATGTGTTTCTTCCATCAAATTCTATTTTGTTAATCAGACCTGCTCCGGTCAAATTTGATAGAAATTTTGATAGTCTGGAATGTGATAGATTAGCCTTTGTAAGCAAATTAGTTGTTTTAATTCCCTCTTGGCCTGACTGTTTAGTAGCAGTTAAAAGATCTCCAACTATCTGCATGCTTGTTCTATACGATACCATCTACAAAATATCTTCAACCCAAGATATAAGGGTATTACCATTAATTCAGATCAGATAAATAAGCTCTAGCCATGATTTTTTGATATTGCCTTCTCATTCTCCGGTACCTTGGTTTGATGATTTTGTAGGAGTTGCCTATCGTTATTATGATCTAAGAATGAATGTCGTGCCTCTTTTTACAGAACGAAAACAGGCAACCAATCTTTGGCTTGAATCAATCCGCAAATGGTTAGATCATTCAATAAAGATACGATTTGTTGATACTGGTGATAATTATTGGTTCATTATGGGTGCTGATTCTACAAATCCTCAAACAAATATCTCGTTTTTCAAAATGCTATCTAAATCCGAAAATTATGAGCGATTTAAAAAGGGTCATGATGGTGAGGCGTATTTACGATTAGGAATTTATTCTGACAAGTATCTAAAGGATGTAAAAAGAGATGCAATATGTAATTGTGCTCATGCAGCAGAAGATCATGATAAAAATGATAATGATGCTTGTTTGTATGAAATTTGCCACTGCAAAAAATTTGAAAGTTTTCAGGTCACTTTACTTAGAAAGAAAAAAATCGTTACTGACATTGTATTTTTGGAGGAAAAAAATGTTAAAGAGGATCCTCTTGCATGGAATTGCTTGAATGTTAACCAATATTCAAAATTCAAATAAATTTATTTTTTGCTTATCCTAGCATGTTCTCCAGGATAATAGTCACTTAATTTTTTTGAATAGCAATCTCCGCATAAAACTCCATCAATTGACCATTCTTTCATTGGATTATAATGAATAGCTATTTCATCACTACAAATTGTACATTTGTATTTAGATCTCAAAGCATATTTGATTTTTTTAATCAATATAAAAACCGTTTTGGGTTTGAAAATTATTTACAAAATCATGTTAAATATCACCAAAGTATAGGAAATTTAGGTAGGCAGTCTGGCCAATGTAAACCTCCTGCAAGTTTTTTACTTGGTTGGACTTCTACCTTTAAAATAAATTATCTACAAGTTTTTTCAAAGATAGAATTTCATCTTCTTCTCGGTTTATTTTTTTATCTAATACTCTCAACATGGTATCATTCCAGACATACTGTGAGAAGAAATTATGTTTGGTATTTGCCAATTCAATTTCATCATCAACAATTGTATCTTCTAGGAATTTTGTAACAACTATATCTGTAATTTTAAGAATTCTAGAATTTAGTTTGAAACTACGAAATATTGGTTCAAGTTTTACCACATCTTTTTTAAAATCTCCTTTGGTTTCTAGGATTTTTTTATGGATTATTCTAAAGTATACTGCCACATAAAACAAGGTAGCATATCTTTTTGTTTTATGCCCTCCCTTTTTCCCATATTTCAGTACTTTTTTTGCATATTCTTTGACAAGATAGGGATAAAGTAAAACTCTGTAATCATCTTTGAGGTTATCATTAAAGACATCATCATATTTCCTTCCACGAGGAAGAAATTGGGCAGGAGAGCTATATGCTTCTGTAGGTCTCTGTTCTATTCCAGATATTAGAACCTGAATTGCATCTTTTGCAACAATAACTTTTTTGTGATTGTCAGGAAGATATTTGTTGTATGCTGAATCTCCCTCATATTCGCATTGCTTGGATTTTGATTTAGTATCAAAAGATCCTGCTTGAATTTCATAAAAATATCCACAATTTTTTAATTGAGATTTTATAGATTTATGAAAGTCCATTAATGAGACAAGATCCTTTCCCCTTACGGAATTTTGTGAATTTCGATACTTTGTAATATTATTTTGTTCTTCTTCATCATCTGCTTTGATTATTGTAACGGTCATGGAACCATTCATGTTTTTGGTTCGTTTGGCTTGATCAAGAATTGAGTTAGATGTTTGTGCACCATTTACAATTTGAGGTGCATAAAGTTTTATGAGATTGTCTCCTATTTCTTTGAAATCACTAACTACAATCGTAATTCCATTATTATAATAGAAAAATTTTCCTGGATTATTTTGTAGGGTTTCTCGTATTCCTTTGTTTACTGTAGTCTTAAACTGCATCCATTGCCTTATGTTTGATTCAAAAACATAATCCTTGTTTTTACTAACAAAATCTGTAAGTTCTCTAAGCTTCAAAACTCCTAAAATAGTGTTGTCGTATCGCAACATTTTTTCTAATTTTATAGAAGATTTTTTACCTTCCGCGTGTTTTTTTATTCTATCCCATAATCTCTGAATAATTTTTTCAATATCTAAAATTTCAATATCTTCATCAGAATAATCTACCTTTTGATTGGTAATATAGCAACATTTTATTCTTAAATTCTTTTCCTTGATTTTAGTTACCAATTGAGCCAATTCTGGTCTCATTTTTGAAATATCTTTCTCAAGAAGACGCTTTGAATCTTCTTTGAATTTTGCAATCGCTTCAAGAGAATGCGTTGTTCCATACCTTGATTGAAATAAATCAATAGTATTATCTGAAAAATCTACAGGTCGATACTCATCTATTCCAAGATCATTTGCCCCATCAACAATTGCGTCTGCTGCATCATCTTCAGTAGCTTCAAAAACTCTTGTCAGGACCCATTGAAGAAAATTATTTCCTTTTTCAACTTCGCTTTTTGAGTTCTCAGCATGATCCCGAATATTATCTTGTATATTTTCGGAAAACCCCTCTAGAGGTGGGGGAGATCTTCTATCAATTAATAGTGCTTGTGATCCAGGAATGTATTCCAACAGACCACTTTCTTTCTGAGCCAAGTAATTTTCTTAATATGTTATATATTTAGAGAATTTGGTAATTACATAATAACTTGGTTCTAAATGTGATTTGATTTGAGACAAATGAGAATATCTGTTGGAATAATTTCTGGAATAATTTTGGTGGTACTTGCTATTTCATTACAGAGTAATGATTTAGAACCAAAACAAGAAAAATCACAAATAGAAATTGAGGCTGATGTTATAATGCCCACCAAGGTATCACGTCCAGGCTGTGACGAAACCGATTCGTGTTATATTCCATCAAAAATTACTGTAAAACAGGGGGAGCAAGTTACCTGGTCAAATGAAGATGTGGCCTTTCATACAGTAACTTCTGGAATATATGGTGACCCCAGTGCCTTATTTGATAGTGGACATTTAGATCCAGGACAAAAATTC
>PVMK01126879.1_pt1 | contig 11156 bp, 10 predicted proteins | sample 1853481 | NCBI WGS metagenome assembly PVMK01 (sample SAMN08533507, study PRJNA380276) | Marine sediment metagenome, whole genome shotgun sequencing project. | reverse complement strand
GAACTCATTAGATATTTTATATGTATGACTGTGTAAGCAAGTTAACAGCAAAATATATTATGTTTCTTTAATTCCGCTATGCAAAACAAGCTTCTGAAAACATTGTTTTATTTATTGACACTGCTCTCCCTTCGATAGATATTAGAAACGTGGAAAGTCTTAACTTTTGATTGGCAGATTTCGACTTTCCGATATCAGGCCAAGGCCTTCTGGAGGTAAGGATGTGGAGATGGGAGCTGTTGTTTCTACCGATTTTTCCTGTTTTTCCCCAAGTGGAAAAGGTGAGACCAGGTTCTTCTTCAGACAAAGACGCAGCCAGTTCATTGATCGTCCGACAAACTGTTAGGAACTTGCTTTAGGTAAGGATTAAGGAGAGAGCGTTATGCAGGACCATACCGTCGAGGTGGATGTATCCCGTGGAAACGAGGCTTTAAGCTTTGCTCCGGTTTTCAATGTAGCGGTTCCTTTTATCGACCGCCATCTGCTGGAAGGTCGTGCTGATAAAGTGGTGATTCGTACCAATCGGGGTGTCGAAGTTACTTATGCCGGATTGGCTGAAAACGTCAACCGTTGTGGCAATGCCCTGCTTGGTCTGGGCATCGGCCGCGGTGATCGGGTGATCATGATCATCAAGGACTGCGCCGAGTTCTTCTACTGCTTCTGGGGGGCGATCAAAGCGGGTCTGATACCGGTGCCGGTCAATACCCTGCTGCGGACAAAGGATTATGCTTACATCATCGGCGATTCAGACTGTGCTGCGGTCATCTATTCGCCAGAATTTTCAGGTGAGGTCGAGGCGGCTCTGGATCAGCTTGATGTTCGGCCGCCCCATTGTCTTCGTACTGAGGGGGGGGACAGCTGTCTACAGAAGCTGATCGCGGCAGCCTCAGCCGACCTGGAACCGACACCTGCAACGGCTGAGGATGATTGTTTCTGGCTTTATTCCTCAGGTTCAACCGGCAGTCCTAAAGGAGCAGTACACCGCCACCGGGATATGGTGGTGGCCAGCCAGTTTTACGGGGTCCAGGTTCTCGGCATCCAGGAAAAGGATGTCTGCTTCTCAGCGGCCAAACTCTTCTTTGCCTACGGCCTGGGCAATGGCATGACTTTTCCGTTGTGGGTAGGTGCCAGCACCATCCTCTATGATGCCCGCCCCACACCTCAGTCTGTTTTCGAGACTATAGAGCAGTTTAAACCGACATTGTATTATGGCGTCCCGACTCTCTACGCGGCCCAGTTACAGGCGCTCGAAACCGAATCCAGTGATTTGTCTTCGGTCAGACTCTGTGTCTCTGCTGGCGAGGCCCTGCCGGCGGATATCTTTAATCGATGGCATCATAAGACCGGCCTGACCATCCTCGACGGCATCGGTTCTACCGAGTTACTGCATATTTTTATTTCCAATCGGGTCGGTGACATCAAGCCGGGTACCAGTGGTCGTCTGGTCCCCGGATATGAAGCAAGGATTGTCGATGATTCGTCGGAGGAAGTGCCTGACGGTGAAAGTGGTCAACTCTGGATCAGGGGAGATTCCACGGCGCGCTGCTACTGGAACAATCCTGAGAAGACGGCGCAGACCATGGTCAATGGTTGGCTCGATACCGGAGACACATATCTTCAGGATGATGAGGGGTATTTCCACTATTGCGGACGCAACGATGACATGCTGAAGGTCGGTGGCATCTGGTGTTCCCCTTTTGAGATCGAGGCCAAGCTGATTGAACACCCCAAGGTACTGGAGGTAGCTGTGGTCGGAAGGGCTGACGATACAGACCTGATCAAGCCAGAAGCCCATATCGTATTGCAGGATCCAGCCGCTGCAGGTGATGCTTTGGCTGCCGATTTGCTGACCCACTGTAAACGGGGCTTGGCCCCTTACAAATACCCACGCTGGTTCCAGTTTGTCACCGAACTACCCAAGACTGCCACCGGCAAGATTCAACGCTTCAAGCTACGCTCCTGACCATCACCAGTGACCGGAAAAGCAGCCCGGCAATCGGCCTGCCTGTGAGCCCGGTTTGACCATCCGCGGAGGAAACAAAATGAGCAAAAAAATCAAGAAGAACATCTCCAGACGCGATTTTATCATCAAGGGGACGGTCGCCACCGCTGGGTTGGCCACTGCGTCAATGTTTGTTCCGGCACGATTTGCTATCGGTGCTCAGGCCAAAGTCAAGGTCGGCCTTCTCCTGCCCTACACGGGAACCTATGCCAAACTGGGTACAAACATTCGGGACGCTATGATGTTGCGCTTCGCTGAAGCTGGCAACATGCTCGGTGGTCGACCGATCGAGTTTGTCGATATCGACAGTGAAGCCAAGCCGGCCAAAGCGCAACAGTTAACCAATAAACTGATCAAAAAGGAAAATGTCGATTTTCTGGTTGGCCCGGTACATTCGGTGGTCGGCATGGCCATGGCCAAGATGGCCAGGGGCGATGGCCCGATTACCGTTATTCCCAACGCAGGCGCCAACCAGTTGACCGGTTCGCTTTGCGCTCCCAACATCTTCCGCACCTCTTTTTCGAGCTACCAAATGGGTTATCCCGGTGGGCCGACAATGATTGAAGATGGTCATAAGCGAGTGGTACTGATGTACTGGAACTACGGATTCGGTAAGCAGGTCGCCGCAGCGTTTAAAGAGTCATTTCTGCCTGCCGGAGGCACCATTGTCAAGGAGATTCCCACCCCATTCCCCAAAGTCGATTTTCAGGCCTATCTGACGGAATTGGCTGCGCTTAAGCCGGATGCGGTTTACACATTTTACGCCGGAGGCGGTGCAGTTAAATTCGTTAAGGATTTTGCTGCTGCCGGATTGAAGGACTCCATCAAACTTTATGGCGCAGGTTTTTTGACCGAAGGGCTGGGCAAAGCGCAAGGCAATGCCGCAGAAGGTGTGCGCACGATCCTGCATTATGCAGATACCCTGGACAATCCGGTCAACCATCGGTTCCGTGCCGCCTTCAAGTCAACCACGGGAGCTGAGGCTGATGTCTATGCGGTACAGGGCTACGATGCCGGTGAACTGATCCTGAGGGGGATGAACGCGGTGAAGGGAGACACCGGGGCCCGCGCAGAGATGATCCGTGCCATGGAAACAGCCGAAATCGCAAGCCCGCGTGGCCGCTTGCGCTTTTCCAAATCCCACAATCCGATCCATGATATTTATCTGCGCGAGGTAGTCATGGGTAAGAATCAAGTTGTTCGGGTGGCCGCCAAGGATCAGGACGATCCAGCCGAAGGCTGTTCGATGTAAGCTCCTGTTCGCACAGCCCGGTGCACCACGCCGGGCTGTGACTCAATCTTTGCAGACGAGTCGAAAATGGAATTGTCTTTTTACCTGGTCCAACTCCTCAACGCCGTCCAGTATGGTTTCCTCCTGTTCCTTGTGGCCAGTGGCCTGACCCTGCTGTTTGGGATCATGGGGATCATCAACCTGGCCCATGGCTCCTTTTATATGATCGGGTCCTATCTGGCCTACTGGTTGACCGATGTGACCGGCAATCTCTGGCTCGGCATCCTGCTCGGACTGCCCATCGCCCTGATGGTGGGATACATTGTGGAACGGTTCGCAATCTCCTTTCTCTATAAGCGGGATCACCTCTATCAAGTCCTGCTGACCTTTGCCCTGATTCTCATCTTCAATGAACTGCAGCAGATCCTCTGGGGGACAGATGTCCACAGTGTGCCGATCCCTTCGATTCTGGCAGGATCGTTTCAACTTACCGAGAACCAGAGCTACCCTGTCTATCGTCTGTTCATCTCAGCAGCCTGCATCGCTATCGCCTGTGGCATGTACTGGGTGATTCAGAAGACCCGGCTGGGTATGATAATCCGGGCCGGGGCCAGCAATCGTGAGATGGTACAGGCCCTCGGCATCAATGTGAACCGGCTGTTCGCCTTCGTCTTCAGTCTGGGCGTGGCCCTGGCGAGCTTTGCCGGGATGCTGGCTGCACCGGTGGATTCGGTTTACCCGGGTATGGGGGAAAATGTACTCATTATCTCCTTCGTGGTGGTGGTGATCGGCGGCACTGGTTCCATCAAGGGGGCCTTTGTTGGCGCCATGCTGATTGGGTTGGTGAGCACCTTCGGCAAGGTCTTGTTGCCAGAAATGGCCAGCATCATGGCCTACGCGCTGATGGTAGTTATTTTGCTGTGGCGGCCCCAGGGGCTGTTCGGAAGGGTCACCTGAGATGTCATCGCTGACCCGTTCCCTGCCGTTGATTGCGGCTTTGCTGGCTCTCGTGATGTTTCCGCTGTTCGGCTCAAGTTTTTACGTCGGGCTAGTGACCCGCATCATCATCATCGCCATTTTTGCCATGAGCCTGGACCTGTTGATTGGTTATACCGGTCTGGTCAGTTTCGGGCACGCCGCTTTTTTTGGCGTTGGCGGTTATGCTCTGGCAATTGCCTTCCAGGATGCTTCTGTCATCCCTCTTTGGCAGGCGTTGCCTCTCTCTCTGCTGGCTGCGGCCCTGGCCGCCCTGGTGGTCGGCTGGATCAGTATCCGCACCAGCGGCATCTATTTCATCATGATTACCCTGGCCCTTTCCCAGATGTTTTTCTACTACTTCTTCGAGTCGCCCCGCTACGGTGGAGATGACGGTATCTTTCTGTTTCTCAAGCCGGTGCTGATGATCGGTTCAGAGGATATTCTCAACCTTGACAACGAGAACAACTTCTATTATTTCGCGTTGAGTTGCCTGGTGCTTGGTTACCTGTTTCTGGTGATGATACTACAAGCTCCTTTCGGCAAGGTGATCAAGGCGATTAAGGCCAATGAACATCGGGTGCGCGCCCTAGGTTATTCCACCAACGGCTATAAACTTGTGAGTTTTGTGATTGCCGGGACTCTGGCCGGGCTGGCCGGGTTTCTGGAGGGAGCCCATACCGGTTACATCAATCCGGCCTATATGAGCTGGCACGAGTCTGGAGTCTGCATCGCTATCGTTATCCTGGGTGGTGTGGGGACGCTCTACGGTCCCATCGCCGGCGCCTTTATCATCGTGTTGCTGCAGAATTTTCTGCCCGAACTGACTGAGCATTGGCAGCTGTTGTTAGGGAGTATCGTGATTGCCGTGGTGCTGTTTCTGCCTCGCGGAGCAACCAGCCTGTTCCCTCGGCTACTCTCTCTCATCCGCACGGAGAAAGACGTCCCTTTGCCGCAGGAAGAACACGCAAAGGGGGACACCGATGGCTGATGTGATTTTGCGAATCGATCGATTGAGCAAAAGCTTCGGTGGGCTGATCGCGACCAACAATGTTACGTTGGAATTTGAGCGTGGCCAGGTGCACGCCATTATTGGTCCTAACGGCGCTGGTAAAACCACCCTGATCAACCTGTTGTCAGGTGATCTTTCACCCAATGATGGTGCCATTTTCTTCAACGGGCGGAATATCACCCGCCTGCCGCCGCATAAAATTTCCCAGATGGGGATTGGTCGCAGTTACCAGAAAACCAACATCTTTGCGGAATTTACCTGTTTCGAGAACTGTTGGGTTGCTGCCCAGTCGCGGCTCAAGACCTCGATGCGCTTTTTTCGTCCTGCCCGGAACTTGCAGGCCGTACTGGCGCGGGCGGAGAGGGCGCTGGAACTCTGTGGCCTCAACCCGCGCCGCGATAGCCGGGCATCGGCAATGAGCTATGGTGAACAGCGACAGCTGGAGATCGGCATGATGCTGGCGACCGAGCCTGAACTGCTGCTGCTCGACGAACCCCTGGCCGGGATGGGTAATGAGGAATCGCTACAGGTGATCGAGCTGTTACGTCGCCTGGCCGAGAAGCATACCCTGATTCTGATCGAACATGATATGGACGCTGTGTTTTCCATTGCCGACCAGCTCACCGTGATGGTTAATGGCCGGATCCTGGAAACCGGGACGGTCGAGCAGATCCGCAGCAGCCAGGCGGTGCAAGAGGCTTATCTAGGTGTGGAGGAGACGGTTTGAGGGCACGGCAAGCGGATGGCCCAATCATCGAGGCGCATGAGCTGCATACCTATTATGGCGCCAGTCATATCCTGCACGGCATTAGCCTCACTATCAGCCCTGGGGAAACGCTGAGCCTGATGGGCCGCAACGGCATGGGCAAGACGACCCTGCTGCGCTCCTTGCTGGGGTTGACCCCGCCGCGTCAGGGGACGGTGAAGGTCTATGGCCGCGACATGACCGGAGCACCTCCGGAAAAGATCGTGCGCCAGGGTATTGCCTTTGTGCCGGAGGACCGTGGAATCTTTCCCAATCTGACGGTCAGAGAAAATCTCGTGATGGCCGCCCGAACAGGGCCCGACGGCCGCAAGGACTGGGATCTGACGCGAGTACTCGATACCTTCCCCCGCCTGGCGCAGCGTATGACCAACATGGGCAACCACCTATCTGGTGGGGAGCAGCAGATGCTTACCGTCGGGCGGGCGTTGATGACCAATCCAGACCTGCTTCTTCTGGATGAAGCCACCGAGGGCCTGGCACCGCTGATCCGCAAGGAGATCTGGTCGGTGGTTCGCCAGATCAAACAGAGTGGTATTGCTGTAGTGATTGTCGATAAGGATATCAAGGCGCTGCTGGAGCTGGCCGATCGGAATATAATTATCAGCAAGGGGCGAATCGTCTACGAAGGGAGCTCGGAGGACTTATCCGCTAATCCCGAACTGCACATTCAGCACTTGGGTGTTTAGGGTTGGTACAAAGTCTGGAGGCACATCATTATGTCCATGAAAGAAATTCTGGTTCATCTAGATCATACCGATCGTTGCTTGACCAGACTTGATGTGGCCATTTCTCTGGCCCTCAGTCACAAGGCTCATTTAACCGGAGTTTATGCAACTCCTCCTCCCTATTATGCTGTCCACTGGGTCGATCCACCACCCGAGGTGGTCGAGACGGAAACCCGTTTCAAGGAAATGGTCACCACTGCCGGAATTTCAGCAGACTGGATATGCACCGATGCACCAGGCTTGGTTTCCAGTGTCATCGAAAGATTGATTTCTCAGGCGTATTTTGCTGATCTGGTGATTGTGGGGCAGGCAGATCAAAACACTAACAGCGTCAGGACTCCTTCCGATCTTCCCGAACGATTGGTTCTCGGCGTTGGTCGCCCGGTGCTGGTCATCCCAAGATTCGGGGAATTTAACACCGCCGGCCAAAAGATCATGTTGGCATGGCGGGGCGGGAAGGCGTCATCCCGTGCCCTCAATGATGCTATACATTTCCTGGAGGAGGCTCAACAAGTTAATCTCTTGATGGTGAACCCCGGGGAAGATTTCGAAACACAGGCTGGTAGTCTCTGCACTTATATGGGCCATCACGGAGTCACGGCCTCTGTTGATAGGCTGTCAGTTGAGGATGTTCATACTGGAGATGTTCTGCTCAACCAGGCCAGTGATCTGGGAATCGATCTGGTGGTTCTGGGGGTTGTTGCTCACAGGCGACTGGGGAAAACAGGTCTGGGGCCTGTCGGTAAACATTTTCTCGAGCACATGACCATCCCGGTACTGATGGCTCTCTGACACAAAGAATGAAGGGTAAAACAAAAAACTAAAGTGATGTGGAGGTTTGCATGCTCAACAAGGCCGCGGCTGAAGTAGGTTCTGTTGCATGGGTGGAACAGCTGATCCGCGAGTATTGGGAGAGCAGCCCACAGAATACCCTCAAAAATGGCAGCGACGAAAAGGCCTGGGATGAGCCATTGGTCGGTTTTGCGAGCGCCAACCATCCTCTCTTTCGACAATTCGAGAAGGATTTATCCCCTTTCTACTGGACACCGGAACAAGCCTTTCGGTTGGCTTTTCCTGAATCTCCGGAGATGGCTGAAGAGCTCTGTGTCATAAGTTGGGTGCTACCTCAAACTGCAGCGACTCGAACTGACCAAAGCCAGGTTAAAAAACTGCCCGCCGAACGCTGGGCCCGATCTCGAGACTTCGGCGAACGTTTCAATTGTGGCCTGCGCCTGCATGTCGCCGCCACCCTGACCACAGCCGGTTATCCAGCCGTTGCCCCAGAGCGTCTATCCGAGTTCGGAATCCAGCGTTCTGAGCGCTTCGGTATTGCCTCAAACTGGTCAGAGCGTCACACGGCTCACGTTGCAGGGCTCGGCACCTTCGGTTTAAGTGATGGTCTTATAACTCAACGTGGTAAGGCGGTACGGTTTGGCTCGGTCGTTGCCCGCATCGACCTGCCAGGCACACCACACGCCTACGATAATCACCAGGCATGGTGCCTGTGGTATGCCAAGGGAACTTGTGGGGATTGCGCGCGACGGTGTCCGGTTGATGCCATCAGTGATGCAGGGCACGATAAGGATAAATGCTTCAACTATATCCAGCAAGTTACGGCTCCCTATGCGCAAAAAGCATTCGGGACCGAGGCAACCCCATGCGGTTTGTGCCAGGTTCGCATCCCCTGTGAGGATAGGATTCCAGTCAGATAATCGAGGTTGATTGTGCGACGATGGAGGTTTATCGTATCAAGATCACCCATATTGATGAAGATTGTCGTTTGAAAACCCCGCCCTAAATCGGGAAGAATTAAATAGAGAGATGACCATGAAATTTACAGGAACCGATACCTACGTAGCAACAGACGACCTCAACCTCGCAGTAAACGCTGCCATCACCCTCGGTCGCCCTCTGCTGATAAAAGGCGAGCCGGGCACCGGCAAAACCCTGCTGGCAGAAGAAATAGCCCGCAGCCTTGATATGCCGTTGTTTCAGTGGCACATTAAGTCAACCACTAAAGCCAATCAAGGCCTGTACGAGTACGATGCCGTCTCCCGTCTGCGCGATTCACAGCTCGGCGATGAGCGGGTGCATGAGATCGGTAACTACATTATTAAGGGGACCCTGTGGGAGGCCTTCGAGTCGGAGCAACGGGCGGTGTTGCTGATCGATGAAGTCGATAAGGCCGATATTGAGTTTCCCAATGATCTGCTGCAAGAACTCGACCGCATGGAGTTCTACGTCTATGAGACTCGCCAACTGATCAAGGCCAGACACCGGCCGGTGATCATTATTACCAGTAACAACGAGAAAGAGCTGCCCGATGCTTTTTTGCGTCGCTGCTTTTTTCACTATATCAGCTTCCCTGATGCTGAAACCATGGCGCAGATTGTCGAGGTTCACTATCCTGGGATCAAAAAGACCCTGCTTAAAAGTGCCCTGGAAACTTTTTTCGGTATGCGCGAGGTGCCCGGTTTAAAAAAGAAGCCCTCCACATCCGAACTGCTCGACTGGCTCAAGCTGCTGGTCGCCGAGGAAATTCCCGCTGAAGCCCTGCACAGCAAGCAGCCCGGCAAGTCGATTCCGCCGCTGCATGGCGCACTGTTGAAAAACGAGCAGGATGTCAGCTTGTTTGAGCGACTGGTTGGTATGTCGCGGCGCGGACGTTAACTCGTTTCTGTCCGGAAACCGCCCTTTTCCGCAATCTCGGCGTCAATCTGCACATTTGATTGTGCGGCGTAAAGTACTACGCCTCCGCTCAAATGCTTGATTTACTTGACCTTGCGAAAAATTGCTAGTTTCCAAATCAGAAACGAACACTGCACCCATCCAGAGTTTCCGGATGGGCACTAACTACTGAATTATGCTTGTCGATTTCTTCCTACAACTGAAACAAGCCAAAATCCCGGTCACCATCCGTGAGTATCTGAGCTTGCTCGAAGCGCTCGATCAGCAGGTGGTCTGGGGGAACGTTGAGGATTTCTATTATCTGGCGCGCCTCTGTCTGGTCAAGGACGAAACCCACTTCGACAAGTTCGACCGGGTTTTTGCCCAGTATTTTGAGGGTATAACCACTCTTGATGAGGAGCTTAAGACCCAGATCCCCGAAGCGTGGTTACGTAAAATTGCCGAGCTGGTCCTTTCCGAAGAGGAGAAGGCCGAGATCGAATCGCTCGGCGGTTTCGAAAAGCTGATGGAAACGCTGAAGCAGCGGCTGGCCGAACAGAAAGAACGGCACCAGGGTGGGAGCAAATGGATCGGTACAGGCGGCCGTTCACCCTTCGGCGCTTACGGCTACAACCCGGAAGGGATCCGCATCGGTCAGGATGGCTCGCGACATCGTCGGGCGGTGAAAGTCTGGGACCGTCGCGAGTTTAAGAACCTCGATGGCTCGGTGGAACTCGGGACCCGTAACATCAAGGTCGCTCTGCGGCGACTGCGGCATTTCGCCCGTGAAGGAGCCCCCGAAGTCCTCGATATGCCAGGCACTATCCGCGCCACCGCCAACAACGCCGGTTATCTTGATCTGAAGCTGGTTCCCAAACTGCATAACAAGATCAAGGTACTGCTCTTCTTTGATGTCGGCGGCTCTATGGATGAGCACATTAAAGTCTGCGAAGAGCTTTTTTCCGCCGCCCGGGTCGAATTTAAATATCTGGAATTCTTTTACTTTCACAACTTTGTCTACGAGAGTGTCTGGCGCGATAACCAGCGCTACCGTGCAGAGCGGGTCGATCTCTGGGACCTGATGCATACCTACGGTCCCGATTATAAGCTGATTTTTGTCGGTGACGCCGCCATGAGCCCCTACGAAATCTCCATGGTCGGCGGCAGTGTCGAACACATGAATGATGAAGCGGGCTATGTCTGGCATCAGCGCCTGACCGATACCTATAAGGATGCTATCTGGCTCAATCCGACCCCGAAGGGCTGGTGGAACTTTACCCAATCGGTCGGCATGGTTCAACAACTCATGGAAAAGCGCATGTTTCCCCTGACCCTTGAAGGTCTCGACGCAGGGATCCGGTTGCTGAGTAAGGCGTCGGGATGAGTTGTGAATTGTAATTCGAAGAAACCCTGACAGTAGGCTTTTCCTTTGAAAAAACCAATCATCGCGATATGGTGACTCTATTCGTTCATCAATAGAATCACTTTGAGGCGACCAATGCAGGAAGAAACTGGAAACGGTTGTGAAAACAGCGCGAAAATGGGGAGGATAGGTTATCGCCCCTACTGGGTTCTCAGTCTCTCCATTGTGATCAGGGCGGTACATCAGATAGGGGCGGCGGTCTTTCTTGCAGCCTTCCTTCTCGACGCCATTCCCGGGCCGCCGGAAGTCTATGTGTATATTGCGTTTATTAGCGGTGGTTTGCTCCTTGCTACCGAATGTATGCGACATCGCCAGATTTTCAGAGAACTCTCGGGGGCCATCACCATGGTGAAGT
>PVMK01115620.1_pt1 | contig 11157 bp, 8 predicted proteins | sample 1853481 | NCBI WGS metagenome assembly PVMK01 (sample SAMN08533507, study PRJNA380276) | Marine sediment metagenome, whole genome shotgun sequencing project. | reverse complement strand
CGGTATTGGGCATTTCGAACACCGCGACGATGCCGCCCAGTGCCGCGGCCGCCGTACCGCTGGCCAGGTCCTCTTTGTGTTCGCTGCCTGGCTCCCGAAAGTGGACTTGGGTGTCGATGGCTCCGGGCAGTACATGCAGGCCGGCGGCGTCGAACACCTCGGCCGCCTCGGCGCCGCCGGGCGTACGCCCAGGTGCGCTAATGGCGGCGATGCAGCCCCCGGTCACCGCGACATCGGCCGGCGCGACCCCGTTGGGCGTCGCCACGGTACCGCCCTTGATAATCAGATCATAGTGTTCGGTCATCTGGCCTCCGCCCTCTCTCCGGCCGCGCGCTCGGCGAGCAGCCTCTCAAACAATTCGAGATAATTCGCCACGCAGGCTTCCTCCGTATAGTCGGCCTGGTAGCGCCGCCAGCCGCTCTCGACCAGGCGGTCGGCCAAAACAGGTTCCTCGATGACCCGGCCGATGGCCGCCGCCAGCGCCGGTGCGTCGTCGATTGGCACCAGCAGTCCGTCCTCGCCGTCGCGCACATAGGCCGCCGGTCCCGCCGATGCGGCGGCAACCAGTGGCGTCCGGTGGCCCCAAGCCTCCATGGTCACGGTGCCGTGGGGCTCGAAACGCGACGGGAACACGCAGATATCGGCGGCGGCGAACAGGGCGTCCCGGTCGTCGCGCCAGCCGAGGAAACGCACGCGTTCCGCGACGCCCAACTTCCGCGCCAGGGTTTGAAGCTCCGCGCGAAGCGGTCCGTCCCCGGCGATCCAGAGATAGGGCCGGGTCTCGATAGTAAGCGCCTGAAGCAGCACGTCGATCGCCTTAACCTGGTGCAGCCGGCCGAGGGCCAACAGCAGCGGCGCATCGGCCGGGGTGTCCAGGCGATCGCGGGCCACCGGCTTGGCCTCTCCGACCGCGGCGAAATTGGGAAGGTAGTGGGCCCGCGCGCGCGGCCAGCCCCGGTCCACGACGTGCTCGACGATACCGGGCGTGATTCCGATCAGATGGTCGCAGCGGCGGTAATACTTGAGTTTGTAGAACCCACCCAGGCGCGCTAGGCGCAGAAAATCGCCCCGTGGAAAGGCGCCGCTTGCCCGGTTCATCCAGGTCATCACCACGTGGGGCTGGTAAATCTTGGCCTGACGCCGGAGAACCGGGACGGTGTGGAAGTCGAACCACCGCCCAAACGGGAGCTCAACCGGCTCAATCCCGCCCCGCCGGAGCGCCATGGATCGAGCCAAGTTTCGCCGAATTACGACGAGCTGGTCGAGGCCAGCCCGGTGCAGCGCTATCGCCAAGTTGACGAAAAAGGTCTCGGCGCCACCCTCGCGCCCGCCGGCCATGACCTGCATGACCCGCAGCGGCTCGCCGTTGAAGGTCGCCGGCGCCGGATGCGGCCCCAAGTGCGACCGCGGGCGGGCGATCGGGTTGAGCGCGGGATCGTGCATCAGCAGGCAACGCCCAGGAGTCTACGAGCGGAATCGGTCATGGCCCGCAACTTGTAGCGCGAATCCGCCGCCGTGGTGTAGGCAAATTCGTCCCCGCTTGACGCCCGCCTTGCCAAGACGCGGTCGAAACGTTTACCTCTCTGGACGCCCTGCACGCCGTTCTCTCCACCACGATCCTCATGCCCGACGCGCCGACCCACGAGAACATCCTGGTCATCAAGCTGTCCGCGCTCGGCGATTTCGTGCTTTCTGTGGGCGCATTTCAGGCGATCCGCGCGCACCACCCCGGTGCCCGGATCGTGCTCCTGACCACCAAACCGTTCCGAAAGCTTGCCGAGGCCTTGGGCTGTTTCGACGAGATCTGGATCGACGACCGACCTCCGCTGTGGCGCCCGAACCGCTGGCTGGCGCTCGGCCGGCGCCTGCGCGAGGCGCGTTTCGGCAGGGTTTACGATTTGCAGCGCTCCGACCGCAGCGGCTGGTACTTCCGCCTCGCCGGGCGGCCGGAGTGGGTCGGTGCCGTGGCCGGTTGCTCGCACCGCTACATCCTGCCACCCGGCCCCGTGCGGCATATCGCCGAGCGCGAGGCCGCCCAGCTGGCGGCCGCGGGACTCGTGCCCATCGCGGCGCCGGACCTCTCGTTGCTCACCGTCGATCTCGGCCGCTTCGCGCTGAGTCCACCCTATGCGCTGCTAGCGCCCGGCTCGGCGCCGCACCGCCCGGCCAAGCGCTGGCCGGCGCCGCGCTTCGCGGCACTGGCGCGGGAGTTGGCGGCGCAAGGCACCGCGCCCGTGCTGCTCGGCACCAAAGCGGAGGCCCATGAATTGGCGGAAATCACCCAAGCCTGTCCGGCCGCGCGCGACCTCGGTGGCAAGACCGGACTGGAAGAGATCGCGGCGCTGGCACGCGGCGCCCGCCTGGCGGTCGGCAACGACACCGGGCCCATGCACTTGATCGCCGCCGCCGGCTGCCCATCCCTGGTGCTCTATTCGGCGGAGTCCGACCCCGCGCGCTCCGCCCCGCGTGGCCCCAAGGTCGAGATCCTGCGCGAAGAAACGCTCGAGAACCTGGAACTCGATCGCGTGCTGGCTGTCTTGAAATCGCTCTAGGCGACGCGGGTCCAATCGAGTACGCGCCCGGCCAGCAGGGCATCGGCCATCGGTTAAGCTTGGTCGCGCTCCAACCTGGAGGCGAGGATCGCAATCCACGACCTTGCCAAGCCGTTCCGCCATCGCCAAGTTCTAGGCATGAAACAGGATTTGACGAGAGCTTCCGAATCATGAGTGCTGGCAGTTATACGATCCTGGAAGCGCGCGGCCTTTTGCGGGCCGCCGGTCCCGATGCGCGTTCCTTCCTCCAGGGCATGGTTTCCAATGACGTCACCAAGGTCGGGCCCGAGCGCGCGGTCTGGTCAGCCTTCCTGACGCCCCAGGGCAAGTTCCTGCACGAGTTCTTCATGACCGAGGAGCCCGGCGGGGAGGCCCTACTGCTCGATTGCGAGGCGGCGCGCCTGGACGATCTGCGTAGCCGGCTGACGCGCTACAAGCTGCGCGCCAACGTCGAGCTGACCGATGTCACGGCGGACCGCACGGTCGCCGCGATCTTCGGGGCGGGCGCCCTGGAGGTCCTGGGCCTGCCCGCCGAACCTGGCGTCACAACGCCCTTCGGCGGCGGCGTGATCTATGTCGATCCGCGCCTGGCCGGGCTCGGCGCGCGGGCGGTCCTGCCACGGGCCGGGGCGGTGGCGGCGCTCGAAGGCGCCGGAATCGTGGCCGCGGGGCTGGCCGGCTACGACACACTGCGCATCGAACTCGGCGTGCCCGACGGCAGCCGCGATTTGGAAATCGAGCGCTCGCCGCTGCTGGAGAACGGATTCGACGAGCTGCACGGCGTCGACTGGGACAAGGGGTGCTTCATGGGCCAGGAGCTGACCGCGCGCACCAAGTATCGGGCGCTGATCAAAAAACGCCTGCTGCCGGTGGCGATCGAGGGTCCGGCGCCCGAACCCGGTACCCAGGTGACCGCCGAGGGCAAGGACGCGGGCGTGCTGCGCTCCTCGGTCGACGGCATGGGTCTGGCGCTACTGCGCCTCGATCGCCTGGAAGCGCCCCTTTTAGCCGGCGAAGCGCGCCTGACCCCGAAAAAGCCGGACTGGCTGGCTATTTAGTCTGATTGTTCGAGCGCCGGGCGCTATCCACCCAGGACTTCTTTGTTGACGACGCAATCCGGGCGCAAGCAGCCGTCTATGGCGTCCAGACAATTCCGCACACTCGCCATGGCCATGCGCTCTGTGCCCTCTTCCGTGAGCGAACTGATGTGCGGGGTCAGCACCAGGTTATCGAGGCCGAGCAGTGGACTGTCGGGCTGGGGCGGCTCCTCGCGGGTCACGTCGAGGCCGGCGCCGCGCAAGCCGCCGCCGGTCAGCGCATCATAGAGCGCGTCTTCGTCGATCAACGAGCCGCGCGCGGTATTGACCAGGAAGGCGCCGGGCTTCACGGCGGCAAACTCGGCCCGGCCCAGGACCGGCGCGCCATCGGGCTGGCCGGGCATGTGCAGGGTAATGAAGTCGGCCGCGCCCAGGCCGTCGTGGAAATCCACCAAGTGGCGAAAGCCAGCCGCCGCAACCGCCTCCGGCCCGACAAAGGGATCGGCCACGATCACTTCCATGTCAAAGGCGGCGCAGAGCCTTGCCACACGCCGACCGATGCGGCCGAATCCGACCACCAGCACGGTTTTGCGCCACAGATCGGCGCGCTTGCGCTGTCCGCGCAGGCCATAGTTGCCGCCGCGCACCGCCGCGTCGTGAACCACCAGTTCCCGCGAGGCAGCCAGCATCAGCATCAGCGCATGCTCGGCAACGGTGACCGCGTTGGCATCACCGACCGTGGTCAACGGGATGCCCTGGGCGGTCAGCGCCGCGACGTCGACGTTGTCGTAGCCGACACCGAATCGCGACACCACTTTAAGCCGCGCGGCCTTGGCGATCAGCGGCGCCTGGACCGGCGTCATGCCGAGTACGATGGCGTCGAGCCCGGCGATACGGGCGTCGAGATCTCCGACCGTGGGAGTCGCCAGCACCTCGTAACTGACGTCATCGCGCGCGTCGAAAAGCGCCAAGGCGGCAGGGTCCATGGAGCGGCCAACGAGAATCTCGGCCATGGATTAGCTCTCTAGCCCTTAGCCAACAGCGCGGCCTGCGCCGCCGCGAGGCGGGCGATGGGCACCCGGTAAGGCGAGCAGGAGACGTAGTCGAGCCCGACCGCCTGGCAGAATTGGATCGAAGCCGGGTCGCCGCCATGCTCGCCGCAAATGCCGAGCTTGAGCCCAGGTCGCGCGGCGCGGCCGCGCTCGGCGGCGATGCGAACCAGCTCGCCAACACCCTCCAAGTCGAGCGAGATGAAGGGGTCTTGTGAGATTATGCCGCGTTGCTCGTAGATTCCGATGAAGCTCGCCGCATCGTCCCGCGACAGCCCGTAGGTGGTCTGGGTAAGGTCGTTGGTGCCGAAGCTGAAGAACTCGGCAACCTCGGCGATCTCGCCGGCACGCAAGCAAGCGCGCGGCAACTCGATCATAGTGCCGACCAGGTACTTGAGATCGACTTCCTCGGCCACCATGACCTTGCGGGCGGTTTCCTCGACCAAGATCTTGAGGATTTCGAGTTCCTTCCGGATGGCGACCAGCGGGATCATGATCTCCGGTTCGACGGTCTCGCCGCTGTCCTTGAACACCTGGGCGGCGGCCTGGAAGATCGCGCGCGCCTGCATCTCGTAAATTTCCGGGAAGGTAATTCCCAGCCGGCAACCGCGGTGGCCGAGCATGGGGTTCGACTCGTCGAGCTTGAGTTTGCGCGCGCGTAGGTGCTCGAGCGCCACACCCATGACCTCGGCAACCTGGGCCAGCTCGGCCTCGCCGTGAGGCAAAAACTCATTGAGCGGCGGATCGAGCAACCGGATCGTGATCGGCAGCCCCTTCATGATCTTGAACAGTTCGACGAAGTCCTGCTGCTGCATGGGCAGGATTTTATCGAGCGCCTTGCGCCGCTCCTCGGCATTGTCGGCCAGGATCATCTCGCGCACCGCAACGATGCGTCCGGTTTCGAAGAACATGTGCTCGGTGCGGCTCAGCCCGATGCCCTCGGCGCCAAAGCCGCGCGCGGTCTTGGCATCGAGCGGAGTCTCGGCGTTGGCGCGCACGCCCATGGTGCGAAATTCGTCGGCCCACCCCATTAGGGTGGAGAAGTCGCGCGACAGTTCGGGCTGCACGGTCGGCACTTGCCCGAGCATGACCTCGCCGGTGCCGCCGTCGATGGTCACCAGGTCGCCGGCCTCGAGCTCGTGCCCGCGCACGCGCATGACCTGGGACTTGTAATCGATCCGAAGCTCGCCGGCGCCGGCCACGCAGGGCCGGCCCATGCCGCGCGCCACGACCGCGGCGTGGCTGGTCATGCCGCCACGGGTGGTGAGAATGCCGCGCGCGGCGTGCATGCCGTGGATGTCCTCCGGCGAGGTCTCTATCCGGCACAGAATCACCGCTTCGCCTGCGGCGGCCTTGGTCTCGGCTTCGTCGGCGGAAAACACGACATGGCCCGAGGCGGCGCCCGGCGAGGCCGGCAGGCCGCGAGCGACGATCCGGCGCGCGGCCTCCGGATCGAGCGTGGGGTGCAAGAGTTGGTCGAGGGAACCCGGCTCGATGCGCGCCACTGCTTCTTCCTTGGAGATCAAGCCCTCGGCAACCATCTCGGCGGCGATGCGCATGGCGGCGCCGGCGGTGCGTTTGCCACTACGGGTCTGGAGCATGTAAAGCGTGCCGCCCTGAACCGTGAACTCGATGTCCTGCATGTCGCGGTAGTGGCGCTCGAGGCGTTCGCGCACTTCCACGAGCTGGCCGAAAACCTCGGGCATGACCTCTTCCATGGCCGGCAGGTCGGCGTGATTGTCGGCCTTGCCCTTGATCGTCAGGTGTTGCGGCGTGCGAATGCCGGCGACCACATCCTCGCCCTGGGCATTGACCAGGTACTCGCCGAAGAAGACGTTTTCGCCGGTCGAGGGATTGCGGGTGAAGGCGACCCCGGTGGCGCAGTCCTCACCCATGTTCCCGAAAACCATGGCCTGGACGGTGACCGCGGTGCCCCAGTCCTCGGGAATGTCGTGCAGGCGCCGATAAGTGCGCGCGCGCTGGTTCATCCAGGACTCGAAAACCGCGCCGATAGCGGCCCAGAGTTGGTCCTCGGGCGCTTGGGGAAAGGGCGCGCCGGTGATCTCAACGATCTTGCTTTGATACTCGCCAATCACCTTGCGCCATTCATCGGCGTCCAGATCGGTGTCCTTTACGACGCCCAGATCCTCCTTGTGGAGTTCGAGGATCTCCTCGAAATGGTGATGCTCGACGCTGAGCACCACGTCACCGAACATCTGGATGAAGCGACGGTAGCTGTCGTAGGCGAAGCGCTCATCGCCGGAATGGCGCGCCAGGCCGGCCACGGTCTCGTCGTTGAGGCCCAGGTTGAGCACCGAATCCATCATGCCCGGCATGGAGGCGCGCGCGCCCGAACGCACCGAGACCAGAAGCGGGTTCGCGGCATCGCCGAGGCGCGCGCCGACCAGTTCCTCGACCCGACGTAGCGCCGCCGCGACCTCTTGGGCGACCCCTTCGGGGTAGGCCTTGCCGTCTGCCGTATAGGCGTTGCAGGCTTCGGTGGTCAGCGTGAAGCCCGGCGGCACCGGCAGGCCGAGCGCCGACATTTCGGCCAGGTTGGCGCCCTTGCCGCCGAGCAGCGCGCCCATCGCCGCGCGCCCCTCGGCCGCCCCCGCGCCGAAGGCATAGACCCACTTGGTCATCGAATTCCTAGCCTCCGTCACCCTTCGATTTTAGAGAAATCCGCGACCCGATCGAGGGTCGCGCCGATGCGCGCCAGGAGCCGCAAGCGATTGACACGTAGCTCCGGGTTTTCGGTATTGACCGTGACCCGGTCGAAGAAATCGTCGACCGGCTTGCGCAGTTTGGCGAGCGCCGCCATGGCGGCGGTGAAGTTCTCCGCCGCCAGCGCCTTTTCGGCTTCGGCCTCGCTATCGAAGACCCGCATGCCGAGCGTCCGCTCCGCCTCCTCGACCAGTTGGTCGATGACCAGCTCCGCGCCGTTGTAGCGCTGCTTGTCACGCTTTTCCTCGATGCGCACGATATTGGCGGCGCGTTGATACGCGACCTGGAGGTGAGCGCCGTCCTCGGTTTTCAAAAAAGCCGCGAGCGCGTCGACCCGGGCCAGCAAGCGCACCAGATCGTCCTCGCCGCCGACCGCGAAGACCGCCGCAATGAGGTCGTGTCGCACCCCGCGCTCGCGCAGCACTACCTTGAGCCGATCGGCGAAAAAGTCGAGTAGGTCTCTGGTTACGCGGTCCCAACCGCCCTGGACAAGGTTCGGCCCGCCTTGAAAGGCCCGCTCGAACACATCCTTCAGCGGCAAGCGCAAGCCATTCTCCACAATCAGCCGAATGACCCCAAGCGCGGCGCGACGCAGGGCGTAGGGGTCCTTGGAGCCGGTCGGCTTCTCGTCGATGGCCCAAAAGCCGACCAAAGTGTCGATCTTATCGGCCAGCGCGAGGGCCACCGAAACCGGCGCCGAGGGGCAGGTGTCGTTGGGGCCCTGGGGCGCGTAGTGCTCGGCGATGGCCTCGGCGACCTCGGCATGCTCGCCGTCGGCGAGCGCGTAGTAGCGGCCCATGATGCCCTGCAGCTCCGGGAACTCGCCGACCATGCCGGTCACCAGGTCGGCTTTGCACAGGCGCGCGGCGGAGCGCACCCGGTCTTTGTCGGCGCCCTCGATGTGACCCGCGATCTCGGTGGCCAGCGCCTGGACCCGGTCGATCTTCTCGTCGAGCGTGCCCAGCTTGGCGTGGAACACGATTTGGCCGAGCCGGGGCGTGCGCGCGGATAGCCGTTCCTTGCGGTCCCGGTCCCAGAAGAACCGCGCATCCGCCAGGCGCGCGCGCAGCACCCGCTCGTTGCCGGCGGCGATCGCCTTGCCCCGGTCGGCGGTCTCCATGTTGGCGACCACGAGGAAACGGTTGGCGAGCGCGCCGGATTCGTCGGTCAGGGCCAAGTATTTCTGATGCGCGCGCATGGAGGTGGTCAGCACCTCCGGCGGCAAATCCATGAACTGGTCCTCGATGCGGCCCATCAGCACCACCGGCCACTCGACCAGCCCGGTGACTTCGTCCAAGAGTGCCGGGTCGTCTCGGACTGCGAGCTTGGCGCGGGTAGCTTTCTGCTTGGCTTGTTTGGCGATGACGGCGCGCCGCTCGGCGGGATCGAGAATCACCTTGGCGGCCTTCAGCTTCTTCTTGTAGTCGGCGAAATCGCGCACCTCAAACGAGTCGGGTGCCAAGAAGCGGTGGCCTCGCGTAATGTTATTGACTGGTATGCTGGAGCCACCCTCCGTGCGAACCCCTGCCATAAAATTCAGAGGTACCCCATTGAATATCAACAGGATGTTATGCAAAGGCCGCACATATCCGCCCTGCCCTTGTGGCCATCGCATGGATTTTGGCCATGGAAACGACCAAACGATACCAGGCAAAATGTCGGCAATGGCACTGCCGGTCGAGCGGCCCTGTTCCTCACTCACCACAAAATAGAACTCGGCGCCTTTAATCTCCCGCACCTCGCATTGATCGACTGAATGAAGGCCGGCGGATTTGAGGAACCCTTCGATCGCCTTTTCGGGCGCGCCGACGCGGGGACCCTTGCGCTCTTTCTTCTCGTCAGGCTGCTGGACTGGCAAGCCTTCGACCACCAGCGCCAGCCTCCTTGGCGTCACGAACGCCTCGGCACTCTCGAACGCGAGGCGGGCGTCCGTGAGCCCCTTGCATACGAGACGTTTAAAATCGTCCGCCGCTTTCGCCTGCATGCGCGCCGGAATTTCCTCGGACAGGAGCTCGATCAGCAGTTCGGGCATGCTATTTGGCCGCCACGGCGGAGGCCGCGGGCACTTCCCTACTTTCGACCCAGGCCTTGCAGCAGCCCTTGGCGAGATTGCGCACGCGACCGATATAGGCGGCGCGTTCGGTGACGCTGATCACGCCGCGCGCATCGAGAAGGTTGAAGATGTGGGACGCCTTGATGCACTGGTCGTAAGCCGGCAAGGGAAGATTTCCAGTCAACAACACGTCGCATTGGGATTCGGCAAATTCGAACTGCTTGATCAGGTTCGCGGCCTCGGCGTGCTCGAAGTTGTAGGCCGAGAACTCGCGCTCGGCTTGGTGGAACACGTCGCGATAGGTCACGCCATGGCCGTCCCAGTCGAGATCGTAGACGTTCTCGACGCCCTGGACGTACATCGCCAGGCGCTCCAGGCCGTAGGTGAACTCGACCGAGACCGGATCGCAGTCGATGCCGCCGATCTGCTGGAGGTAGGTGAATTGCGTCACCTCCATGCCATCGCACCAGACTTCCCAACCCAAGCCCCAGGCGCCCAGGGTCGGGCTCTCCCAATCGTCCTCGACGAAGCGAATGTCGTGTTTCTTCGGGTCCAGGCCGATCGCCTCAAGCGATCCGAGATAGAGCGCCTGAGGGTCCGGCGGCGAAGGCTTCAGCAAAACCTGGAACTGGTAGTAGTGCTGGAGCCGGTTCGGGTTCTCGCCGTAGCGCCCGTCGGTTGGCCGGCGCGAAGGCTGGACATAGGCGCAGCGCCAGGCCTCGGGCCCCAACGCGCGCAGCGTGGTCGCCGGATGGAACGTGCCCGCGCCGACTTCCATGTCATAGGGCTGCAGGATCACGCAGCCCCGCGCCGCCCAGTAATCCTGCAAGGTCAGGATCAACCGCTGGAAGCAGGTCTTCGGATTGGGTTTCGCGGGAGCGCCGATCTTGGCCATAAAGAGTTTTTTTGCACTGCGGTACGCGGGCGAGAGATTAGACCCCACCGCGGGGCAGATCAAGCCGGGCGGCGTGACGCGCAAACTCCGGGGTCCGGGGCCCGTCCCCAGCCCGATCCGGCCGCCGCGCCATGGCCGTTAACCATATCCGTTAACCATGTCTCGAAATTCACCCTTAAGACGCCGCCGACATACTGCTTGCCATCGACATGATATTAGGACGGGAGGCGGAGATGACGCAGGTAACGGCGCTGTGGCGCGGTCAGGTTCCCCTGGCCAGGACCGGCTGGTTCTACGGGTTGGTCGGGTTATCGCTGCTGATCGTGCCGCTCACCCTGGTTGCCAGTCTGGGATTCGCGTCGTCGGCGCGAGAGTTGATGCTTGCGCTCAGCGCCGCGACCTTGATCTACGCCGCCTTCATCGCGGTCGCGATCTGGCGCGCCGCCGGCAATTACCGGGGCCGGCTCGCCTGGCGCCTGCTGGCCAAGGGCTCGGTGCTGTTCGTCGGACTCCAGGTGGCGGCCGGGCTCACCGCCGGCTAAGCCGGCCCATATTTCCCGATCGGCCCTAGGCCGGGCGCCCTAATAGGGACAATCGGAGCGGTCGCAGCGCGTCGCCCCGCGCACCTGGACGTAGGCCTGGCAGACCGGGCAGGCCACCATGTCTTCGGCCTCCGGTGTTCTGGGCTCGGCGGCCGAGGTGCTCCCGCGCGGCTTGGACCGCCGCGCCGCGCGCCGACCCAGCCCGCCGCCGACCTTGCGCTGGTCCTGGAGCCGGCCGACATATTTGAAACCGTACCAAACCAGCGCGATGACCGCGGCCAAAACCAGGAATTTCTGCAGCGAGA
>PVMK01143480.1_pt1 | contig 11161 bp, 14 predicted proteins | sample 1853481 | NCBI WGS metagenome assembly PVMK01 (sample SAMN08533507, study PRJNA380276) | Marine sediment metagenome, whole genome shotgun sequencing project. | reverse complement strand
TCAATACCCTTAAGCGCCATTCCAACAAAAGGTTTTGGGGTAATCTCTTTTACAGTTTCAACGACCATATCTTCAGTTACTGCTCCGTCGCCAGCTTTTGCTTCCAGGCCTGCAAGAAGTTTTTTCTCTGTCATTGCGCGGAAAGGTTTTGGTGAAGATTCAATAAGTTTTGTTACCATTGCCTGACTGTTGCCTTCATAAGTTAAATCTGCCATTTGTTTCCCCTTTTCTTTTAGTAGTTATTGGGTTATGGGTTGAACTTTATTCCTTAAATTATGAATCCTTTATTATAATGCCATCTCAATTATATCTGTCAAGTCATACATTTTAATTTTTTCTTTGTTTCTTTCAATGGGCTCTTTAAGGTTCTGCTCACAGAACGGGCAAGCTGTGACGATTGCTTCAGCGCCTGTTGCTTTTGCTTCTTCTATTCTTTCTGCGGCAGTTTTGAACGCATTTTCAGGAAAAGCCATTTTTACGCCTGCTCCTGCACCACAGCACCATGCCTGGTCTTTAATTCTTTCCATTTCAACCAGTTTAATTCCCGGTATTGCCTTTAGGATATCCCTCGGCGCTTCATAGGTTCCGCAGTGACGGCCAAGATGACAGGGGTCATGCCAGGTAACCGTCATTGGGACTTCTTTGGTAAATTTTATTTTTCCTTCTTTTATAAGGTCTGCGATGAGTTCTGAAACGTGGATGACCTCATAATCGATTTCCGGCATTCCCGGTACTTCAGCATAGTCATGCTTTAAGACGTTGTGGCAACCTGCACAATGAGTGATGATCTTTTTTACACCGGCACTTTTAAATTGTTCCAGGTTTCTTTTTACCAGTCCAAAGAAAGTCTCACGGTCTCCAATTCGGATTACCGGGCTGCCGCAGCAGACCTCTTTTTCGCCGAGGATTCCAACACTGACCCCTGCTTTTTTAAGGATCTTTATTGAGTTTTTGATCTCATGCTGCAGGTTCTTATCAAAAGCAGCAGAGCAGCCTGCAAAGAACAGGTAATCACATTTATCCTTGGTGATGTCCTTAAGGTCGAGTTCTTTGGCCCAGTCTTTGCGGCGGTTTCTCGGCTGAAGCCAGGGGTTGTCATAGTTTTTAATGCTTTTCAGCATCTCTTTATGGGCAGGAAGCGGGCCGATACCCATCTCAATAAGTTTTGATTTTAGTGCTTCTGCCGCTTTTAAAGGCTCTTTCTCCATCAGTCTCAGGCAGTTCATTTCACATGCGCCGCAGGAAGTACAGGTATAGCAGATCTCCAGAAGCTTTTCAGAGTCTTCATAATCAAAATCACCTTCAAGCAAAGCACGGATGATCTGAAACTTACCCATCGCACTATAGGAAAAGAAACGGTTGTTTCTGAACTCAGGGCAGATCTCATTATACTTGGAGCTTTTAACGTTCCAGCCCCACTGGTTCATACACCAGTTGCACCTTGCATCGCCCCAGGCCATCTCACGATAGTCTTCCAGCGTCCTCTCATATACCTTTTTTTCGATTTTAGGATACGTCATTACATCTCCTGAATTAGTTATAACGTTTATGCTTTGTTTACGAGCTTTTTTCGATCAGTGCGGAAACAATATTATTCAGATCATCAGCACTGAAATCTTCGGTTTCACCTGACATCTGGATCAGTTCTGCCAGTTTTTCCTCTGTGATCTCAGGAGCCATCAGCATAATAACCGGATCAATACCCAAGTATGCATGCAACGGCCTGTTTTTTTACCCACTCGTTGGCATCCATGTCCTGGTTCGCAAAGATCCCCTTTGGGCGGGAATAGCTGTTGAAAAAGCAGCTGAAACACCAAGGATAGCCTTGTCAGGGTTGCCCGCTATCGGGCCATGGAGCCGGTTCATCAATATTGCCGTCAGCTGCGATAGCCTCTATGGCGCTGATGTCAGAGGCGCCTTTATCCGTAAGAATCTTTGCAGCTGCTGCTGGGTAGATACCCAGTCTGTAGCATTTTTCAATGGCTTCAGGTGCGTCAAGACCTGCGCTGTTCAGTCCGGCAAATCCGGCGATGTTTGAAACCAGGCAACCCGGTTCTGCTTCACCCTGCATTTCCATTGCGGTTGGTGCTTCTCTGTATTTAAGATAAGTATATGCAGGGTATGGACAGTTGTATCCGGCATTGTTTCTGTGGGTGGCACTGTTCAGTTTTTCAATAGCGCCGGCATCAATACCCAGATCTGTTGCGATATCTTTCAGACCGGCTTTGCCGCTTATGGTGCCGCCGGTTATTTCATTTTTCAGTTCCATGCATTTTGCAAAGAAGCCTTCAGCCACTTCCAGGGAATCAAGGCCACGCATGCAAACCGCTTTGAGATTCTTTTCACCGAACACGGCGCCGAGGCCCAGACTGTCATTTCCGCCCCAGTAATTTTCAGAAACTGAGGCCGCTTTGACTTTGTTTTCACCGGCAGGGCCGATAAGAAGCAGCTGGATCATTTCATCGCCGTATGTCTCGCGCATCTTGTCTGTGGATTCCCATACATCTTTGCCCCAGACATCAGAGGCATCATCAATATCTGAAAGACCGTCATGCAGCCACAGGCGCACAGGGGAATCGGCTTTCCCAAGGATGACCACAAAATCAAAACCAGTGAGCTTTAACTCAACACCCGCATAAATACCGAAAGGGACATGGGCGATTTTTCCCGTTATGGGACTTTTCCCTGTAATAACACCGCCGCAACCTGCAGGCATAAAAGTGCCGGTAAAAAAACCGGTTCCGATAATAAGAGGATCACGGTCTTTATACTGTTCATAGAGTTCCATGTTTATGGCTGCTCCACCAAGCGCTTTTTCAACCAGTTCTTCTGTTAAGTCTACGGTTTCGCATTCTTTTGTCTCAAGGTCGACGACCAGGATAGCTTCTTTGTAATTATTCATTAGTTCCATAATTATTCTCCCTCCTCCATGCTTAAAACGCCATAAGGACAAGCCTGTATGCAGTTTGGTCCATTATCTTCTTCTTCACAATAATCGCAGGCAACGCGAAGGAGAATTGGTTTGGCGCTGGCGCCTGCACCTTCGATCTGCTCACCGGGTTTCAGTATCTGGTCACCTTCCGGTCTTCCCAGATACAGCGTTTTTGCTCTTTTGATCATCATACCGTAATAGTTCTTCTTTTCTTCAAAGTAGAACATGAGGCTTGATCCGATTGGAGAGATGGATTCATCCTGGTGATAGTTGCAGGCGAATTCGCATATGCGGCATCCTGTGCATTTCAGGGCACTAACTTTCAGTTCCATTATATTTCTCCTTTAATCTTGATGGCTTTTTACGGCTTCATCAATCTTTAAGATTGTAATTGTTAAATTATTAACTGACAATTTTATTTTAAATGTTTTTAATCTACTCTTCCATAGGAATCTGGTGAGGCGGATTAGACACGATATTCGGGTCAATCGCCTTCTTGATTCCGCGCAGGAGCCTGTCATACTTAAATACCGGAGCAGCCATTGCATGATAAGCACCGCCCAGGAACGGACCTACTCCGTTTTCAAGACCGTTTTGAACGTCTTCTTTTGACATTTCAAGAAGTTTGCCCATCAGGTCACCCATGCTCTCGGCTGTTTTTTCTACCGGAAAGTCGGTTTCACCAAAACCAAAATGACCAAAATCATAACCGCCGATCCAGTCAGGGCCATCAGAATCAAGAATTGGCGGGGTAAATTTGTCAACCCACTCATATCCTGTTTTGACCTGCCCCACAGAGTAGTCGAGGGTATCGGTCTGGAGTCGCAGCGCCAGGAATGTTCCGGAAGGACGCATCATGCGTGACCCGTTTGTGTCCCTGATCCAGTTGTTGGCGGTTCTGGGTACCCACTGATCAAATACTTCCTGCTTGATCCTTTTTCCGCCGGTCTCTTCAATTATATCTTCAAGAACGCGTTTTTCATAGTCAGTCTGTTTTGATGATGTGAAACCCCATAAAGATATACCTACAGCATTTTTAACGTTGTTCTGAAAAGTGCCTTTTTTCCATTCGGTCCAGTATTCCTCGTTTGAGTTTGCCCACCACCAGTTGTAATAAACGGTCGGCCATTTCTGTACAACACCGCCGATTTCAGCTTGACCGACCTGGTACATGAATTCGATAGCCTCTTCGAGGCTTTCGTATTTAACGATGTCCCAGGTGAACTTGTCTTCGGGAAGAGTTGAGGTCATGTTTGGAATAAGCCCTTCTGCCGGCCATTCTTTGGGGCCCGGATAAGGATGAAGTTTGACCGCCATCTTGGTGACCATTCCCAAACCGCCCATTACGCCTGCATAACCGCGAAGCATTCCTCTTAAGTCAGGTCCCGGACCTTCGCCCCAGAAGCCATTGTCAGCGTCCTGTGAAAAAGAACCCGTACGAAGGATTTCACCGTTCGGCAGAACCCATTCAAGCCCAAGAATATTTCTGTATGCAACGCCAAGTCTGTAACCGACACCCCACATGCCCTGGAACAGATGACCTGCAACCGCAGAGGACTGGGCGCTTGCCTCAGGTGAACCGATATAGAGACCTCTTTTATTTGCTTCAGCGTGAAGCTGGGCAAGAGAGACCAGGGGTTCAATAACAGCAAACATGTTTTTTTCATCTATTTCATGGATCTGTCCCATGCGTTTACAGTCTATCAGAACAGTATGTGGACGATTAGGGGCGCTTGTAAGTGACCACTGGTTGGAACCAACCGGTATAAACGGAATCTTATGTCTGTTACATATTTTTATTACGGCCTGGGCTTCCATGGTACCGTTTGGAAGCACAACAAACTCCGGCGGCATGGTCATGCCAAGAGTTTTAGGGGGAAGCCAGTCTCCAAAATAGGCGTTTACAGTGGCAGGGTTGTCCTTAACATTTCCCTCTCCCAGAGCTGCCTCAAAAGCATTAAAAATCTGTTCATGCTGCTCATGTCTTGAAATATTTTCCATTATTTGTTCCTCCTATAGTGCTTCCATCATAAGATCGAAGATATCAACGATTTCCATTTTTTCTTCCATGCCGATACCTCCTGCCCGCAGGTTGGTCTCACACCATGGACAGCTGGTAACCAGGATGTCTGCACCCGTGTCTTTGGCCTCTTCAAGGCGCTGCTGTGCTGTCCACTGAGCAAAGTCCTTAAATCCGCTAAAGGCACCGCCGCCGCCGCCGCAGCACCAGGCATATTCTTTAATTCTTTCCATCTCCACCAGTTCAACACCGGGAATATTTTTCAGAATGTTTCTGGGTTCTTCATAAACACCTTCCAAATCTTTACCCGGAACGTAAGGTCTGCCCATTCTGCCCATGTGACAGGGGTCATGCCAGGTGACTGAAATGTTTAATTCTTTTTTGTACTCGATTTTTTTCTCTTTAGTTAAGCGTTCAATATATTCGGCGACCTGTAACACTTCAAAGTTCATCTTTTCGCCAAGTTCTGCATATTCGACCCTTAAGGTGCCGTAACATCCAGCACATGGGGTAAGAACAGTTTTAACTCCGAGTTCATTGAACTTCTTTATGTTTGCTTTTGCCAGACGTTCATACTCTTCCAAATTTCCGGTTTTTGAAGGCGGGCTGCCGCAGCACATTTCCTTATCACCAAGGGTTCCGAAGTCTACACCCATCTTTTTAAGGACCTTAGCCATGTTTACCACAGTTCCTTTAAGTTCGTCTGAAAGACCGTAGGTACAGCCTGCAAACAGAAGAATTTCTGACTTGTCCTTGTTCAGGTCTTTTATTCCAAGGTCTGCAAGGTCTTTTGCCCAGCTGTTTCTTTTCATCCTTGGCTGGAGCCATACATTGTCATACTGTTTTAAGCTGTCGAGCATGGGCCTTATGCTCAGGAATCGGCCCGACATTTTTAATATATTCCGCTCTCATCCAGCGATACATCTTAACCAGTTCCGCGTCCCTGATGCTTTTATCCATAGCATCGCAGCCGCCGCACATGGTGCACTGAAAAAGAATATCCTTTATTTCAGGATCTTCATCCCATTTCATTTTACCGTCAATAATTGCCAGAGCAAGGTCGCATTTTCCCTGTCCGGAATGCGAGTCATACAGAAATTTTGTGTGCTGAGGGCAGATGCGCGCGTATTTAGCGCTTTTAACCCGCCATGAATCAACCCACTTGCAGACTGAGCAGCGCGAACAGTTAAAAGCGGTCCAGCGTACTTTTTCCTCATCAAAAGGTGCCCTCCAACGGATACTTGAGGTATCTGGGATCCTTGGGAAGTAACATATCTTTAGCCATGAATTCCTCCATTTATATATAAAAAAAGTTTAATGACAAAGTTTACCAGGGTTTAGGATCCCTTTAGGATCGAAAACCTTTTTCAATTCTTTGAGCATGGTTGCATAGCCGGTTGCTTTACTGTAGACCAGGTCAGCCAGAGGGCCGTAGGGTCGGGTAAAGAAAGCGCCGTCATTTATCAGGTCTTTACACAGCTCATTGCAAAGTTCTCCGATACTTTCCTTCTCCTGCTCGTTTTCAAGGTCACACGGAAAAGAAAAACTTAAATGGCATGCGCGGCCCCGTTCCAGCGGCTGCATATAGATGCCGATTTCTTCAATGCTGAGACCGTAAGTTGTTGCATAACCCAGCGCTGTGTCTGTAAAGTCCTGAGCTCTATCCATGGTTGTGGTAAAGAAAACATCCTGAGTGGAGTTTTCAAAAGTTGTTTTCCAGTAATTTTCATCAGAAGGAAGATTCCTCAGTTTATCAATCATTGTTGTTCCAAGTCCGGAAACACCCCCAACCGTCTTTTTGACCTGAAAATTCAGATTTGCAGCGATTTCCATTAAGGCTTCTTCCTCATATTCGATTCTTTCAAGCGGTCTTCTTACTGCGCCTGCAATTATTACGCAGAGAGTATAAGGCGGAAGGTCTTCCATTAGTTTCTCGAATTCATCCCCGTCTTCTTCGCAGAGAAGAGAGGCCAGAAGGAGTCTGCTTAGCACAAAGCATTCATTACCAATGAGCTTGCGCTGAATCTGATAAATAGGATCAGCCGCTTCTTCAAGATCATTAAATGCCACAAAAAAGGCTTTCTGTTTTTTGGGACGGTATTCTGTTTTCATATTGAGCCAGGTGATGATTCCCATGGTTCCCTGTGCTCCAATAAAAAATCTGTAAAAATCGATTCCCGGGCCTTCAGGGTATGCGGCCCTGTGTATGTGAGTCAGAGGCTGTTCCCGTTTTGAAAGATATCTCCGGTTGGAAGAACAACTTCCATGGGAAGAATCGGATCACCGTATTCATATTTGGGGATCAGCATGGGTTCTCGCTCGATGGTGCTGGTAAGCGCTGATGTTTTAGGGTGCGGAAAGAGCGGATTCAGCGGTATCTGGTCATGCTCCTTTAATGCTTCCTGAAGCTGCTGCCAGGTGACCCCGGGCTCTATTTTTACTTTTCTGTTTCTGGTGTCGATTTCAAGTATTTTGTTCATACCGGACAAGTCCATAACAATGCCGCCCTGAGAAGGCAGGCTGGCTCCTGTAAAATGGATCCCGGAACTAGACGGGGTTATTGGAATAAGCTTTTCATTTGCCAGCTTAACCACTTTCTGGACCTCTTCGGTGTTTTTTACCTTGACCACGGCAAGAGGTTTTCTTGCCTGGGCAAGGCTCTGGTCACCGGAGTAGAGCTCTAAAGTCTCCTGGTCGTCAAGAACATTTTCTGCTCCAACAATGTTCTTCAGCTCATTAATCATGATTGACCTCCTAAAGATTTAATTACCTGTGTTTCTATTATTATTTTATGGGCACTAAGTATTTGAATTTTCTACTTATGCATCAGCCCATTGTATTTTTACACAAATGATTTTTATAACATAAATCAACATGTCATTCCAATAATTTTTTTCTCCTTTTTATAATGGTTTGTAAAAAAACCGGTTCACTCATTTAAGTTATATATCTGTCTTTCTGTTTTTCTGAAAGTTTCCGGCAAAAGCTTTGAATCGGATTTTTGGGATATAATTTCCACCCTTTTTAATTAAAAATTGTTTTATACTGCAATTACATAAATTTTTATTTAAACAAATTTTTTATTATATTTTATAATGAATTATTTCTAGGCGAACCTTGTGATTTATGATAAAAAAATATATTGCATACTATTCTGTCTCATGTTTTGTTTTTTATTTAGATTTACAACAAAACAATACTTTATATTTCATTATGTTCTGTAAATCTTACGCTATGTACAAAGAGACAAAATAAAACCACCCAAGTTCATGGACTTTGGGCTTTGACCATAGCTTATATGAACCCGGTTATTTGATTTTAGGATAGAATTGCGCATGGGAACAGATATTATCAGCGGTATTTTGCAGCGGTTGAACCTAAGCGCATTTATGATTTCTTCAATCTCTGAAAGTGCAGACACAGGCCAAATTTTCAGACGCCTGTCTCAAAACCGAATCAACATCGAATTTATCAACCAGATTCCTGTAAACAACGAATACACTAATGTTATTCTTTGTGTGGACAGCAGCAACAGGTACTCTGCTTCTACTGAACTGGAAAAACTAAAACCGCTTATTCATGCCCGGGATATTGTTCCATTACATAAGGTTGGCATTCTTTCAATTTTCCCCCATAAAGAGCACGCTTTTATTATCCATTCTATTATTCAGGCGTTAACTGATACAGACATCCCTGTTCTGGCAATGGGAAGCTCTCTCTCATCTGTTTCCTGTGTTATTGATGAAAAAAAAGTACCGGATGCAATCCGGCGGCTAAGCAAAGAATTTGGTTTGACTTAAACAAACAGCAAAAACATACCCTAACCAAAGAAACTGCCATGGAACGATTAAAGATCTATGACATCCTCCATAATGAAAACCTGTGCCAGATAAAACTGGCAACAAGAAACAACGACTGCCTTAAAGCTCTGTTTAATCTGCTGGGCAGCAGGGAAGTCAAAATCAAATTCTTTGCGTTTCATCAGGACGAGCATAAAATTTCACAACTCACCTTTTGCGTTGAAAAAAGCGAATTAAAGACCACAAAAAAAATTTTAACGGAAATGCCTTTAGATGAAAAAGATATTCATATTAATCCCGGGGTCGGCATGATTGCCATCTATGGTCCGCATTTTGTTGAAACGCCCGGGATAATCGACGCAATGCACAGCGCGCTCTCCTCTCAGGGGATAAACATCCTGGCAATAAGCACAACCGTTTCAACATCATTTTTTATTATCCCTTCATCCGATGTTATTCGTGCCGTAACATGCTTAAATGAGACATTTGAGATTCCTCAGGGCAAGGTGTAAATGGCTTTTTTAAAAAAAGGACTAAACTGTTACAAAAGATCTTACCGAAAAGATAGGATGATCCTTGGAGTGTAAAAACTGAAAATGAAGTATGGGGCGGTTAGTGCGCTAATCCACCCTCCGCAATAAATTGCTATGGAGGACGGGTCAAGATGTGACTAAAATCCCCATTCAGTTTTTTGCCAATGGTCAATGGCGGACTTGACTCCTTGCAATGTGCCTTTTGAGGGTCGGTTAGGGGACGATAAGGTATTAGATACACCTGTCATAGTTTGTTGAAATTATTGTTTTGTTGTATTGGACCATTTCATGGTAAGCTTACATTTATAATGATTTATATTATTATTTAGGAGTATTGTTATGGCAACTGCAAAACAGGAAGTAATGGATATGTTAAGTAAGTTGCCGCCAGATGTAAGCTATGATGAAATTATGGCGGAAATTTATTTTAAGCAGAAAGTTAATGGCAGTCTTGAACAGATTGAAAAAGGGCAAATAGTCAGTCATGAAGAGGCAAAAGCAAGATTGTCGAAATGGGTAGAGTAGAAAAAATTATTTGGACTAAAGATGGTCTGTGCAGTTTAGAAGAAATTGTTGAGTTTATTGCAAAAGACTCCCGATACTTTGCAGTTAATTTTGCGAAAAATATTTTAACCCGCATTGAAAAACTCCCTGATTTTCCACATCTTGGCAGAATCGTGCCCGAGTATGAAGACCCCGCATTGAGAGAACTAATATACCAGAACTATCGGATTGTTTATAAGATTACGGAAACAGTCATTTATGTTATTCTGGTAATTCACGGAAGTCATAGGCTGCCCGATAAAGTAAAGTGACTGATAGTCTTGTATTAAAGCTGAATTGGCAGGCGGCGGATTGCTGCGATCTCAAGGGGTTGGTCACAGGTGATGTCAATGCGTAGACAGGGCAACCGTGAACTTTCAGATGAACGGATATTAGGAGCGGAGAATTTATCGAGCAATTGATGATTCTTTTGTCAATACTTAATTACTTAAGCCTGACCGAATACGTCTAAGCAACTTCAAGTTTGAGGTGCTTGCCAAGGGCCTGAGCAAACTTTTCCAATGTGGAAAGTTTGATATCTTCAGCATGATTCTCGATTCTGGAGATAGCTGTTTTCTTTGTATGAAGACGATCAGCAAGTTCCTCTTGCGTTATGCCTGCTTCTTCTCTTGCTTGTTTGAGCATTACGCCGATCTTGAACTGCTCGTATCCAGAGTCAAAATCCTTTGCAAATTCAGGATCTTTGGCTTTACGCTTTTTTATGTATTTCTTTATATCGCTCATTTCTTTTTCCTCTTAAAGTAATCCCGTTTTCTTTGTTCAGCAAGCCTTATGGCTTGCCTTGGTGTCTTTTGAGTCTTCTTCTGAAACGCATGAGACATCACGACTAATTTTGATCCATCAAAGAAACCCAGAAGACGAAAGATATTCGAACCTATTTTAACTCTCGTTTCCCAAAGATCATCGGTACTAATCATTTTTTGGAAATATTGTCCCGGCACAATGTCCAGTTCTTCAATAAGGCTCAGAACCCAGGCAACTTTCTGTGCCTGCCTGGATGAGAGAGTATCAAGAAACTCATCAATTGGGCTTCTGTTATTACCGGTCTTATAGAATATTACTTCCCTTACCATGGCTTAAGGTTAACATGCAGGTTAACATGGCGCAAGTTAAAAAATGCGTCAGCTTAAAAAACCAAAAGAGCCAATACTTAATTCCTTAAGCATGTATTCCTCCAGATTAATTTTTTAAACTTTAATATTGACAGTATTACTATAGAATGTCCCGTTTATCAGAAGTAAGTAATAAGTGGAGGTTTGACCCTGCGACCCAACCCAAGCCTATTTGTCAAGTTAAAGATTTGACCCCCGAT
>PVMK01146380.1_pt1 | contig 11162 bp, 12 predicted proteins | sample 1853481 | NCBI WGS metagenome assembly PVMK01 (sample SAMN08533507, study PRJNA380276) | Marine sediment metagenome, whole genome shotgun sequencing project. | reverse complement strand
CATCGGCAATCCGCTCCTTGAGTTTACCGACATCGGTGCAGTCTCCGAAATTGCCAAAAAGCATCATCTTCCCTTAATCGTCGATGCAACCTTTACCACGCCTTTCTTGTTAAAAAGCTTCGATTATGGTGCCGATATTGTGGTCAATTCGCTGACGAAATGGATGGGTGGACACGGTACCGGCATCGGCGATTAAGGGAAGATGATGCTTTTTGGCAATTTCGGAGACTGCACCGATGTCGGTAAACTCAAGGAGCGGATTGCCGATGGTCTCAATGAAAATAGCCCGGGTTTTATCCGTAATGGCGGTTTCAAAGCTTTGGGGATCACGGGCATCGGCGAATTTCGTTTGGATTCCAAACTGAGGCAGGATACAGTCAAACATGGTATAGGTCCCGCCATAAAGATTGCTGGCCGAAACAATCTCGTCTCCTGCCGAACAGATGTTGATAATTGAATAGTGAACCGCAGCAGTACCGGAAGACAGGGCCAGGGCCGCGGCACCACCCTCCAGGGCAGCCACCCGCTGTTCAAGGACGTCCTGGGTGGGATTCATGATGCGGGTATATATATTTCCGAGCTCTTTCAGTCCAAACAGGTTGGCGGCATGCTCGGTGCTTTTAAACACATAGGAAGAAGTTCGATGAATGGCAACGCCTCGGGCGGTCGTTGTCGGGTCCGGCTCCTGGCCGGCGTGCAAACAAAGGGTCTCAAATTTGTGTTCCTGGTCATGATCAATCTCCTTATTGTACTTTGGCTGCGCAGCTTCAATACGCAGGTGTTATCCTGTGATAAGCCGACAGGCGTTTATTAATTACTTCTAACAACGATTAAAAGCATGTCAACGAAAAAGAATATCTTTTCTTCATGAATAGATACTTCACACTTGTGCGGCACTCTAATGGAATGTAAAAATGATAAATTGATCTGTTTGATTATTCTTGCAGATTAAAAACGAGGAAAAGTCAATGGCGGGAACCCGGTCTTATATAACCTGTGAATCAACGGGCAAAGAGATGATGATAAGCAATACTATCGATACAAAACCTTTCTCACCCTCCTGTTTCCATCCTGCAAGAACCTCACCTGTTGCGCCTGACAACGGCACATGCCAACCGGCTCCTGCATGTCCATTTGCATTATTCTCACATCCTTTCGTATGAAAATTAGTTCAGCGTAGCTACCACAATGTATTATTCGAAGTCAAGCTTTTTTTTATTTTATTATTTCGTTGTGCTGTCAGCCAGCAGGTTAGAAAATACTTCACAAGACCGGCAAATCTTCATCTTCTCTTTCCAACTCTTTTGAACAATACCTTCACAGACGGTTCCGTTTATAAACCAGCAAAGATCTCCGGCCTTGAACTCCCAGGCCGGACATTGTTTCTTTTGGTCGGGGGTGCATTTTTTTATCACCCAGCACGGTTTGCGGCGTTTTGGATCCTCCCCCAGCCGGGAGAGAAGGAAAAACATCTGTCGTTCCACAGAGGCCGGTACTGATCGCCATGCCTGTTCGTAGCTGTGGATCGCCTTTATAGAGGTTCCGAGCAATTGAGCCATTTGCTTTTGGGTCTTGTTTAGTTTTTTACGGAGATGGATGAACTCTTTGCTGTCCATGGGGAATCCCGTGACTCTGTTACTTGAACGGAAAAACGGTATGAACAAAAAGATTGCCACAATGTGGCATATATGTCAACAGAAAAGATCCCTCTGAATTTTTACCGCTTTCCAAAATTATGTTTCGCCATACAGAATGGCGGTATAAGTGGTTGTAGAAAAAAACGTTGGAATAACCGAATGTTTTATTGACAACCGACTAATAACAGTCAAAGCTGCCAGGAAGGATGTGGTGGATTTGGCAAATTTGATACCGGTAATGGTAACAATTCAATCTGATTTCAGGATAGAATTGAGAGAACCGCTTCTAAAGCCATCTATATCCAGCGATACGTAAACAAATCCCAGATCGTGAAATTTTAGACGAATTTCTTTTTGGTGCTTTAATATGGCTGTGAAATCTTCGGGGGGAACTTCGATTCTGGCCGTATCGCCATGATGCCGGACCCGCAGCACCCGCAATCCAAGATCATAGAGAAAATCTTCTGCTTCTTCTATCTGACTTAATTTTTCCTCCGTTACTTCTTCCCCATAGGCAATTCTGCTGGCCATACAGGGCATCGCAGGCTTTTCGGCGACTTCCAGATTATAATAGGCGCATATTGACCGAATCGTCTGTTTAGTAAATTCCAATTCAACGTATGGCGCCTGAATCGACGCTTCGCTGGCCGCCTGTATACCCGGGCGATAATCACCCAGATCATCCATGTTGACACCGTAGCTGACCGGCCAGGGTGCCATATCAGATGATCCCTGGAGTTGCTCGCGAAGCGCTTCGATTTTTTCAAAAAGTGCTTTTTTACAATAATAGCATCGATCGGAGCGGTTGACATGATATTTGGGGTTTTCCATTTCCCGGGTTCGAATGATTTGAAGCGGCATGCCGTGGTTTTGTGCGAAATTTACTGCAAAGCGATATTCCCTGCGGGCAAGGGACGGACTGTCTGCCAGCACGGCCACCATATCATTTCCCAATGCCCGGTGTGCCGCGTAGGCCAGCAGAGCGCTGTCCACGCCCCCGCTGTAAGCAATAATGGCATGCTGCTGCGCTTTAAAATATTGGTCTAATTTTTGGGCGCAAAGCTGCGGATCCACATTTTGTTCAATATTATTAAGAACCGTTCCCATTTTTTTATCCTGAACGCATTGCCGAATTTGCTGATCTTAGCGACTAAAACATACCTTTAAAGACATCACAGGAACGGCAAATTTTCATTTTTTCGTTCCAGGTGCTGTGAATTTCACCTTCGCATATGGTGCCATTGATAAACCAGCAAAGAGTTCCGCTCTTAAATTCCCAGGCCGGGCATTGCTTTTTTTGTGCGGGTGGGCAGTTCTTAATTCTCCAGCAGGGTTTATTGCCGTTAACGCTTTTCTGTTTACGGGAGATCAGAAAATACATCTGTCGTTCCACAGCCGGTGGAATGGTGCGCCATCCCTGCTCATAGCTGTGAATCGCTTTTAAGGATGTGCCCAGCAGCTGGGCCATCTGTTTTTGGGTCTTGTCTAATTTTTTTCGAAAAGATTTAAATTCAATTTTGTCCATTGAGGCTACCTTTGTAATTTTTTATTTCGTATTGTATTTAGGTTTAAACATAAAAGATTAGCCACATTGTGGTAGCAATGTCAATAGAAAACTCAGGTTCAGGGGTTCAGGATTTAAGGTTCAAAGGTTCAGGGTTCAAAGTTCAGAGGTTCAGGGTCCAGATTTTCAGGGTTTACCGTTTCGCCTGCGACGAGCCCTTCGATCGTTAGTCGTACGACAATCTTAGGGCCTGCTTTCGTCATGAGTTCATTAGTTTCTTCTTCGATTTGACTGGCCGCTTTTCAGGCCAGCGACGGCGCTGAACTCTGAACCTCATAACCCTTCTAATCAAGCATCCAAATCCCGTGGATGTCATCGACTGTATATCGAATCGTTTTTAAGGCTTTTAGAACCCGGGTATACGTCATGGCCAATCCGATGTTCTCGGACAGCACTGAAAGTGAGTCTAGATCACGATCTGATATATCCCACACCTCATGGTGATAAAGTCTTAAGGCTCCGATAACTTTTTCGGAAAAATTGATGGGAACGGAAACAATGGCCCCGATTCCTTCTTTTTCGGCATCCCGGGGGTATTGAAGTTTATCGGTATTTTTGACATCGCGGATGACGAACGGCTTGCCGCCAAAGGTATCGGCAATACTCTTATCAGATAAAACCGGTCCCTTCTGAACATAGTCCATGCTTAAACCAAAGCTTGCGAGAACCTCAAGTTCATCTAATTCCACGTTCAGGGCAAAAATCGTGCACCCCTTTAATTCAAGGGCGGCAACCAGCAGTTGCGTCAAATGGTTGGCCATTATTTCAAGGTTATCAGATTGCGCTATAGCTCTAAATACGACTTTAAAAAGATCAATGTCTATTTTTTCTTCAGCACTCATTGATTACCCTCCTCTTTAAATTAGGAAACTATACAGGCAGTAGTTTCTTTGAGCGTCATTAGGACTTTGTTAGATACACTGCCGGAAAAAAACCGGGTGACCCGGGTGGCTTTGCGATTGAGAACGATTACATCGAATTTCGTTTCCCGGTTGAGATTTATAATTTCGCTGGCGATATCCTTTTTCCGGGGTCTAAAAATGGTGTGAATCTGCGCGTTGGCTAAATCATTTTTAGCAAGTTTTTCGGTGATCTCCTTGAATTCAGTTTCCCTTTGCATTATTTGCTGGGAAAGATAGCTTAAGCTGCTCTTCAGCTTTCCGGTCACCATGCTTGCCTGGGTCTCAATTTCGGGTACGGGCGTGTAGGCATGAAAAATGGTGATTTCAATCCCATCAAGGCGTGCAAAAGTGCTGGCCACAAATTCGATTGCCTTTTGATCCAGATGAGTAAAATTATAGGCAACCAATATCTTTTGAATAGCCATTTTGCCTCCCCCCTTCCATTTGGTTAAGGTTTAATCAAATTAAATGCCACAAAGTAATAATTCGTGTCAACAAAAACTTGATTCTTGCCATACAAACCGGGTGCAAGTTCAACGTAGCGCACTGACGTGCTTTGGTCTTGCTCCGCTTATAGCGGAGAAATCACACCAAAGGGCGATATTCTTCTTGACGGTAAAACTTAAAATAGATAGAATTCATTCAATTCCTAAATTCCTTAATCCTTTAATTCCTCAATCAGACCCGTGGCCAATTTTCATGCAATCCCATGACAGCTAAAGAGTCACAGCTATTTTTCCAAGCTGAATGACGAGGTCTGTAACCTCTATAATCGGTTAACAAGCTTTTATATTTGCAAATGCCTGTTGGCAGAGAAAGGACAATTTATGGCGCGACTTGAAAAAATGGCGGAACCCCAGCGCTCCCACATCGCCGATACCAAACTGCCCACCTTCGATACCCATCCCTGGGTTGACGGACCGGCACTGAGCATGCGGCGGATAGCCATTGTTTCCACTGCCGGTCTTCACCGCCGGGACGACATGCCCTTCACCTTTGATACCCGAGATAATTATCGCGTTATTCCTGGTGATACAGCTGCCAATGAATTGATCATGTCTCATGTGTCCACCAACTTTGATCGCAGCGGCTTTCAACAGGATTGGAATATCGTTTTTCCCCTGGATCGGCTCCATAAGCTTTGTGATGAGGGTCACATCGGAAGTGTCGCCCGGTTTCACTATTCGTTTATGGGAGCGATGGATCCGAAAGATCTGGAGCAGTCCGCGCGCAAGCTGGCCGGTCTCTTGAAAAAGGACAACGTCGACGGGGCCTTGCTCGTGCCGGTGTGACCGTTGTGTACGCGCGCCGTTGGCGGGCTGGCACACTTTATCGAAGAAGAGGGGGTCCCCACCACCCAGATCAGTTTGATTCGGCCGCACACCGAAGCTATTAAACCACCGCGGGCATTGTGGGTGCCGTTTGACCTCGGACGCCCCCTGGGAGTGCCCAATGATACCGAGTTTCAAAAACGGGTACTATTGTTTGTTTTAAAATTGTTTGAAGAATCCACCGGCCCGGTTCTTAAAGATTTCCCGGAGGATGCGCCCGCTGACAAAGCAGCCAATGTGGCCTGGGCCAGTCCGGTTAATCTGGCCCTTAAAAAGATCGACCTGAGCGACACCGGTGCGCTGCGAGCCGCTTTTAAAAAGGAAATGGTGGAATTGTGCTCCTGGTATGATCGGGCGGTGAAAACGCAACAGCGCACAACGGTGGGGGTCAGCGGTCTTGAAATGGATCAAATTGTCAACTTTATCGGTGCTTTTCTTGCAATCAGACCCGTGGCCAATATTCATGCAATCCCATGACAGCTAAAGAGTCACAGCTATTTTTCCAAGCTGAATGACGAGGTCTGTAACCTCTATAATCGGTTAACAAGCTTTTATATTTGCCAAATGCCTGTTGGCCGAGAAAGGACAATTTATGGCGCGACTTGAAAAAATGGCGGAACCCCAGCGCTCCCACATCGCCGATACCAAACTGCCCACCTTCGATACCCACCCCTGGGTTGACGGACCGGCACTGCGCATGCGGCGGATAGCCATTGTTTCCACTGCCGGTCTTCACCGCCGGAACGACATGCCCTTCACGTTTGATCCCGGAGATAATTATCGCGTTATTCCTGGCGATACAGCGGCCAATGAATTGATCATGTCTCATGTGTCCACCAACTTTGATCGCAGCGGCTTTCAACAGGATTGGAATATCGTTTTTCCCCTGGATCGGCTCCATAAGCTTTGCGATGAGGGTCACATCGGAAGTGTCGCCCGGTTTCACTATTCGTTTATGGGAGCGATGGACCCGAAGGATCTGGAGCCGTCCGCGCGCAAGCTGGCCGGTCTCTTGAAAAAGGACAACGTCGACGGGGCCTTGCTCGTTCCGGTGTGACCGTTGTGTACGCGCGCCGTTGGCGGGCTGGCACACTTTATCGAAGAAGAGGGGGTCCCCACCACCCAGATCAGTTTGATCCGGCCGCACACCGAAGCCATTAAACCGCCGCGGGCATTGTGGGTGCCGTTTGACCTCGGACGCCCCCTGGGAGTGCCCAATGATACCGAGTTTCAAAAACGGGTACTATTGTTTGTTTTAAAATTGTTTGAAGAATCCACCGGCCCGGTTCTTAAAGATTTCCCGGAGGATGCGCCCGCTGACAAAGCAGCTAATGTGGCCTGGGCCAGTCCGGTTAATCTGGCCCCTTAAAAAGATCGACCTGAGCGACACCGGTGCGCTGCGAGCCGCTTTTAAAAAGGAAATGGTGGAATTGTGCTCCTGGTATGATCGGGCGGTGAAAACGCAACAGCGCACAACGGTGGGGGTCAGCGGTCTTGAAATGGATCAAATTGTCAACTTTATCGGTGCTTTTCTTGACGGTGTTCCTGCCAATCCCAGGAAAGATATATCCCTTGCCTTTTCACTTAATTTTGCAGTGGATGACCTCAAGGCCTTTTATTATGAAGCTGCTGCCGCCCAACCGGGCAGGGCGTCTCCGGCTGCCGCTGAATTGGACGACTGGTTCTGGGGTGAGACGGCCGCCGCCAAGGTGTTGTTTGCGGTTAAAGACAGGTGTTTGAAAAACGATGATAAAATGATGCAGTTGCTCGGCAAGATACTGCTTATCCCCGCGTCGCACAGCGATGCTTGATCCTGGATGCTCGATGCTGGATGTTCGATGCTGGATGCTCGATGTTCGATAAGAAGAACAGAAACTAGACAACAGGCATTAGTGACCAGAAGCCAGAATGGCTCCAAAATTTTCTCATATAGTGTCAAATTTTGACACTTTTTAGAATAATTCAAGGAGATCAAAATCAATAAAACCGGTTCAACTATCTATAATCACAGCGTTAGCTTCTATTAACCGTATTCTGGCTTGGTTTTTGCTTGTTTTAATATGTCCCAAATAATGCCGATAACAATAATTGTTGTATCAAACTTTGAGCAGAGCGAATTAAGTTCATCGGTTGTCACACAAGAGATAAAACGGGGTTGGTTATGAATTTGAGCTACAAACGATTGTTTCCGATTGTCATCCTGACCGCTCTTTTGACCGCTGCCGTCTTTTGTTCAGATGCCCGGGCAGAATCCGACACCTTTCCTGTGCCCTTGGTTATTCAACCGAATGTTTCCTTTTGGACAAAAATTTATACCGAATACCCCTCCAATCACGGTGTCCTGCATGATAGCCGCAAGCTTAACATTATTTACGGTGTCATTGAGCTTATGGATCCCGACCTTTACGGTGGTCGGAAAACGAATAAAAATAGAATCAAAAAAGCCAAAAAGAAATACAAGGCGATTCTGGCCAAACTGATGCGCGGGCAAGCGCCTGTCGGGCCGGTGGAACAGCAGGTGGCCGGATTGTTTGGCCCCGATACAAAACCGGCTGAATTTCGGGCGGCCATGAGAAATATTCGCTGCCAAACGGGGCAAAAAGATCGTTTCCGCGACGGTGTCATTCGCTCCGGGGCCTATCTTGATGAAATCAAAAGAATATTTCGCAGTCAGGGTTTACCGGAGGATCTGTCCTATCTGCCCCATGTTGAATCCTCATTTAATCCAAATGCTTACAGTAAATTTGGTGCTGCCGGCATGTGGCAATTCACCCGCTCAACCGGCAAACACTACATGAAGGTCGGCTATACCATTGATGAACGGCGCGACCCGATGATTTCTACTTATGCCGCCGCCAAATTGTTGCGGCACAATTATCGGAAATTACAAAATTGGCCCCTGGCAATGACCGCGTACAATCACGGTCTTTCCGGTATGTTGCGGGCCCAGAGGAAAAAGGGCAGCTATGAGCGGATCTTTACGGAATACCGCAGCCGAATTTTTAAATTTGCCTCCCGCAATTTTTACTCCGAGTTTCTGGCGGCCCGGGAGGCGGCCAAAAATTACCGCCAATATTTTGGTGACCTCAAACTGGACACGCCCGTCAAGAGCCGGGATGTGGTGCTGAAAGGCTACGTTTCCCTGCCCCAGATGGCGCGACACCTGAACCTCAAAATCGCCGAACTGCGCCAGCTGAACCCGGCTTTGCGGCATCCGGTTTTCCGCGGCCAGAAATATGTGCCCAAAGGATACCGTTTAAGGTTGCCTTACAGAAATGATAAAGATTGGGAAATCCTGCTCGCTAAATTTGAAGACAAATTTTACAAGCACTATCAGAAAAAAAGCCGCATCTACACGGTCCAACGGGGCGATACCGCCGGAGAAATTGCCAGAATACATGGTGTCAAACTGGCGGATTTGATTGCGGTGTCATTGAGCTTATGGATCCCGACCTTTACGGTGGTCGGAAAACGAATAAAAAAGAATCAAAAAAGCCAAAAAGAAATACAAGGCGATTCTGGCCAAACTGATGCGCGGGCAAGCGCCTGTCGGGCCGGTGGAACAGCAGGTGGCCGGATTGTTTGGCCCCGATACAAAACCGGCTGAATTTCGGGCGGCCATGAGAAATATTCGCTGCCAAACGGGGCAAAAAGATCGTTTCCGCGACGGTGTCATTCGCTCCGGGGCCTATCTTGATGAAATCAAAAGAATATTTCGCAGTCAGGGTTTACCGGAGGATCTGTCCTATCTGCCCCATGTTGAATCCTCATTTAATCCAAATGCTTACAGTAAATTTGGTGCTGCCGGCATGTGGCAATTCACCCGCTCAACCGGCAAACACTACATGAAGGTCGGCTATACCATTGATGAACGGCGCGACCCGATGATTTCTACTTATGCCGCCGCCAAATTGTTGCGGCACAATTATCGGAAATTACAAAATTGGCCCCTGGCAATGACCGCGTACAATCACGGTCTTTCCGGTATGTTGCGGGCCCAGAGGAAAAAGGGCAGCTATGAGCGGATCTTTACGGAATACCGCAGCCGAATTTTTAAATTTGCCTCCCGCAATTTTTACTCCGAGTTTCTGGCGGCCCGGGAGGCGGCCAAAAATTACCGCCAATATTTTGGTGACCTCAAACTGGACACGCCCGTCAAGAGCCGGGAGGTGGTGCTGAAAGGCTACGTTTCCCTGCCCCAGATGGCGCGACACCTGAACCTCAAAATCGCCGAACTGCGCCAGCTGAACCCGGCTTTGCGGCATCCGGTTTTCCGCGGCCAGAAATATGTGCCCAAAGGATACCGTTTAAGGTTGCCTTACAGAAATGATAAAGATTGGGAAATCCTGCTCGCTAAATTTGAAGACAAATTTTACAAGCACTATCAGAAAAAAAGCCGCATCTACACGGTCCAACGGGGCGATACCGCCGGAGAAATTGCCAGAATACATGGTGTCAAACTGGCGGATTTGATTGCGGCCAACAATTTAAATTCCCGGTCGACCATCTATGTCAACCAGAACTTAAGAATTCCGCTGCCGGATGAAAAACCCATCCTGGTTGCCAAGCGCCGGCCGGACAAACCGCAAAAAGCAAAAGACGCGGTGGCGTCGCAGTCTAAACAGATCGAGAAAGTTGTATTACCCCAGCAAGATCCGGAGACGCGTCTGTTGATTGCCAGCCGATCGGCTGCGCAGACATCCGGTGGTGTCGATGAAAACATGCCGGCCGTCGAATCCAAGAAACTGGATCGGCCAATCGCCGATCAGACACCTGATATTACACAAGATAAGGCAACAAAAAAATCTCCGGAAAACCCACCAGACAATGACATGTTTGTAGCCAATCCCATGGTTGAGAGTCTGCCCGTTCATGAGGAGCGCAACCAGCTGCCGGTTGAAGTAGCCACGGTTGGGATTGAATCGAAGGCTATATCCCCGCTGCCGGCCGGCCGCCCGGCAGCGCCTGCCAATGACAGCCCCCAGAATAATCCTGAAGTCGTTCTGGCCAATCTCGCCGTCAAGAAGACCTGGAACCAGAATGGAAAACAGGTGGGTATCATCCGGGTGGAGGTTGAGGAGACGCTCGGGCATTATGCCGAGTGGCTAAATGTTCCGGCCAGGGAAATCCGGCGCTTAAATGGATTTCGTTACGGACGCGCGCTGCATCTAAATCAGAAAATAAAGATACCGCTGCACCGGGTCACCCGTGAAGAATTTGTAGAAAAACGATTTGAACACCACCAGGAGTTAGCCGAAGACTTTTTTGCATCCTATCGCGTTGAAAGAGTAATGACCTACTCCATCAAAAAGGGCGACAATATCTGGACCCTGTCCTATCAGGAATTTGAAGTACCGCTGTGGCTGATCAAAAGATATAATGCCGGTGTGGACTTCAGCGCACTTATTCCTTCGCAGAAGCTACTATCCCGATAATAGAAAAAAACGTCTAACTGGCTTCAAAACCATCATCTCTCGCCTGATGGCCGCGTTGCTCGTCGTCGAATGATGCTCACGTACTAAAGTACGCTGCGCTCCTTCTCCTCCTCGTGCCTTGCCACCGAACAAAACCTAACGGTTTTAAAGCCAGTTTGGCAGTAAATTTCCTTGGCAACGGGCTCAACCGGCTCAACGGCTCAACGGGCCAACGGGCCCAACGGGCTCAACCGGATCAACGGGCCAACCGGCTCAACGGGCTCAACCGGCTCAACGGGTTCAACCGGCTCAAC